>Ga0265298_10006542_pt1 | contig 14364 bp, 15 predicted proteins | sample AusTroGonzalo_MG_3_FD_193486 | JGI IMG/M metagenome (GOLD analysis project Ga0265298, IMG submission 193486) | Bovine rumen microbial communities from tropical cattle in Woodstock, Queensland, Australia - Gonzalo_01 | ecosystem: Host-associated > Mammals > Digestive system > Stomach > Rumen ...
CTGGGCCCGCATCCCCTGGGATACGGTCGCCACAGTCTCCGCCCGCATCGTCAACGAAGTCCCCCATGTCAACCGCGTTGTCCTCGACGTAACCACCAAACCCCCGGCCAGCGTTGAATGGGAATAATATATGTATACTGGCTGTATTGCCCGGTTTAATTAAACTTCTGCCGGGTGGTACTTCTTGGAGGCGAAGGCCGGCAGGGATGACCCGCCGCCACGGTCACTGATCCCGGTATACGTTCACCACCGGGGAGTCTGCGAGGACAGCCCACCACAGGGAAACGGACATATAAGGCTCTGTCACAATGGTGCTTTCGGGCTGGTCTTCAAAATCAGCGCCTTCCCAGTTCTCGAAATCCCCGATTTCCATCCAGAAAACGATGTCGCAGACACCGGTTGCAAGCGATATTCCTCTGGCGGCGCAGCTCACGTTGATGAATTCAACGTTGATTCCCAGCCGTTTTGCGATTTCAGTAATCAATGCCGTGTTGAAACCCAGAGGTTCGCCTCCGGCGGAGACATAGTCCATGGGAGGCCGGTCTCCCGTCACAGCCACTTTGATCGTCCCGGCGTCCGGAAAGATCTCGGGCACAATGGCATCCGGTTCCTTGCCCGCAATAACATCCTCAACATAGCGCTGTCTCAAGTCCTCCATGGTACCGTCCTCTTTCATTTCGGCTATGCAGGCGGAAAGCCGGTCGCGCAGTTCGGCGTCCTCTTCCCGCAGCAGCATACTGAAGAGCAGATTGTTCGGGTTAAGGTACGGCGGGCGATCCACAATGTTTTCGTTCCTGGACGCGATGTACCGTACGGTGTTCTGGTCGGTTTCGAGCACGACGATATCACCCCTGTTCAGCGCCATCAGCATATCAGTCATCGTATCATAGAACACATACCGGTTGCAGATGCTGTTGACCATGATATCCTTGAGCACGTCATTCAACTGGTCTTCGGTAATGTTCAGCTTGGACAACCGGCCGATGTTGCCATATTTCGTGACTCCGCCGGCAGTCTCTGCACACGCGGGCAGGCAGAGGGAAAGGATAAGCATGAGCGCCAGAATCAATGTTACCGTTTTTTTCATGGGAGATACCTCCTTCAAAATAATCAAAGTGTGATACTCAACTGATTTCTGTTATCGATAAAGCTGTAATCCAGCCGTTTCGACATGTTCTTCAGGATCGTCACGCCCAGGCCATCCTCTTCCTGAGAGAAGGGGTCATACGCCGCCCCGCCGCAGGAAAGCGCGATCTGCGTCGCCCGGTCTGCCTCCGCGTAGGAGACATCCAGTTTCATATCCACTTCCTCCCGGTCCGGATAGCAGTGGGCCAGCAGCTCATAGACCAGCTCCTCGCAGCAAATCTCCAGCCGGTTGGTGCGTTTACTGTCCAGGCCGTATTTCTCGCAGAAGATCTGGATACCGCCATGCAGGACCATCAGGTCAAAGTCTTTCCGGGTGATCTCATATGTGAAATATTTGATCTTCTGGATGAAGGCAACCGTCTTCTCCTTTTTCGGGTTATCGAAAATTACCGCCGGGGTTCCCTGCTCATAGATCCCTCCATCCGCGAAGAACAGCACCCGGTTCGCAACCTCCCTTGCGAAATTCATTTCGTGGGTAACAATCAGCATACTCATGTCCCGCTTCGCAAGCATCCGGATCACCGCCAGCACTTCCCCCACCATCGTGGGATCCAGGGCGCTGGTGGGTTCGTCGAACAACAGCACCTTCGGCTCCATCATCAGGCAGCGGCAGATGGCGATCCGCTGCTGCTGGCCGCCGGACAGCACCGTGGGCCAGGCGTGGGCCCGGGAAGCCAGGCCTACCTGGGAAAGCAGTTCCATGGCCTTCTTTTCCGCTTCAGCCCGGGGCATTTTCAGGATTCGCGTCGGTGCGAGGCACAGGTTGTCCATCACGTCCATCTCGGAGAACAGATGAAATTTCTGGAACACCATGCCCATGCTGCGACGAATTTCGTCGATCTTTGCACCTTTGGCAGTAATCTCCTTCCCGTCGATCAGGATCCTCCCGGCGTCCGGCTTTTCCAGCAGGCACAGTGAGCGAAGGAATACGCTCTTGCCGCAGCCGGAGCCGCCGATGATGGCGATCCGCTCTCCCTGTTCGACGGTCAGGTCAACGCCTTTGAGCACTTCCAGGGAGCCGAAGGACTTCTTCAGCCCTTTCACTTCAATCAGGCTCATACTGCCGCACCCCGCTTCCTCATTTTGATTTTATCCGAGAGCGCGAACAATCCGAACACGATATAGGAAAGCGCCAGGTAGATCAGCATACCGATGATAATCGTCAGCAGTGGCTGCATGGTTCTGGAGGCTGTGTTGTTGATCACGCGGGTCAGGTCGGTGATTGTCACATAGCCGACTACGCTGGTCCACTGGATCAGGTTCACGATGGTGGACTGATATATGGGTTTGGCAATGCGAAGCACCTGCGACAGCGTAATAAGCCGGAACGTGTCCCAGGCCGAAAAGCCCAATGTCCGCGCGGCCTCGGCTTGTCCGCGATCCGCCGCTTCCAGCGCGGAGCGCAGCAGCTCCGCTACGTGGGCGGATACATTCAGCGCGAAGGTGATCACCGCCACCATCACCGGCGTTACGCCGGCTTTGGCCAATACTCCGTAATACATAAGAAGCAGCAGCATCAGCACCGGCGTGCCGCGCAGCACGGCAATATAGATCGATGCTATGCCCCGGGCGATCGGGTTTCTCCGCGTGCGCAGCAGGCAGATCAGGGCACCCAGGATGGTACCCAGAACCAGCGCCAGCGCAGAAATCTGGACCGTTACCCATAAGCCGCCCAGGATGGTTTTCCAGGATCCGCCCTGGATCAGGATCTTGTTAAGCTTTTCAGAAAGACTCATAATTCACCACTTCTTTCTCATTCCCCGCGCGAAGACCGTCTCAGTATGACTAACCGAATACCATGAAATCGGAGACCGGCAGCGACAGTTATAACCGCGGCCAGTCGCTTCATCATCCGGGGCGGTCATGGTGTTGAGTTCGCCGGAAAGGCGAACCGTCAGCTGGGTTCCGTTTTTGTCTGTGTCAGTGTCATTTATGGTTTCCTCCTTGTATGCTGACACTCTTTTTATCGTATAAAAGGCAAGAATACTATACCTTTATTTCTTTACACCGTCAAGGCACTTTTCCAGATTGCCGCAAACCAGGCCACCCTTTCCGGTCAGATTTCACCGCGGCGAAGAAACGGCTCTGAAAACAACACACAGCGCAGGAAACATGCTGCAGTCCGGCTGTTCTTCTGGTAGAAAGGCACCGATCAATGCCTGGATCTAAATGATTTGCGCCGCCGATTGGAAGTACCGGAGTGTGTTTTTTTCGAGCGGCCGGGAGCGGTTCGGATTGAGTGCACCACTTTCGTTCGAAACCATTGTCAGCATTGGCTTCAAGCCGATTTTGAGTGCAACTTTTTTTGAGTGCAACTTTTCAACTCGTCCGTCCAAAACATTAGAGTCAACTCTAACTGCGACAGGACGACAGCGCCTGTCGCCCGCTGTCACCCTGTCCGAGTGCCAGAGTGACAGAGTGACATCGCTTTTTCATCTGCGTTTCTACCTGTTCATGTCACTCGGTTCAGGCGGAAGGAATTCCCTGTAAGCCTTGATTTTCCTGGCGTCACGCCCGTTTTTAGGCACAAAAAAAGATAGGCACACAGCCGGCAACTCGCCTTGTCCAAACCCTTAGAGTTGACTCTAACTGCGACAGGACGACAGGACGACAGCCGTTATTTGGTTGTCTCTGTACCCGGTGCCGCCGTCACAGAGGATATTCATTCCCATTTCGCGCTTTCATATTGCTTCCGACTGTATTTTCTCTGATCAGATCCCCGATTCCGTGCGAAATTTCAACTGAGAAATCTCGCACACATACCCTTTCTGGGGTCGGTTCCTCGATTTCAGGCTCAGTTGATCTCGACGATCCGTTAGAAACACAATCAGTTCCATCGAAGCATGAAAAAAGGCATATTCAGAACAGGAGAAGGCAATTGATCCGGCGAAAAAGAATACGATGATCTTGTTTCTGTACGATCAAAGGAGACCGGCCATGATCAGAGAGATTCATTCAGAAGAAACCGGAAAACTCTATGAATGTCTGGAAGCATTGGCGGAGCATCATAATAAAGTCTCCGTTCATTTCAAAGGCAGCTATCCCAAAACACCCTCCGAAGAGAGAATAAAGCAGTTTGAAAGCGAACTTGAAGAAGGCAAATCCCGCATTGCTGTGATTGAAAACGGCAATGATTTTGTCGGCTTTTGCAAGATCGGCACGGAGGGGAACACAGGGGTTTTGGAATACCTTGTCGTTCTGAGCCGGGAAAGAGGAAAAGGTTACGGAGCAGCATTAATGGATTGGGTGCTGACTGCATTCCGAAAACTTGGACTCAGTGAGATCGATGTTAAAGTTGTCTACGGCAATGAAGCGATCCGCCTTTACGAAAAATACGGTTTCAGAGAAAAATCCGTTATAATGACTTTGAAGAGGTAAACAACATATCAGGTACGAACCGGACAAAACAAAGCAATCCGGGACAGGATTACGCCTTTGAACAGTCTTATGATCAATTGTGAAAGGAGGGAGACCGGATGAACTGGATCAAAACTATCAACGACGCCATCGAATATATGGAGAGGCATCTGACGGATGAAATCACGCTGGCGGATATCTCGAAGCATGTAAACCTTTCTGCCTTTCATTTCCAGAGGGCGTTTTCCCTGCTGACGGAAATGTCCCCGGCGGAATACCTGCGTAAAAGGCGCCTTTCGCAAGCCGGAGCAGATCTGATCAGCGGAGATGAAAAGGTCATCGACGTCGCTTTGAAATACTGCTATGATTCGCCGGAAAGCTTCACCAAAGCGTTTACTCGGTTCCACGGTGTTTCGCCGATGCAGGCGAAAAAGGGAAGCCCCATTCAGTTCATGAACCGGTTTACCGTCCGTATGACAATTGAAGGAGGCTGCATCATGGAGTACAAAATTGAAAAATGGGAAGCGATGGATCTTCTCATGCATGCGAAGGTTTTTCATGCGGAAACAAGCGAAGACGAGATTCCGAAGTTCTGGGACGAGTATTACGCCAATGAAGAATACAGGAAGATCCCGGGATACCTCGGACTTTGTGCCCAGCAGAAAACCGATGGTGATGAGTTCCGGTACGGCATCGGCTGTAAAGCTTCCGATGTGGAAGGCATCCCGGAAGGGTTTGAGATTATCCATATTCCGGAATACACCTGGGCGGTTTTCAAATGCGTCGGCCCGATGCCCGGTGCAATCCAGGCCATGTGGGAACGGATTTATAAGGAATGGTTGCCGGTTTCCGATTATGAGCTGATTCCCGATTATGACATCGAAAACTACCTGCCCGGAGATCCGTCTTCACGGGATTATGTCAGCGAGATCTGCATTCCTGTCAGGAAAAGCAAGTGATGCGGAGGAAAAAAAGATGAATCAGTCGATTTTGGATTGGCTTCTGGAGGAAGAAACACCGGAAGTTCGGCTCAGAACGCTCAAAGAATATATGAAACTGCCGGATGATGACAAAAAAGTCGTCGAATGCAAAAGACGGCTCCTGCAGAGTAAAACTTATGAACGGGCACTGAAAAAAATCAGGAAGGATAAACCGTGGGATAAGTTCGACGCCATCATGGCTTTTGCCGAGTGGGGTCTGACCCGCAAGGATGTCGGAAAGGATATCGATGATGAAGTGTTTGGCCTGATACAAAGCACAGGATTCAAAATGCTGTGCGGAGAGCCATACCTCCTCAGGAATCTCGTGAAACTGGGATACGATCAGGAGGATATTGTAAAGAACGAAATCGCCTGTGTCTTAAGCGGAATCAAGGAAGACGGAGGTTTTGGATGCATCAGCACAAACAAAAAGACAAACGATCCGCGGAAACCGCATAAGAGCTGCGCACGTCTGACAGTGGAATACCTCCTGCTTGTCGCTGAACTGCATCTGCTGGGATACAGGATGGACTGCGAGAATAAACTTGTGCATTATTTTACGAAAAGAAACATTTTCTACAGAACGGACGATATGAAGACGCCCATGGTTGACGTAATGCTTGGTACTTTCTATCCTTCTGACCCGATCAAAGTCGGAGCGCAGAACATCCTTTATGCGCTGAGGGTTCTGGGGTGCCAGCCGGATTCTGAAGCAATGCAGGCCGGGTATAAAGTACTGAATCAGTATCGAACGGAAAACGGAAGATATATTTTGACAGCATCCAAAAGTGTACCGGCATTCAAGGCTGGAAACGTCGGTGAAGAGAACAAGTGGGTAACGCTTTACGCTTATATGGCGCAGTAGGATTGCGAATACAAATATTCCTGGAGGAAAGACAGTGGCCGGCGGCCCAATCTCTGATATGAAGATGGATTACACACATCACTACGATTCTCCCCTCGGCGGGATCACTTTAGCCAGCGATGGGGACGCGCTCATCGGCCTGTGGTTTGATGGGCAGAAGTATTTCGCGAATACGCTGAACAAAACCGCGGAAGAGAAGCCGCTCCCTGTCTTTGAAGAAGCGGATCAGTGGCTGGATATATATTTCAGCGGTAAAGCGCCGGATTTTACGCCAAAGCTGTCCATGCGCACCACTGCCTTCAGAAAAATGGTCTGGGAGATTATGCTCACGATTCCCTTTGGCCGGACGATGACCTACGGGCAGATAGCCGAAACCGTAGCGCGGCAGATGAATCTTTCTGAAATGTCCGCGCAGGCTGTGGGCGGTGCGGTAGCACACAACTCCATTTCCCTCATCATCCCGTGCCATAGAGTGGTGGGCACGAACGGCAGTCTGACAGGGTATGCCGGAGGGATTGACAGAAAAATTCGCTTACTGCAGATGGAAGGTGCAGATATGTGTTCCTGCCATGGAACCGTTGTTCCCCCGGTTCAGCATCCGGTATGAGTCATGTCAAAAGAAAGCGCACTGCTAGTGTTATCGTACAATATTATGATTGCAATGGGAAGCCCGTTTCACCTCCAACGTTACTTTCCGTTTATTCATCCGGCTCAAATCTCCGCCATTGCGTTTTCCCGCAGCGGATACATTTGACTTCCCAGTTCAGGCCCCAAAGCGTACCGGGTCTGGTATTCCCGGTCTTTTTGAATTTGCAGCTTTTGCCCGGGGCTCCATTGCACAGGTTCGGATCCGTTCCTCCAACACTTCCGCCGCTGACCGTTTCCACATCCTCATCAGGCAGTTGCTGCATCGCAGGATCATTCGCCTCTTCGGGGGAAAGATTCACTCCATCCTCTTTTGCCGGGACCATCCGTTCTTCTTCTGTCTTTTTCATGGTTTTTTTCTCCTTTCGTCATTTGTTGTTTGAGTTATTTTCTCCATGGATCTAAAGTGCCACGGAGTTCTCCGTCAGCATTTGATCAGCAGCCAATCCGGCAATGGCCGAAGTGTTCCGCCATCTCAAAGGCCGGGGAAAGCTGTTCCCGGTTCAGGTCTTCCTCCACCAGCAGGTACACCGTGACATGCCGGTGTTTCTTCTTGTTCTTCTCTCCGTATAACAGCGATCCTCTGCCTTCCGTCAATCCGGATCGTGTCCGGGAAACCCTCGCATGGGACAGTCTTTCCGTCGCATGCTTAGTTTTTCATATCCAGCAGCATCACAATATCCCGATAACAGTGTTCGATGCATTCTCTGCTTTCCGGGCGTTCATTGCGTTCCATATAATCAATGATGCGGATGCAGCCGAGCAGTCTGGCAGTATAGACTGCTTCCTGAACGAAAGAAATGTTGCCCCCTTCCAGATACAGTTCAAACGTTCTGTCGCAGATCCGCTCCGCTGTCTTCACGTCGATCCCCAGAAAAGCTGCCGCAGCCGGATCGATTGCCGTGAATTCCCGATAGGAATTATAGACCGTCGCAAGGTCAAAGATCGGATCGCCTGTACACAGGGTATCCATATCAATCAGCATCAGTTCATCTCCGCAGACCATAATGTTTTTCAGATGAAAGTCCGCGTGCAAAAGAGTCCGGCGGTCCGGAACCGTATCCAGGATCTGTCGAAGCTTTCCGTAGTGAACGGATGAGAGCTGTGTCCTGAGCCTTTCCAGCCAGGTATATGCCTGCTGCTTCATCTCCGGAAGCTCACCCGGTTCCGCCTCGATCGAATGCACCTGCTTCATCAGCTCCACGGACTTTTCGATAAACCAGTCCAGGCGTTCCGGGAACTCAGTAATATAATCCGATGCCGTCTTTGCATTCAAAAGCTCGAACATCGTTCCGTATCGTTCACCGACACGCACCACGCCGAAGGGGATTGCCGTCGGAACCCCTTTCACAAAAGCCCGGCGGCACAACGCCTGTTCTCTGTGGATATCATCTGTTGATACACCTTCATGGTATACCTTTACCAGCATATCCGGTGCAGTCTGATAGACAGCGCCGTGGGCACCCTCCCCGATCTTCCTGCAGCCGTCAATACTGATCTCCCGAAGCTCCTTTTTCTTCCCTTCCAATGTTATCCCATCCTTGTATTGTTTCTCAGTCAGCGGAAAGTATCCCGCTTTTCCTTTTTACTGTCCTTCCCTGCCTTCAATTGTGAATTCTTTTTCTGGTAAAACCGATCACGTGAATGATCAGGACTGTCACCGCGATTTCAAGCGCAAGCAGATAGAATGTCCGATAGTCGTTGATCTGTGAGGAAAACGACATGCGAAACGGCTCCATGCCCAGAATCACGCACAAAAACAGCTGGACGATGCCGTGAAGAAACAGCAGTTTCATGGAGTTGTTGCCGCACCATGAAAGCACCCGGCTAAGTAATCTGAACTTTGTCAGACATCTTGAAAAATGAACAAACGCGTATGAACCCGCAATGGCGAAAAAGGCAGTCAGCGGTACGCACCATTCCCGCAGTGTGTTGTTCCAGAGACTGCCGCCCACGATGAGGCCCGATCCCTGAAACATGGCTGCCAGCGTCAGAAAACCCGCATAGCCAACGACGCTGTTGGCAACGATCACGGAGGTTCCGGCGTGCCGGGCCAGTAAGCCGCGCTGCCCGAATGCGGCGCCGAGAAGCATAATGGCAGCGATCGCAGGCGCTTCCGCAAGATAAAACGGAAGGTGAAGATCGAAATGCGCGAAGATCATCGTGACAACGATCAGTCCTGCAGAGACAGAAATCAGCCGCGGTGCTTTCTCCAGTGCGTAGTCCGCGACAGCATAAAAGATCAGGGTGGCCGAGAACAGCATCTCAATAAACCAGAACATCATGATGCAGCTGAAGAGGCCGCTGATGTATTCGATCCCGAGGGATGTTGCGACCGGTCTCGTCAGGAGCAGCGTGAGATACGTTTGGGCGACCTGACCGAAGGTGTTATGCTGCGCAATCATATAGTAAGCGCCCGCGATCAGGGTAATGGCAATGGAATAAGTAAAAAACGGCGCCAGAATCTGTTTGGCCCTGCGTTTGATGATTTGCCGGTAGGTGTACCTGCCGGGTCTGTGATTATAGCCGGCCATGAAGAAAAAGAAGGGCATAATGAAACCGAAGATTCCGCCGCAGACCAAATACACCGAACGTTTCAGCGTCAATGTATGCAGCGCCAGCACCAGCAGGATGGCTATTCCTTTTGCGATATCCTGCTCCGGCATGCGGGCTTTTCCCGTTGGCTTTTCTGTCATACCGACTATCTTCCCATTCATTTGCTGTTCTTCCCTGCCATATCTTTTTTCAGCGCAGTCACGTTGACCTTGCCGTTTGCCAGAAGCGGGAATGCGTCGTAAACCGCAACGACCGTTGGAATCTTATGCGGCGCAAGGCGCTCTTTCAGGAAAGCCCTGAAGTGGTTCTCATCAAAAGGAGTACCCTGCTGAAGCATCAGCGCGCACCCGACAATTTCGCCGTAGGTTTCATCGGGGATGCCGACCACCTGGGCATGGATCACGGAAGGATACGATGTGGCGGTTTCCGCGATTTCTCCCGGAAAGATATTCTCGCCTCCGCGGATGATCAGTTCTTTCTTTCTGCCGGCGAAAACGAGGTAGCCTTCCCCATTGATCAATCCGAGATCGCCGGTATGGAACCAGCCTTCGGCGTCAAAATCCTGTTTCTCAATAGGTGTTTTGTAATACCCGGACATCAGAAAAGCGCCGCGAATCAGGATCTCGCCGACTTCTCCGGGCGCACACGGCCGTTTTGTCTCCACATCCTCAATCCTGACGTTTTCCGGGTCCACCGGTTTCCCGATTGTTTTTGTCGCATGCTCGGCTGTATCGTTCTCCCCCGTGAAGGAAACCAGGCACATTTCGCTCAGCCCGTATACAATATGGATGGACGTGCCGGGAAACTTTTTTTGAAGATAAAGCATCTGCTGTTCTGACACAGGCGCGCCTCCGATCACGCTCTGGCGAAGGTAAGAGACTTTATCCGGGGAATAGGAAGCGTCGGAAGCAATGCTCATCAGCAGCGTGGGGACGGAAAACAGGAAAGTACAGCGTTTTTTCTCTATTGTTTCAAGAACGGCGTCCGGCTTAATGCGTTTGGGCAGAACGGTCATCACGTTATTCAGCATGGAATACAGAAGAGAAGCAACAAGACCGAACACATGGAACAGCGGAAGAACGAGGCACATCACGTCGTCTTCCCTGATCCGGATCAAAAGTTTGCCGCAGTTTGCAGCGGTCAGCATATTGTGCGAAGACAACAGAACACCTTTCGGCACGCCTGTGGAGCCGGAAGTAAAAATCATTACACACGGATCATCGCTTCGCACGGAAATCGAATCCATGAAGTTTCTGACGATAGGTGAGACTGTCCTGTTTTTCAGGTCAGGCAGACGTGTGATATCATACAGAACGCTGATCTTCGATTTTTCCGGATCTGTAAGGGTTTGCATGAACCGGGAAGGATCTCCGGCGAGCCATGGACCGATGCCGTGACAGAGGATTGAAATATCGCCGGCATGCGACAGAAAGCAGATTTCCTCCGCTTTCAGCAGAGGGTTCACCAGAATGGCCATGCCGCCGATCTTCTGCACGGCAAAGAAAGCAGCGATCCAGTTCAGGCTGTTTGTACCGCAGATGGCGATATGGCTGCCTTTTTTGGCGCCGAGTGTGATCAGATCCTCGGCCATTGCGTCGGAAGCGGCGTCCAGTGTTCCCCACGACCAGATCGAACTGCTGTCGTCAAAGATCGGCATACCCCGGTAATTTTTGACCTTTTCAGCGAGAAAGTCCTTGAATGAATACACAGAATAGTCTTTTTCGTCGTGATGTGAGGAAGAGATGTCGAATAAATCAGAAAATCCGGTGATTTTGAACAGATCCAGGACGCTGGCATTCGCGTCTTTAATCTGAAGCTTTCCCTGGGGTAATCGGGTCTGCAAAACCAGAAGTTCCCGCAGCCCGGCAGAGGAAATATATTGCATTCTGGACAGGTCAAGCGTGACTGTTTCGGCGCTTTCCACATCCAGTTCGGAAATCGCGTTATGCAGAGAGGGGGCTGTGATCGAATCAACGCTTCCTTCGATCGTGATGCAGATGTGATTCCCGACGATCTCTATTGCTGTTTTCACAGGCCATCCCCCCCCTGTTCAATTGAATGAGGTTCCGGTTACGAACGGCCTGTTTAATCGCCTGATAAATCAAAAGCCTCCCAGCCTTCCTTTCCGCAGAATGTACACTTGACCTCATAATTCAGGCCCCAGATGTAGCCGGGTCTGGTTTTGCCGGTTTGTTTGTAGTTGTGAAAACCGTATTCACCGTTTTTATAGTTTTTCGAGCAGGTTTCAGAATAATTGACAAAACCGCCGGTGACATCTTCCACCGCTTCGTCGGGCAGTTCCTGCATCGCCAGTTCCTTTGCCTTTTCGGGCGAAAGCTTCACTCCCCGTTCTTCCGCCATAACCATCAGTTCTTCAGCTGTCTTTTTCATTGTGTTTTTCTCCTTCCGTTATTTGTTGTTTTAGGAGTCTTCTCCATATAGTGTATACGCAGCAGGATAAGTTCAGGGAATCATCAGGCAAAAAAATCAATATTATTATAGCAGAAAACAGCCGAAAAAGTTCAGAGGGCACAAAATGTGCCCTCAGGACCGGCGACCAACCTCATTATTATTTCCCGGCTCAATCACTTTACTCTCGTTTCGGCTCTGTCTCTCCCTGTCCTACGCCTAAACCTGATGTTACCACTTCGGCTTCAAGGACTCGGTACGGGTGGCTGGTTAGGCCTTGCCCGGCAGGGTTTCCCTACTCGATTTCGTCAGCTTACCAATATGATAAGATAAGAATTCATTGTTAACCCATCATCCGTTCCTGTCGGGAAATCTTTTGGTTCCTGTATTTGCTCCCGTCCCGGGCGCGGTCTGTGAAGCCGATCATGACCCGCGGCGGGTGTTTTTTCAGACCTTGACCGGACTCCTATCATTATTGTTTCATTCCTGATTGTATCTGCTCGAACAGCCGTAATATGTATTATACAAACCATCACAGGCATCCCGAATTGCGCAATCATCATCCGTGTAATCGTGTACACAGCCTTCAACACGCGTACGCTTATGTACTCCCATGATATTTATTGTTTTATAATAATACACACCGCCGACGACATCCTCCACATCATCGTCCGACAGCTCCGTAATCTCCTCCTTTGCGGCTTCATACCGTCTGTTCCTTTCCGCCTCTTCCGCCTGAATCATGGAAAGGATTTCCGCCTGGCTTACCTCTATCCCGCAGCGGGCGGAAATGTCGGCGAGCACAGCCGCGCATTCCTCCTGGCTTTGGGTACCTTTGGCGTTTTTCAAAAGTTCCAGTCCAACGGGGTTTCGTTTCAGTTCTTCCTTCAAATCGGATATCGTCATATGCTTTCTTCTCCCTTCAAAGATTTTTTTCGCTCGGTTCTTTGATGGTATGATAAAAAAAGACAGTCTGTTTGTCAAGAAAAAAACCCCCGGAGCCGGAATCGTATTCCGGTCCGGGCAGGAATCAGAGGCTATTCAGTTTTTTTGTTCCGCTTCCGGCAAGCCGGTGAGGGCCAGCAGAATCGCGATGGCCAGGCAGGAAGAACTGGGAAGGCCCGATGTCTGCCGGGTTGCCGGGCGGGAGCCATTCGACAGTACCGAAATTTGCCGGCCATTCTTAATTGAAAGATTCCCTCTTTCGGAAGGTTTCTACATTGCAGCAAAAACAGATCCGGATACAGATTCAGATCCACCCGGCCGCTCAGGCGAAAGCCTGTGCCCTGGCGGAATCTGGTTGATCAGCAGCTCCCCGGCGGCCTCATCCCAGACGGAAAATACAATATTTCATCCATTTTCCTCTGTTTTCGTTTCTTGATAGACAGGACAGAAATCCTGTGTTATTCTTATAAAAGTTTTAGCTCAACAGATATAAACAAGGAGGCGAAAAAATGTCAGCCGAAAAGACGTTGGAACTGCTGAAGAAACTGAAAGAGGATCCGAAGGCGAAGGAACTGCTGAACGGCCTGAAAAAACCGGTCTCAGCGGATGATGTGATCACCTGCTACGCGCAGATCGCCGCGAAGCTGGGTTATGACATCACCGCGGAGGAAATCCGCGAGGTCGTGAATCAGGAAGAAGCCCGGAGAAAATCGGAAACCGAAAAGATCGCGTCCGATATGAAAGCGCTGAATGACGATGATGTGGAAGATGTGGCCGGCGGAGCTTCCAGATACCAATGGGATGAAACTTGGTACGAGGGCTGCAAGTTTACACATGATGGTTCTTGTGCAATTCAGGATGCTTGCGTGTCTGTACGGGTTAATTATCTTTGTGACGCGGACTGGTCGGATCCAAATTGCGATTTTACATTTTATTGTCAAGGATCTATGCTTGAGTATGGCCAAACCCAATAAGATAAGAATTCATTGTTAACCCGACGTGCGTCGCCGGAGGAGATCCGGCCGACAGCCGTCCCCCGCCATTTGGCGGTGGCAAGAATTCCCCGGTTGGTATAGCCGATCAGGACGGAGCTGATAGGCGGAATCCGGGCCGATCAGCTGGGTACTGGCCCTCTGGGCACCGGACCCCTTGAAACCGGTCCCATTGACTATCCGTATCAGAAATAAGATGAACTGAAATCAAAAAAAGAACACGGGGGAATGATACGAACCATCATTCCCCCGTGCCTTTCTTTTCACGCCCGAACCCGGAAGGCTCTCTCAGTGCTCACTGTTGCTGCAGATCGCAACCTCCGCCCATTCGCAGGGGAATTCGCTGAACGCAACGCAGAAGAAATCGCTCCAGCACCACTCAAGCGGACGTCCTCTGGTGCCGCCGGCCACATCCTCAACATCATCATCGTCCAGTTCCATCATCTCTTCCGATGCGTTCTGCGATTTC
>Ga0265298_10006543_pt1 | contig 14364 bp, 3 predicted proteins | sample AusTroGonzalo_MG_3_FD_193486 | JGI IMG/M metagenome (GOLD analysis project Ga0265298, IMG submission 193486) | Bovine rumen microbial communities from tropical cattle in Woodstock, Queensland, Australia - Gonzalo_01 | ecosystem: Host-associated > Mammals > Digestive system > Stomach > Rumen ...
TTATAGCTGTAGCTCCAATAGATGAAGTATGAGATATAAGTCAATTCTCAGAATGAGATACAGTTTATCTATGAATGGGATATCCTGCTAAAATTACTAAAATTACAGATAAAGAAGTAACATTTGATATGAATCATGAATTAGCAGGAAAGAATTTGATTTTTGATATAACTATGAAATCTATTAATTAATTTAGTTTTTGTTTTGAATAATTATGGAAATTAATAAAGCAGTACAAGAATATTTGGATGGAGCAGACAAGATTTGAACCTGAGAAACTGTGAAAGTTTGAGATAATATAACAGTAGATTATATTGGACGTCTAGAAGATGGAACTGTATTTGATACAAGTGTGGAATCAGTAGCAAAAGCGAGCTGAAAATATAACGAAGGTAGAGATTATTCTGAATGATTAACTTTCGAAGTGTGAGCTGGACAGATGATAAAATGATTCGATGAATGAGTGGTAGGAATGAAAGTCTGACAGACAAAAACAGTTCAATTCTGACCAGAGAAAGGATACGGACAGCGTAATGAACAGTATGTAATGACGTATTCTGCAGAGGAAGTTTGAGATTTGAGTAAATTCACTGAAGGTCAAAGAGTGTACCTATGAATATGAGCTGCAGCATTGATTACAAAGGTAACTGATAATGAATTGACTATAGATCTAAATCATGAATTAGCAGGAAAAGATTTGATATTTGATATAACTGTAAAATCAATTAATTAATTTTTATTTTCTATATTTCATACAATGGAGCTTAAGGTTTACGATTGAGAATTCTTCGAGAGAGGTAAATCATGGTATATTATTTTTGCTTGTGTGATATTATTGGTGGCTGTATTGTCTGTACTATCAAATAATGTGGTATGATGAGTGATAGTTTTATTATTTGCTGCTGGATATTTGTATTTTTCACTAAAATCAAATAAGACTACAAAAATGATTATATGAAAAAAAGTACTTGAGGTTTGAAAGGATATATATCAGTGGGAAATTTTGAAATGATTTGTATTGGAATATCACACTAAAAAAAGAAAGATTCATAACATAGTTATAATCGATAATAAAAATGATCCAAAGATTTATACAATAAATGATACAGCTAAAAATATAGAGAGTTTTGTAAATGAATTGAATGGTTATATTCCTATGTTGGAGACATATCCACAGAGTAGTTTCGATAAATTTGTGAGAAAATTGAAGTTATAATCAGATTTTTTGTAAAGTTTTTGGTGTATGAAATATAGAATTTTTTAAGTAGAAAATTTAAATGTCGTGACATAAGTTAGTAATTAAAGATGCAGCGTGGCAATTATTTGGGAGAATTATTTCTGCTCTTTTTGGTTTTGTAATTACTAAAATTATTTCTTCATATTTAGGACCACTTAGATATGGAGACTATGGTACGATATTCAGATTTTTTGCTCGATGGACGGCATTAGTAGATTTTTGACTTTATGTAATTGCTGTGAAGCGTCTCGGAGCAATTAAAGAGGAAAAATGAGATGATTCTCCGGAACTTAAAGAAAATTATCATAAATTCGTCTGAACTAGAATGTTTATGATAATTGTGATTTATACAATTGCGATCGTGACAGCATATTTGATCCCTGCGTATACAAGCAATCCATTCATTGTTCGAGGATTGCCACTTGCAATGCTATATTCTGCAAGTAATATGTTTGTAGGAATTCAGCAGCTTCCATTGCAGTTATTCTGGAAGATGAATAGGCTGAGTCGATCTTTAATCGTAGCTAGATTATCTCAATTAGCAGTATTACTACCAACCGTGTATCTGATTTTTAGAAATGTTTCTTTTGAATCTGAAGAAGTAAGTACAACAGCAATTCTAGCGTTCTGCTGTGTAATATTCTCAGTGGTGGCAAGTGCGTTATGACAGAATGTAGATATGCATCTGAGAAGTAGAAACTTACTACCATTCAAAATCGATATAGACCTGAAATTCATCAAAAATATTTTTAAAGAAAATTGGAGATACTGATTTTCATATTTTTTCAGTTCATTCCATACGTTAATTGTGTTGATGTTTCTGGGTTGGTTTTTCCCAACATCGGATGGATATGAATATGTGTGATATTGGGCATTAGCATTACAGTTATTAGAAATATTATTGATTATTCCATCATCGCTTTGAAATAGTTTACTTCACAAAATTCCGACTTATTCCAATTTGGATAAAAGGAAATCGATGTGAAATTTACTTTCATTGGTAGCATGGATTGGATGAATAATTGCGATAGATTTCCGAGTTTTCAATAGAGATATTATACTGTTTGTATCGAGTAAAGATTTTCTATGAAGTCGAGATAGTTTAGCTACATGGTGATCTAATCAGATTTTACCATTCCTTGGAATAGTATTATTCTTTAGTTTCATCAAGCAGATTTTCAATTATCTATTTGTATCATTGGAAAAGCAAAATGTACTTTTCAAAATTAATCTGACATGAGTGGTAGTCGGAGTTTTGGTAGCATTATTTGTGATTCCTAAATGGAATTTATTGTGATGAGTGATTACGCAGGTTTTGATTGAAACAATATTTATGGTGTGAGCTATGATAGTGGCGTGAAATATGAAAGTATTTCCAAAATTTCAGAAAAAAGCCTGATTACAGTTACTCGGAATTTTATGATTTATGCTTGTAAGTGGATTCTTTATCAATCTTCGATTGGATAGTCATGAGATTAGTTGGTGGATGTTCTTGATAATTGCATGAATTTATAATTTGATCATAGTTTGAATTTCTTTGAAGCCGATTAAGGCTGTGGCTAAAGGTTTGACGGTAGATTAAAATATATTTGAGTTATTTAAACCTCACCCTAACCCTCTCCTAACAGAGAGGGAATTTTTTTGGATTTTTCGCTAACGCTCAGAATGATGGTAAAGTGCTGATGGATTTCTCGTATTCGCTCGAAATGACAATAAGATACCTAAGATTCTTCGCTACGCTCAGAATGACAGTAAAAAACTTAAAATTCTTCGACTATGTCTCAGAATGACGAGTGAAGAATTGTTTTGAAAATCGCAACTTGACAAAAATATTAATTTATAATTATATTATATGCATAATGATAAAAAATGGTTATCACTTTTTGAAATAGATAGAAATACTAGTTTATAATTAGTAAAACTAGTTAAAAATTTTACACATTTTTTGATAAAAAATTTTTTATATGTAATATTTGTAAATAATGTCAACCTAAAATGACCGAAAATATTTCAGATTTTTGCAAAATTTTTCTTTCCGAGTTATAATTTAGTATGAAATATTTTATAAATTTCATGGGAAGGGAAATGAAAAAATTAGTGAATGTGGTTACACTCGTGGTTATGGTGAGTGTTAACATGATGACGCCTTTTAGTTACGCGTTTGCGGATGAGCCTGTGTATTCACAGGAGATTGTAGAAGTATCAGGGGATACGCAAGATTCTACGTCTGGCGACTCATCTGATGTTGCATGAACTGAATGAAATATCCAAGGTGATTCACCTATGGATTTTTCTCTAAGCTCTGAAACACAAACTGACGCAGAGGAAATCGTACAAGATTCTTCGACTTCGTCTCAGAATGACGAGCAAGATGCACAAGATTCTTCGCCTAACGGCTCAGAATGACAATCTTGATGAGAAGAAGATTCTTCGCCTTCGTCTCAGAATGACGAACAAGAAGCTGAAGAAGAATTGGATTTCAGTGGAAAGTCTGTGGCAGCAGTGACTAGAATGCTATGATGAAACTGGGAAACAGATTCTGATTTTTATGCTGAAGCATTAGGAATCGAGGATTATCGTGGTTTGCCAGAGCAGAATGAAATCATCAGAAATTATATGATAACTAATAAAGCCCTCCCTGAAAAAGTTATCAAAAATGATACAGAAGATTCTTCGGCAGAAGCCTCAGAATGACAAGATAATACACAAGATTCAGAATGAGAGGATGATGAAGATCCTCTGCCTGATGAAGCGTGAAGTGAGGAAGATTCTTCGGAGCAAGCTCCTCAGAATGATGAACAAAGTGTAGAAGATGAAGAAGGATGATTCTTTGATGAACTAGGAGAAGGAATTCAGGATTTGTTTACTAAGGTGAAATATTTCTTCACAAAAGAATGATCTGAACAATATATAAAATATAGTATAGATGATAATGATATATGAATTATTACATTAAGAGATCCAGAAACTTCAGCAACTATTACTATTATGGATAAAAATCTATGAGCTGAATATGTAGGACTTGGTAAGAATTCTTATGGATATTATTTTCAATGGTGAAATAATCACTGAATAAAAAAATTGGATCCTTCAAATAAAACAACAATTAAAGCAGTATACGATGATAGTTATTATGCAAAATGATATGATGGAAATGGTTTATTTATAGTATGAGATAAAGATTATTGGGAAAATGGAAATCACTATAATAATTTATGGTGAGGTGATTTGAGAGAAATTGAAAAACAGGCTTCATGTCCTGCATGATACCATGTACCAACTGCTAAAGAATGGAATCAGTTGATGAGTATATGGTGAAAGATTCATACACAGGATGTGAAAGAGAATGAAGAATGACAAACTATTTCAACAACAAGGTACACAGCAAATTCATCAGAAACTAAAATAGCTTCATTTACAGATCAAGCACAGCAATGTGAAGAATCTGACACTAATTGTGTGGATGAAGACGATTTTGGTAATATAATATCTATTTTATCATCAGAATTGAAACTTCCTTTAGCAGGAAGCTATGATGAGAATGGTGAATATGATGATGAATTGTGAATATATTGGACATCTACAGCCAAAAACGGTGATGAAGCATTAATTTTTGATATTAATGCTTATTTTGCTAGTAATGGAGACCAGAGTTTTGGATATAAAGCTCAAGGTCATAATATTAGATGTTTCAAAAATGTGAAAGAATATGTGGACACAGAAGATGAGACACCTATGGATTCTTCGGAGCAAGCTCCTCAGAATGACGGTGACACACAAGATTCTCAGGATGACGAGCAAGATGCTCAGGATGATGTGGACACAGAAGATGAAACACCTGCAGATTCTTCAGATAATGCTTCAGAATGACAAGATTGAAGCGAAGAATGACAAACTGGAGGTGATGAAAATGCTAAAACAGATACTAATGATACTGTTTTAGATAACATTCACTGAGAGGGAGACCCCACACCTTCCTCTCATTTCCCTGAATGAGAAGAGAATGTTATTGAAAAACAAAGTTTTACATGAGAGGTAGAGAATCTTTCATGAGAAGTTTTGACATGAGAAGTTTTGACATGAGAAGTGGAAGAACTTACAGGAGAGGTAGTAGAACTTACAGGAGTAGCTTTAGAGCTAGCAACTGCATGGGAGACACTCAATGTAGAACCAATCGAAGACTCAAAACGAAGTCTACGAAATGGAGTGACTGTGAAAGTTTATGCTCCAGAAAACACGTTCCCAGAAGGAACTGAAGTAGTAATCGAAGCAATTACTAAAAAAGCAGAATTAGAAAAAGTGAAAGATCAATTATGAGACAATGTAGATGAAGATACGGAAGTAGTGGCTTTCGATATCAGATTTGAATATGAATTAAGTGATGGTACAAAGGTAGAACTTCAGCCAAAGGAAAATACAGTACAAGTAACTTTTGACTATTCATGGAATAGTGACTTGAAAAAAGCTGATAAAGCTGATGATCAACAAATAGAGATTTATCATATTAATGATAAAGATGAAAACGGAGAAAAGGTAGAAGATGGAGAGGAAGTAGTAGAAAAAATAGAAATCAATGAAGAAAAATCTGATGAAGTGAAGAATGGGGTGGTAGTAGATGCAGAAAGTTTCTCTGTGTATGCAGTAGTGGTAAATACTCATAATTATAATATAATTTTATCAGATACATATGAGACAGCATATATAATATGAGACGATGTTAGTAATAGTCAGAGTTGTTCATGTAGTGATGTTCAAGATTGTGAAACTAATTGTTCACATAGCTTCACCTATGGAACTATCACTATCCCATGGGCATGACATGATGATATCGTAATCATGGACCGTAATCTCTGAGCTACAGATAGATGGGATATAGCGGATGCAGATTGGAATGGGGGTAGTTATACAGCTCCGTCAACATATTGATATTCATATCAGTGGTGAAATAACTATGGATTCTCTCCGGTGGTTACTCCAACTACTAGTAATAATCAGGTAACCAGAACTTCAAATTCTTACTCAAATTCTGCATTTATCACAGATCATGATGAATGGTACTCTAATGCTACAGATAGTGATGATTGGACTCAGTGACCATGTCCTAGTGGATGGCATGTACCAAATAATAGTGAATGGCAAAATTTATATGATGCATTAGATGCATGAGATGATTGACAATGATTTGCAGAAGCATTATTATTACCTCCTGCTGGTCAACGCTACAACTACGACTATACCTACATGTACAATGTGGGTTCCTTCGGTAACTATTGGTCATCGTCTCCTTACGATGCCAATAGCGCCTACGACTTGGACTTCGATTCGTCCTACATCTACCCTCAGGGCTACGGCATCCATTCTAACGGGTACTCTGTCCGTTGTTTCCAGGATGAAGTCTCTACTTATACTGTAACTTTTGAGCCAGATAATGGAGATACTGCTACGACACAGCAGGTGACAGGTGGTGATACAGCGACCGAACCAAGTCCAGCTCCTACAAAAACTAATTATACTTTCGCTGGATGGTATACAAGTACAGATGGTGGAGAGACATTACAAAATAAATTCAATTTCTCTACTCCTATCACAGCAGATACAACTCTATATGCTAGATGGATAGAGGGAGATGTTTATGTAGTTACAATTTCTTCTAGTAATGATGAATATGGAACAGTAGATGAATCAGAAATAATAGCTGATGATGAAGATACCATTACTATAGATAATGTAAATACTCCAGAAGAATTAACACTTGCAGGAACTACAGTAACAGCAACTCCTACAGCAGATGCTGGAAATAATCCTGGAGATGATTTATATAGATTTGTTGGATGGGATACAAGCGATTGTGGAGAGACAATGACTAAGAGTTGTGAAATTGTTGCTAATTTTGTACATACAACAGTTGGTGATTCTACAGTAACATTTGATGCAAATAGATGAACGTTTGCAGATTTGCCTACTCCAAATCCACAGACTGTGGCAAATGGAGATAAAATAACAAATAAACCAGCTGTAGATCCTTTATTGCAATGATATGAATTCTTGTGATGGTTCACAGCTGAGGATGATAGTGGAAGACAGTGGAATTTGGATAATGATGTAGTGACAGAAAATGTAACTCTTTATGCTCATTGGAATTATACTATATCATTTGGAGATTTACATGTATATACGATAGATTCAAATAGAAATCTGAATACATTTGTGATGATGGATAGGAATATGTGATCATCATATAGGTATAATAAACAATTCACTGCTCCGAATTTTAGTTCTTATGGATATGCATATCAGTGGTGAAATAACTACGGATTTAGGAGATGTGAAGGTAATGGTGATGTTGAGCATATGTGTTATTGAGTTGATACTCCAAATCCATATATGCTTACAAATAATTCTAATAATGCTAAATGGCCTAGTTATAAACAATCAAAGTATGCAAATAAACATTATACGGCTGTCAATTCATCGTGGATGAAAGATGTATCGTGACAGACGAAAAATGATATGTGGTGATGAGTAACGGCGACATATAAGGCAATGCAATGACCATGTCCTGATAATTACCATGTGCCAGCAGGTACTGAGTATGATACTTTATACACTAAATGGAAGGATGTATATTGATATTCACAATTATCAACAAATGATGAAATTGAGGATTTTACAAATGATTTTCTGTTTCCGCTTGCATGAGCTCATAAAAAATGAAGAGGATATGAAGAAGATCAGGGAGTATGTGCCGATTATTGGACAACAACAATAACTTCAAGTAGTAGTGCTAATAACTTTTGGTTCTGTAAAAATGGTGCAAATAGTTATAAATGAGTTGGATATAGTAGCGCTCAGCAATCTGTTCATGCTAACTGATCTCAGGTTCGTTGTATGAAAAATTCAACAGCTGATGCAGATTTGGTTATTGATACAAATTGATGAAATAAAGCTTTGATATCTATTGTTAAAGAATGAAATGTAAGAACTATTAGTACAATTAAAGCGCCAGAAAAGAAGGCTGCTGATAATACAACAGAGTTGGATTTTGTTGCATGGTATACAACTTCAGATTATCAGGTTGATACTAAAAAGGTAGAAGGTAGTACTTTATCAGCTTCAGATACTACACTATATGCAAAATGGAGCTGTCCTAATGATCAAGCTTATGATAGTGTTAGTAATACGTGTGTACCTGGATATACTGTAACTTTCTATTCTGATAGTCAAAAAACAGATGAATATACTAGTGAGACAGTAGCACAGTGAGAAAGTTTGGTTAAACCACAGCCAGATCCAGAAATACTTGGTCAAGATTTTATTGGATGGTTTACTGATGAACAAACTCCAGTTCAAGTAAATTTCCCATATACTCTAACAGGAGATACTGCTTTGGTAGCTCATTTTACTCCACATCAATATACAGTAATATTTTATGATGAGGATGGTTCTACAGTATTGGATACACAATACGTAAATTATGGAGATACTGCAATATTTGCTGGTACAACACCTAGTAAAGCTGATGATCAACAATGTACATATGCATGGGATAATAAATGGTATACATCAGTAGCTGGAGATGAAGAAGCTGATTTAACTAATGTAACTGCAGATAAAGATGTATATGCTAAATATGGATGTACACTTCAGCAATATACAGTAACATTCTATAATGAAGATGGAACGCAGTCTTTATGAACTTCAACAGTAGATTATGGAACTGCTGCAAGTGATGCTAATATTGATAAAACAAAACAATCAACAACTCAATATGAGTTTACATTTGATCATTGGTATGATGCTACGACACAGTGAAATATAGATGATTTGACTAATGTAATCGCAAATAGAAATGTGTATGCTAGATTTTCACAAACTACTAGATCATATACTATTACATTTGAAAATTTTGATGGTACTGAATTACAATCCGATGATGTAGAATATGGACAGCCTATTACTTATTCATGACAAACTCCTACTAAACCAGCGCCAGATCCAGAATATGAATATAGATTTGATGGATGGACATTAGTTGGTGGAGATAGTACAGTAATTCCTACAGCTGATTTACCAACTGTTACATGAGTTGCATTATATAGAGCTCATTTTAGATTAGTGCCTTCAAGTAGATGGGTAGTAGATTTTGATACAAATGGTGGAAATGAAGATGAAACAGCTACTCAATATGTACGTTATGATGCGGTAGATAAAACTATTACATTACCTAGTACTTCTAAAGATGGATATACATTAGCTTGATGGACATTAGCGTGAGACGTAACTGTTTATCAACCAGGAGATACTTATACGGTTTGAAGTGATGTAGTTTTTGAAGCTCAATGGACAGCTGTGCATTATTCAGTTATTTATAAAAATACTGATGGTAGCAATGTTGTATTCCAACAGTGAGATACTCCTACAGCAGATTATACAATTGAGTGAACTATAACAATTCCAAATCCAGCTGGTATAAATGGACTTATTTTCAAGTGATGGAAAGAATATGTAAAAGTTGGAGAAAATGAATGACAACCTGTATGGGAAGAACCTATTGTATGACAGGAATATTATAATGTTAATGGATTAGAATTTGGTCCATGAAAAATATGAGATAGAAAATATGAAGCTCAATGGGAAGCTAAAAAATATTCAGTAATTTGGGTAAATGAAGATTTAGAGATTATATATATGGAAAATGTAGAGCATGGACAGCATCCTGTTTATGATGTAGAACATTATTGAACTCCTCAAAAAGCTCAGGATGATCAGTATACATATTCATTTGCTGGTTGGACAAAAAATAATCAACCTGTAGATTTGAATAATGAAACGATAACTGCTACTGCATTATATAAAGCTAGTTATACTCCAACATTAAGACAATATGCAATTACATTCGTAGATTGGAATGGAAGTGAATTGAAGGCGGCTACAAGTTATGACTATGGAACAGCAGCTGTTGATATCGTAAAACCAGCTAATCCTACTAAGTCTGATTCATCTGATGGACATTTTAGATATGCATTTGCTGGTTGGACTCCAGAGCTTGCAGAGGTGACATGAACTCAGACTTATACTGCTACTTATGATGAAATTCCAAATACATTTACAGTAACATGGAATAATTATGATAATACTAATTTGGAGACAGATTCTGCTGTAGAATGGGGAACAGCTCCAGATTATAACGGAGTTACTCCTCCTAAAGAGGTAGATGATGGATATCAATATTCATTCACAACATGGAATGATGGAATAGCTAGTTATACTATGTCTCAACTAGAGAATTATGAAGTAAAAAGTAATGTGGTTTTCACAGCTGAATATACACCTAGCCCATTCCATTATAGTGTAAATTTGGATGCAAATGGATGAGAAGTTAGTCCTTCGTTTGTAAGTGTGGAATATGGAAGTGATTATGGACAGTCTGATCCAGCTCTTCCAACTCCTACAAAAGCAGGTTGGGATTTTGATGGATGGTATACAGATGCTACAGCTTGAACAAAAATAGAATCTAATACACCTGTAACATTAGCTGCAAAAAATCAGATTCTTTATGCACATTGGACGCCAAGTGATTATGATCTTGAATTTGTAGATGATGATGAGACTACTTCGTTAGTTCCAAAAACGACTTATACAATAAATAGTACTATCACACTTTCTATTCCTACTAAATGAGGATATACATTTATATGATGGAAAGAATATGTAGATGGAAATTATAAAAGAGCTTATTTAGCTAGTGATCTTCCACTTACTCTTCCAACATGAAATATTTGAGATAGAAAATATGTAGCTCAATGGAATCTGAACTGACATGTGGTAATATGGTTGAAAGATGATGGTGTAGTTTGGGATATTGACACAAATGTACCAGATCAAACTTTGGCTACAAGTATTGAACCAACACAGCCAACTAAAGCTCAGGATGATGAAAATACATATGCTTTTGATAAATGGTTAAAAGAAATTATAGGTCAAACTCCAGCTGCAGTTTCAGATTGGGCACAAGAAACAATAACACAAGATGTGAAATATCGAGCTAGTTATACTTCAACGCCAAGATCGTATAATGTTACATTTAAGGATGAAAATGGAAACGTTATTCAGGTAGATGGTCATGATTCTAATAGTTATAACTATGGAACAGCTATTACAAAATTACCAACTAATGATCCTACTAAAGATCCGGATGATCAATATACATATACTTTTGCATGATGGAAAGCTGATAATCAATGACAACCTATTCCAACAGCTGAACTTCCACATGTAACATGAAATGTAACATATTGGGCATCATTTACAGAAACTACAAATAAGTATAAAGTAACATTCGTAGATGATGATGAAACTACTGTTATTAAGGTAGATCCATCAGATACAAATAATTATATAGAATATGATTATGGAACAGTGGCAGCTTTGGTTGAAAGACCAGCTGATCCAACTAAAGCAGCTACAGTTGGATATACATATACATTTGCAGGATGGTCTCCAGATATTGCAAATGTAACTGCAGATGCTACTTATAGAGCTACATATACACCTGTAGCAAATAAATATACAATTACATTTAATCCAGATGGATGAACTCTTAATGATGCTTCTACTAAAGAGGTAACATATTATGGAACTTATGGAACATTACCAACTCCTACTAAAAATGGATATACATTCCTTTGATGGTATGATTCTGCAGATACAACACGAACGACTGAGATAACATCAATTACAAGAGTAGAAATTACAGCAAATCAGACTTTAAAAGCTCATTGGCAAGTACAAAGTTTTAATATTGGATATTATGAACAGAATAGAACTACTACAGTGACTGTACCTGCTCCTGTAATGACTACATATACAGTTGAGGATGATATAGTGATTAATAATCCTAGTAAAGAATGACATACATTTATCTGATGGACAGAATGTGTAGGTCAAGATTGTTTAGTATCATATTTGAAAAACTGAAATAGTATTACTATTCCTAGATGAAAAATATGAAATAGAGATTATTTAGCTATATGGAATGTACACTGACATGTAGTAGTTTGGGAAAATTATAATGGTGTAGTTTTGGAAGTAGATCCAAATGTAGATTATTGAGATCCTGTTTCATATGATGTAAAGGATGAAGATCATAATCCACAATATCCATCTAGAGATGATACAGATGAATGGGATTATGAGTTTATAGGATGGACTGATTGAGAACATACTTATGGTATAAATGATACTCTTCCAACGATGGGAGATGCTGATATAACTTATACGGCAGTTTATTCTGAAACTAAAAGAAAGTATACAATTACTTTTAAAGATGAAGATGGAACTACACTTAAATCAGTTAGTGTAGATTACGGAACTAATGCAGCTACGTTACTTGCAAATGCTCCAGCTTTGTCGAAGGCTTCAAATACTGAATGTAAAACGTATGTATGAAGTTGGCCTGAATTGGAGGATGTAACATGAGAAGCTACTTATACAGCTAGTTATACATGTACAGAAAAACAGAAATATACTGTTACTTGGAAAAATTATGATAATTCTACTTTATTTGAGGATGAAGTATCTTATGGAGAAGTACCATTCTATAATGAAGAAGTACGTGGAACTCCAGCAAGACCAGGATATAAATTTATCGGATGGACTCCTATTAGATCAGAAGTAACATGACCACAAACTTATGTTGCGACTTATTCTGATAATCCAAATACATTTATATTGGAATTTAATCCTAAAGGATGAACAGTAATTCCTTATCGTAAAGATGTAACATATGATTATCCTTATGGAGATTTACCTACTCCAGTTAAGGCTGGATATACATTCGATGGATGGTATTCAGATGATGAAACTTTTGAGCACCCAGTAGTATCTACAGATATTTATAGTTTAACTAGTAATCAGACTCTTTACGCTAAATGGATTATAAATCATTATGATATTACATATCAAAATGTTGAGAATACTTATGTATGACCAGATACATATACAGTTGAATCTGATGATATTGAAATTCCAAATCCTACAAAAGACGGATATACATTTGTGGCATGGAAAGAATATGTAAAGAATGATAATTATATACCATGATGAGATGAACCAGAACGAATATTTGATAGGGATATTCTTAGAGATGGAGATAATGATATACTATTACCTGTATGAAATACATGAGATAGAGAACTTAGAGCACAGTGGAAAGTAAATAGTTATACTGTAACATTTGCAAATTATGATGATACTATCTTGGAAGTACAGGTATTAGATTTTGGATCACCTGTAACAGCTCCAGCTGATCCTACTAGAGTAGATCCAACAGGTGAATTTACATATGCATTTGCATGATGGAAAGCAAATGGACAGTGATCAACTATTCCAACTGCTAATCTTCCAACAGTTAGTAATACTGTGACATATATAGCACAATTCACACCAATAACAAATAAATATAAAGTAACATTTGTAGATGAAGATGGAATAACTGTTATTAAAGTAGATCAATCAGATACAAATGATTATAGAGAGTATGATTATGGAACGGCAGCTGTTGATATAGCTAAACCAGCTGATCCTACTAAAGATCCGGATGATCAATATACATATACTTTTGCTGGTTGGTCTCCAGCAGTTACAGAAGTAACTGAAGATGTTACTTATACAGCGACTTATTCATCAACTGTAAATCAATATACAGTAACATTTATAGATTGGAATGGTGTAGTTTTGAAAGCAGCTACAGCTTATGATTATGGAACACTTGCTGCTGATATAGCTAAACCAGCTGATCCTACTAGAGTTGGATATACATTTGTTGGTTGGAATGGAATCCCAGCAACTATGCCTGCTCAAAGTGTAACAGTAACTGCTACTTATAATATCAATGAATATACAGTTTCATTTGATACAAATGGTGGAAGTGCAGCACCAGCTTCTCAAACAGTTAATTATAATTCAACTGCTACAGCTCCAGCTAATCCTACTAAAGATGGATATACATTCCTAGGATGGTTTGCTGAGTGAGCGTCAAGTGCATATAATTTCTCTACTCCGGTAGTAGATAATATTACACTTACAGCACATTGGGCTAGTACACAGTGGAATATTGCACAGAAAGC
>Ga0265298_10006544_pt1 | contig 14363 bp, 14 predicted proteins | sample AusTroGonzalo_MG_3_FD_193486 | JGI IMG/M metagenome (GOLD analysis project Ga0265298, IMG submission 193486) | Bovine rumen microbial communities from tropical cattle in Woodstock, Queensland, Australia - Gonzalo_01 | ecosystem: Host-associated > Mammals > Digestive system > Stomach > Rumen ...
TACCAACTGAGCTACGGGTGCATCTTTTTCGTTTTGCGGGTGCAAAGGTACACACTTTTTTCCATTCCACCAAACTTTTTGGGGATTTTCTTCAAAAAAGTTATTGTCTGGTGGTGTGGAATCCGTCTATGTTCTCATAACGGCGCTGCATCATCCGTTTGTAGATGTGACGGATCCATATCGGATGGGTGACGATGAAGGCCAGTCCGATCAGCGACATAAAGATGAAAGTGTAGGTGGGTCCGACCAACAGGAAACCGATGGTGGCGATGGCACCGGGGGCGAACAGCGACAGCAGCTCGATCACCAGTTGCATACCGTTCTCGAAGTTTCCCTTGGCAGTCACTTTCTGCTGCAGGGGCAACGTCTGTTTGTTATATACCGCCAGCTGGAAGATGACGAAGTGCAGTACACCCGCCGTCAGCAGCATATACGCAACAAGCATCAGCAACGTGAACTTGCCGGTGAACACCGCAGGGAGCATCACCAGGAAGGGAATGAGCAGTACGGCGCTGTAGAACCAAAACTTCGCCTTCAGCAGGGCGATGATATTCTCGCGGTGCATCATCAGCAGGTCGATGTAGTTGCCTTCCTGTCCCATGATCTTGATGAGGGCCGTCACACTGTAGATGGCAAAGCAGTAGAGGCACCAGAAGTTCTGCATATACACATTGTCATAGATCGTCGTATAGGCGACGAGCATCGAAAAACAGATAATCGCCACCAGACTCATGATGCAGCGTGCACGCATGGTCTTGTTGCGGAGATTCGACTTCACCTCAATCTTCAGATATTCACCCACGAGACCGAAACGGTTCAGGAAGGCGAACTGCGACACATGCTTCAGCGCCCGCTCTTTCTTCTTCGAGATTTCCTCATACACATACTTGAACTGGAAATGGCGGTTTACCATAAACAGCAGCGCTATCACGATGATGACGGCCAGCAGGAACCACCAGGCGCGTCCAGCCTCGGCATAAGTGTCGAGCAGCCGTGCAGCCGTTTTCTTATTAGGGTCGAGGATCCAGGGGATATAAGGGATGGCATACACCGCGACACCGGCGAGGAACCACAACACATTGCGGTTGATGAGCGTACGGAAGAACAGATACACCTGACTGTTCATCATGATCAGCAGCAGACAGGTCACCAACTCCCAGATGACCGCCCAGCCGGCACCGGCAAAGAGAAGGATGATAGAGTAGGGCACGAACATACAGAGCCAAAGGAAGTTGTAGCCGCTCAGGTGTGACGACAGGAGGAAGCATTCGATGGCCGTGTAGCGGGAGATGGGCAGCAGGATATAGGGCTTCACCATCATACCCGGCGTGGTCTGTACCACAAAGCGGAACAGGTAGTCGATGACGAGGATCAGCGGCATAAACGAGATCATCCGTCCGGCCTCTCCTTCTGCCGTCATGGCGATGATACACCCGTAAAGGATCATATACAGCGCCAGCATGCCGGCACCGAAATAGGTCATGATCTTGGCCCATTTGTTCTGCTCGAAGATAGGACTGCGCTTATAACTCAGCGTCGTGTTCTTCCGCAGCAGCCTATACAACTTAAATCTATTCATCTGTAAACTATCTCAGGTCTATGATCTCAGCGTGTGGGAAGTCCTTTGCATTGAAACGGAACATGGCATCGTTGGCAGACTGCTTTTTCAGGTTGCTGATGTCGAAGATGGTCCACTTCTTGCCTTGCAACAGTTTCACCTGCGTGGGTTGGTTTGTCTTCTTGTCGATCGTGATAAACAGTTCTTTGATCTTATTGCTGGCCGTCGAGGCGGTCAGATGGACCACATGGTTATTGCCGTTACTGTTCAGTGTGGCGTTGTACCCCTTCTTATAGAGGTTGAGGAAGTTGTAGGGGTTGATGGTCTGCAACTGTGCCTCGGTGGGGGTGATGATGTTCACCTCGTCGTTGTCTTTCATATAGGTCCACTGCGTCTTTCCGTCAAACCAGATACTGGCCTGTGGGGTGGTGGCGTGGAACTTCTTGCCCTTGATGATGATGGTGCCGCTGGTCGAACCCATGCTGCCCGTCATCTTGAAGTCAGCCTTCACACCGCTCTTCATCGTCACGGTGGCGGCAGCCTTGTCAAGCACCGACTTGGCTGTCTGGCCATAAGAGGCTACGCTCAGCAGCGTTGCTATGATTAGAATACAAATCTTTTTCATTTTAATGAATTTAAAAGGTTGTTCAAACTGTTCTCATCCTGGATCATCACCTCACGGGGCTTAGAACCCATGGCGGCACCAACGACACCGGCCTTCTCCAACTGGTCCATCAGACGGCCTGCACGGTTATAGCCGATGGCGAACTTACGCTGGATGAGTGAGGTAGAACCGCTCTGGTTGATGACGATCAGACGGGCGGCATCCTCAAACAGCGGGTCGAGGTGCTGCATGTCCACATCCTTGTCGCCACCGCCGTCAAAGTCGGCCTCTGGTGTGTCTGGCTCAGGCAACTCGAAGGCCATGTTATAACTCTGCTGTTCAGCGATGTACTCATTGATACGCTCCACCTCGGGTGTGTCGACGAAGGCACACTGCACACGGATGGGCTCTGCACCGCCCAGGTAGAGCATGTCACCCTTACCGATCAGCTGCTGGGCACCGGTACGGTCGAGGATGGTCTTCGAGTCGATGCCGGCACTCACCTTGAAGGCGATACGGGCGGGGAAGTTGGCCTTGATGTTACCGGTGATGATCGTTGTCGTAGGACGCTGTGTAGCGATGACCATGTGGATACCCACGGCACGGGCCAGCTGGGCGATACGGGCGATAGGCAACTCAATCTCCTTACCCGCCGTCATGATCAGATCACCGAACTCATCGATGATCACCACGATATACGGCATATAGCCGTGGCCACCGCGAGGCGGAATCTTACGGTCGATGAACTTGCGGTTGTACTCCTTGATATTTCTGGCGCCCACCTCCTTCAGCAGGTCGTAGCGGGTGTCCATCAGCTTACAGAGCGAGTTCAGCGTACGCACCACCTTCGTCACATCGGTGATGATGGGATCGGCATCATCGTCGGGCACTTTTGCCAGGAAGTGGTTGATCAGCGGGTTGTAGATGGAGAACTCCACCTTCTTCGGGTCCACGAGCACAATCTTCAGCTCTGCGGGGTGCTTCTTATATAATAAAGAGGTGATGATGGCGTTCAGACCGACGGACTTACCTTGTCCCGTAGCACCGGCCACGAGCAGGTGGGGTGCCTTGGCGAGGTCGAACATGAACACCTCATTGGTGATCGTCTTACCAACGGCACAGGGCAGTTCCATCGTCGATTCCTGGAACTTCTTGGAATTCAGGATCGATTCCATCGACACGATCGAAGGTTTGGCGTTAGGAACCTCAATACCGATGGTACCCTTACCTGGGATGGGGGCGATGATACGGATGCCAAGGGCTGAGAGGCTCAGGGCGATATCGTCTTCCAGTGAACGGACCTTAGAGATACGGACACCGGGAGCCAGGGTAATCTCATAGAGCGTGATGGTCGGACCCACAGTCGCCTTGATGCTCGAAATCTCTACGCCGAAGGTGCGGAGCACTTCCACGATCCTGTTCTTGTTGGCCGTCTGCTCGGCCATATCGATATACGGCTTACCGTCGTTATCGTATTTCTTCAACAGGTCGAGGGTGGGATAGTGGTAGTTCTCCAAGTCGCGTTTGGGATCGTAGGGCTCCAGATCTTCCAAGGCAGGGGCAACGGTCTTCTTGTCTGCGGCCTCGTCGCCTTGTACAGTCTCTACGTTGAAATCGACGTCTTCTCCGGTTCTCCCAGAATGTTCTGTATGTCCGGTTTCTCCGGTATCATAGACATCATCTTTGACGACGGGCTCCCCGTTGGTGGGGAATTCAACCACCTGTTCGACGGGATTATCAAACACGGTGGGCTCATCGTCTTCTTCCTCGTCCTCCTCGTCGTCTTCCTCCATCAGGTTCTCATATGAATCGGGCTTCTCGTTGGGATCATTGTTTGCAACTACAAATTTAACCTTGTCGAGGAACTTGCTCGGGTTCAATAATTTACGGATGATTAAGATGGTCTCGGCACTCAGATAGGTCAGGAAGGCAATGGCCGTCAGTCCGAGGATGGCTGTCAGTCCGGGAGTACCTACCAGATTACCAAGGAAGTGGCAGACGTACATGCCATGGTCGCCGCCAGGACTGTAACAAGTCTCCGTGAAGAACGGTGCCAGCAACAGCGACATGGCCACCGATGCCCAGATCATCAGGATCATCAGCGAGAGGAACCACTTCAAGAGGTTCACCTTGTAGGCTCTCGTCAGATTGACGCCCAATAACAGCAGGAACAGGGGGATGAGGAACGCTGGCAGACCGAAGCAGCGCTTGATGAAATACCACGAGCACCAGGCGCCGATGCTGCCGCAGGTGTTCATGAACTCATGGTTTTGGTTCAGGATCTCACCCTCCCGAGGATCCTCGATCATGCTCTGGTCGGCGGCTCCCGTAGAGAGATACGATATAAACGCCAGCGACAAGAACACAGCCACGAGCACCACGGCGATGCCCAGCGTGAAATTCAATGTCTCGTTGTGGAATATCTTGTCAAAGCTCAACACATTCGACAGACTGCTGCCTGAGCTCTTCTGCGACCTTTTTTCTTTCTTTTTCTTTGCCATATCTTGTCTCTTTTCGCAATTTTGATGCAAAATTAGTCGAAAAAACTTAGATTTCATCATAAAATGATGTTTTTTTTGTAATTTTGCACCAAGAAATGAAAAAGTTGATATATAACAAGGTCGATAAGGCCATGATTTCACATCTCAAGCGGGTAGAGTTCTATGGTAAGATCTATGTCGTGACATCCCCCGTTGAGGCGGAACATGCCGTCGACTATCTGCTGTCACAGCCCATCCTCGGCTTCGACACCGAGACGCGCCCTGCCTTCGAGAAAGGCAAGCGTTACTATTGTTCCCTGCTTCAGGTGTCTACACGCACCGACTGCTTCCTCTTCCGGCTGAACAAGATCGGACTTTGTCCGGCTGTCGTCCGGCTCTTGGGCGACAAGGAGGTGACGAAGGTGGGGCTGGCATGGAACAATGACATGCTCTCCCTCCGGCAGCTCGGCAACTTCGAACCGGGCCATTTCATCGACCTTCAGGACATGGTGCGTGAGTTGGGCATCGAGGATCAGAGTCTGGTGAAGATCTATGCCAACCTCTTCGGCGAGCGCATCAGCAAGGCGGAACGCCTCTCCAACTGGGAGCGTCGCGAACTGACAGAGAGACAGATGGAGTACGCAGCCATCGATGCTTGGGCCTGTGTGCGAATGTATAATGAAGTGAAACGGTTGCTGACCACCCGCGACTATGAGCTGGAGATCAGGCCGGACGAAAATGTGATAAGAACAGATGAGACAGGTCTATCTTAAACGAGGCAAGGAGGAGAGTCTGCTCCGCTTCCATCCCTGGGTGTTCTCGGGGGCCATCCAGCATGTCGATGAGGGTATTGGTGAGGGCGAAGTGGTGCGTGTCGTCAACAGTCAGGGCGATTTCATCGCCGTCGGACACTATCAGATGGGGTCCATCGCCGTGCGCGTACTTTCTTTTAATGATGAATCCATCGACGAGGCGTTCTGGGGTCGTCGGTTGTCGTCGGCACTCCATGTGAGACAGTCCATCGGCCTGGCCGACAATCCCCGCAACAACACCTACCGCCTCGTGCATGGTGAGGGCGACCTGCTGCCGGGACTGGTCATCGATGTCTATGGTCAGACTGCCGTCATGCAGGCCCACAGCGTCGGCATGCACATCAGCCGCGATGCCATCGCCCGCCAGCTGGTGAAGGTAATGGACGGCCGTATCGCCCATGTCTATTATAAGAGTGAGACGACGCTGCCGGGCAAGATGCGTGCCGATGAAACCGGTCTTTCTGATGACGGCACGCTGAGTTATTTCATCTATGGCGGCTCGGACGACAATACCGCGATGGAGAACGGACTGCTGTTCTACGTCGACTGGCTGCGCGGCCAGAAGACGGGCTTCTTCGTCGACCAGCGCGACAACCGCCTGCTGCTCGAACGGTTCGCCAAGGGCAAGCGGGTATTGAATATGTTCTGTTACACCGGTGGATTCTCGTTTTATGCCATGCGGGGCGGGGCAGAACTCGTTCATTCCGTCGACAGTAGCGCCAAGGCCATCGAACTCACCAACCGCAATGTCGAACTGAATTTCCCTGGCGACAAGCGTCATCAGGCCTTCTGTGAGGATGCCTTCCGCTATCTTGAACAGGCCGGCAGCCAGTACGACCTGATCATCCTCGATCCGCCCGCCTTCGCCAAGCACCGTGGTGCCTTGCACAATGCCTTGAAGGGCTATACCCGCCTGAACTACAAGGCGTTCCAGAAGATTCAGCCCGGTGGCATCCTTTTCACGTTCAGCTGTTCACAGGTGGTCACGAAGGACCATTTCCGCAATGCGGTCTTCACGGCGGCGGCTCAGGCTGGCCGTCAGGTGCGCATCCTCCATCAGCTGCACCAGCCCGCTGACCATCCGATTAACATCTACCATCCTGAGGGCGAATACCTCAAAGGTCTGGTGCTCTATGTGGAATAAAGTTGCCGGTTTCATCGCCAAGCATCAGCTTCTGACAAAAGAGGGGCTGCAACTTGTGGCACTGAGCGGTGGAGCCGACAGCGTTGCCTTGCTGCGAGTGTTGCTGGCTCTGGACTATCGTGTCGAGGCTGTTCATTGCAACTTCCGGCTGCGTGGCGACGAGAGCGACCGCGACGAGCAGTTCGTCAAGGATCTTTGCAATAGATATCATGTTCCGGTTCACTTAATCCATTTTGATACAGCAGAATACGCCTCATTGCATCAAGTAAGCATTGAAATGGCGGCACGCGAACTCCGTTACCGTTATTTCGACCAATTACGCCAGGATATCGAGGCCGAGACTGTCTGCGTGGCCCATCATCGCGACGACGCGGTGGAGACCTTCCTGATGAACCTTCTCCGTGGTGCGGGCATCCACGGCCTCACGGGCATCCGTCCCCGCAACGGTCATATTGTCCGTCCGCTGCTGTGTGTCAGCCGTCAGGAGATCCTCCAATACCTCGATTCCATCGGTCAGGACTATGTCACCGACTCTACCAACCTCCAGCCCGATGTGCTCCGCAACAAACTCCGTCTGCAGCTCATCCCGCTCCTCGAACAGCTTTCTCCCGGTGCCTCCGATAACATCGCCCGCTCCGCCACCTATCTCTCCGAGGCCGAAAAAGTCTATAACGCCTCTTGGAGCGCCCTTGGATCACAATGGGGTCTGACCCTCCCTCTTTCTGCCCTCAAATCCTCTCCGTCCCCCCTCTGTCTCCTTCACGAGTGGCTGTCTCCTTATGGTTTCAACCGAACTCAGATCGAGCAGATCCTTACCTGCGTGGACGGCGGGTCGGGTAGGGAGTTCACTTCCGCCACCCACACCCTGGTCATCGACAGAGATGCCATGATGATAGAGCCTGTCAGTGTCCCGATGAAACCGCTCGTAATCCCCGAACCTGGTAACTACCGTCTCTCGGACGACAGACTTCTGAAAGTGGACTCGTCAGATGACGTATCTATTTCTAAATTAGCTGATTGTGCTACTTTAGATAAAGCAAAGATTTTATTTCCTCTTACGGTTCGCCCTGTACAGTCAGGCGACGTGTTCTCTCCCTTCGGCATGGAAGGCAGGAAACTCGTGAGCGATTTCCTCACTGACCGCAAACTCTCCATCCTCGAGAAACGTCGTCAACTCGTTGTCACTGATGCCACCGGCGCCATCCTCTGGCTCGTCGGCCTCCGCACCGACAACCGTTTCCGTGTCAATTCCGACACCACCGCCATACTCCGCCTGACACTTCTTCCATCCTAACAAATATCCCCGCCAGTATCCTGACGGGGATAATGTTTATATATTATTCAAATCGGCGTACTCACGGGCGACGTTCTCGATGCACGGGCAGGCCTTCTGCGGATTGAGGTCGTGATGACCGACGATCAGGGCTTTCGGGTAGCGCCTGTGCAGGTCTTCCAACAGTCGCCTGAGTGTCGCCTTCTGCGCCTCGGTGCGCGTGTCAGCGGGTTGCCCTCTGATGTCCAGCCCGCCCTCGTAGCAGACGCCTATCGAGTGGGCGTTGTGGTTCCGGCAGTGGGCACCGGCCATGTACTCCGGACGGCCTGCCTCGATCTGTCCGTCACGACGGACGACGTAGTGGTAGCCGATGCCGAGGTGGAAGCCCCGCTGGCGGTGCCAGGTGTCGATCTGGGCGGCCGAACTCGTCTGGCCGGGCCGCACTGCCGAACAGTGAATGATAATCAGCGTGATCCGTCTCATGCTACGCTACAACTGATGGTGGCCAGGGCCGTGGCGACGGAGGTGGCGATGGTGGCTATCCATTTGAGGACGGCGACCACGAGCTTACGGCGGATCATCCGTTACCTCCTTCCCCACTGGTGGTCTCGGTCTGGGAGAGGGCGTAGTCGCTGACAGCGATCTTCTCGAAGTAGACCTTCTTCTTGCCATCGACGGTCTTCTCCTTACGGATGAGCACATCCTTGAACTCGAAGGCGCACTCGCCCTTCAGGGCACGGCTGGTGAGCTTCTCGCCCTTGGCGTTCTCGGGACTGAAGCGCAGGTGGATGCCCTCAATGATCACGCTGGCTCCCAGGCTGATGGCCGTCTCCACGTCGTTGGAGCCCTTGCCCTCGATGGTGGGGCGGAAGGTGCCCAGGCCGTCGAGCTTCACCGACTGGCCCTGCAGGATGAGCTCCTTCATACAGCCGACGATGTTCTGGAGCACCAGCACGAGCATGTCGTACGAGGCGAGCTTGCCGTGTTCGGCGAGGTGCTTGGCGAAGCCCTTGAGCGACATGGGCTCGCTGGTGGAGGGTACGGGGAACCACTTGCCGAAGGCAGTGCTGTCGTCATTGGTGTTCTGACGAAGGTTCACGGGAAAGGTAATTCGTTCTCTTGCCATAGTTTAAAAGTAAAAAGGTAAAAAAGTAAAACATTAAAACAACTCTCTCGTGTCGCGGTGCAGTCGGGAAGAAAGAACGGCTTTTTCCTGGGGAATAAACGGATTATTCTGGGAGAAAGTGGCGTAGTTTCTCGAGGCCTCGTCCGACCTTGCTTTGACAGTACAAAGGTACTACTTTTAACAAGGCCGTTCGTCGGCATCAGTAGGCACAGGTTGGCTGTAGTGGCAGAAAAAATTCAGATTGACGCTGATTTACGGTTCCCCGAGGAAATCGACAATGAGCCTGACCTGTGCCTTGGAGAACTCCCCGGCATGGATGTTGTACGAGGGCATCCTCTCCAGCGCCTCCTTCAGTTCCCAGCAGCGGTTGATGTCACGCCGCAGCAGTTCCACCGCTGCGGCATCCGTCGGCGTGTCAGGCCGGTACAGCCGCGCCAGCTCCTTCTTCTTGTATCTCCTGATCTCAAATTCTGATGTCATCATCTATCATCTTTTGTGAAACCTGTTTCCTTCACTCATAACAGTCATCTTCTGGACAGTGGACAGTACTGGACAGTAGAATATGTAAACTTCTCATGCGTACCGTACAGGCGTACGCGGTACGCGAGGACTCCATGGAAAACTACTGTCCCTGCTGTCCACTGTCCACCGCCTCGGCCTCGCAGGCCATCATCAGCTGGGCACTCTGGATCTCATCCGCCGTGCGGGGCACGACGATGTATCCGCGCTGTCCGTTGTACTTCACCCGCCTGAAGCCCAGCTCGCCCATGGCACGGCCGAGGTAGACGGGCGACAGCTTCTGCGAGATGTTCGCCGACACGATCTGCATCGCCCTGGCCACGCTCATGAACACGCCGGGACGAGCACCCGACGGCTGACAGAAGTAGAGGTTGGCCAGCTCATACTCCAGACGCGGCGTCTCGAACTGGCGGTTGTGCTCCGCCAGGCGCAGGATCTCCTCACGGGAGAACCAGTACTGGAAGCCCTGCCGGTAGAGGCCATAGGCCTGGGCGTAGATGCCCGCATAGTCGAACGGGTGGTCGCGCGGCGACTCGATGCTCTCTATCTCGAACGGCAGCCAGCGGCGGTTGCCCGTCGGGTCTGAGAGGAACTGGGCGTTGTTGCCCGTGCCGCAGAACGAGGCGATGTGCTTGCGGTGCTCATGGAAGTGGGCGTAGGCCGCCCGCTCGTCGATCGACGGCATGGTCACCGCCGCCTTCAGCTGGTTCAGCTCCGAGGGCCGCATCGTGTCCAGCTCCTCGCAGCACACGAGGCCGTACTGGGCCAGAGTCAGCAGGTCGTCGCGCCCCATGCGGTTGGCGTTCGACTTCGTGTAGAAGTAGGACTTCAGCTCCGGAGGTAGCAGATAGTTGAACCAGGTCGTCTTGTACGAGCCCTGTTCTCCTATCAGCACGAGGATGACGTTGTTCACCACCGTGTCGTCCACCCACCCGGCCACCATCGCCACGAGCCACTTCCTCAGGTACTCCGCGAAGCGCATCTGATCCTCCACGTTGCCCCTGACAGTCACCGAGACCGACATGGCCAGGATATGGTCATCGCCGTCCCACGGCGGCAGGTGGTCGAGGTAGTAGCGGAACGGGTGGTAGTCGGGCACGAAGTCCGACTCAATCACCCTGTAGACGTCCTGCACCCTGACTGTCTTCTCCTTGGACATCTCAGCCCACAGGGAGTTGACGATACGGTCGGTCACCGGCTGCCAGCCACTGTTCTCTATGGCCTCGGAAAGACACGGACTGTCACGGAAATCCATATCCCGTGTCCTTCCGTGTTCATCCGAGGCTAAAAACAGATCCGAGGCGGGAATCCGGCACTCCACGCGTCGGGTGATGACGTTGTACCGCAGGTAGACATGGTCGTTGAGGAATGCCTTGATCTCCTCTACCGTCGCCGTGTACTCCTTCCAGTTAGCCTTCCGCTCCTTACGCCCCTCATCGGCATTATTCTTTCGTTTCTTCTTCGGTTTCTCTTCTTCCATAACGATAAAGATTTGTCGCCACGAAGTTACGTTAAGAATTGAACATATGCAAGCTATTTCAGCATACCAATAGTACGAATGGTAACATAAAAAGTTATAAAATCTAAAAAATCGCGGAAAAGTGTAGTTCGGAGTATTGAAAAAATCGCGGAAATGTGTATATTTGCACTGTCTAAAAATCTAGGAAATGTGTATAATTGCATAAGAAGAAACGTATGAAACGTAAGATTTATGACCGTTTATTACAGTGGAAGAGAGAGTCTCAGGGTGATAGCGCGCTGATGATAGAAGGTGCTCGACGTGTAGGAAAGAGTTATATTGTTGAAGAATTCGCCAAGAAAGAATACGACAGTTATATTCTTATTGACTTCAATAATACGACACAACAGATGCGTGACCTGTTTGTCAATTATCTGAATGACCTCAATACGTTCTTCATGTATTTGAGCCTTTATACTGGCATTACGCTGTATCAGCGTCGATCGCTTATCATTTTCGACGAAGTACAAAAGTTCCCTACGGCACGTGCAGCCATAAAATATCTGGTAAAAGATCATCGTTACGATTATATTGAAACGGGATCGCTCGTCAGTATTAAAAAGAATGTGAAAGGTATCACGATTCCATCGGAAGAAGAGCCGATAGAACTACATCCTATGGACTTCGAAGAATTCCTATGGGCAATGGGTGAACAGTCTTTGATGACACTCATAAGAATGCAGTTTGAGGCAGGCAAGCCGATGGGGCAGGACATGCACCGCAAGGCCATGACCTGGCTACGGCAATATATGATAGTAGGCGGTATGCCGCAGGCCGTACTCAAATATGCTGAAACAAAGGACTTCAATCAGGTCGACAGACAGAAGCGCCTGATCCTGAATCTGTACCGCAACGACATTCAGCAGTATGCCGAGGGACTGGAGACAAAGGTGACACAGATTTTCGACGAAGTACCATCGCAATTGCAGCGGCATGAGAAGAAGTTCCGACTGGCGGATTTGCAGAAAGATGCCCGTTATCGCGACTATGATTCAGCTTTTCTGTGGCTGGCTGATGCCAAAGTCGTGAACATTTGTTTTAATAGTACGGAACCAAATGTCGGGTTCAAACTGACAAAGGACGGCAACACCCTAAAGTGTTATATGGCCGATACGGGTTTGCTGATAAGCCACTCTTTCGATGAAAACGGTATTGTAAAAGAAGGGTTATACAAAAAACTGATGTTCGATAAACTTGAGTTTAACGAGGGCATGTTGATGGAGAACATTGTGGCACAGATGCTTAGGGCTGCTGGACATAAGTTGTATTTCTTTTCTAACTATTCGAAAGATGATGCTGAGAAACGAATGGAGATAGACTTCTTGGTTAGCAAAGCCATCACAACAAGTCGCCATAATGTTTCGCCCATTGATGTCAAGTCAGGCAAGAACTACACCCTCTCGTCACTTGAAAAGTTCAGAAAGAAATATGTGAGCATGCTCTCTACTCCCTATATTTTACACACATCAGATATGAAAACGGAAGAGGGGATCACGTATCTTCCTTTATACATGACCCCCCTACTATAGATTTGACTATTGACATTCCTGACGATAGTGTTTTAACTGCTGATATAGTGCGGTATAACTACTACTCAGGTTGGAGTGATCTGCGAGATAGCAGGCGAGTTGGCTTAGTGATACTTGCAGGGCACCAAGGGCATCCAGATCAAGCAGGTCGTAATAGACACGGTTGGAGTAGATTCGTTTCTTGTCAAACTCGAAGCGGGTTAAGGCAAGTGTATCGGTAGTCGGGTCATCATCGATGAGATACGGCCGCCACGACTCTATAACCTTCCTCAGTTCTTCATGGCGGGTCTTACGGAACAAGTCCGACAGCGGTGTGTCTTTACCGAATCGTTCAGTAATTGACGCATCCTCTCCTTTGGGTGTCTTCTTTGGTTTGGAATAGGAATCACCAATATTGATTTGAGTATCCACATGCTGTCCGCCAGAGGCGACATACACTATTTCGATTTTGCTGCCATTGTTGGGATGATCTGTTCTGTGTTGTTGTTCCAGCAGTTCATTGACCAGCCTCAGGACTTCAGCGGGCAGCAGTTCGCCAAGTCCGCCCAGATTGTCTGGGACTTCTTCGTTTCTCTTCTTCATATTTTTGTAATGGATTAAAATATAGTAAATATCAAGGCTCTAAAAAAGGATGCGGGGCAGTAACGGTAAGAACATCTCGCTTTCAGGCGTCACCACAACACCTCGTACACAGATGGATACCGCTAAAGCCCACATCCATATTGCTATGTGATGTGAGCTAACAGCAGTCTTCCTGTGTACTCTTTTCTTTGTGGTGACTTTGAAAGCGTTCAGAAAGCTGTCGCTCTATCTACTATATTTTGAGGTGCAAAGATAATAGAAATCTTTCACGCATCCAAATATTTTGCTAATTATTTACGGACTCATTGCTTGTTTGAGTTTAAATGGTTCAACATTTATTTGACTTTGAGTTTATTTGTTCATCTCAATCTTTCATAATCCGGTTCATAATACTCTTTTCGAAGTCTGCGGGCATTGACGGTGTATTGGCGTATTTGCGCCGGATGGCTTCACGCAGATCAGAATCCTTAAGTTTATTCATATAGTTTCTTTTATTTGTTCTCGCCAAAGATTTCAGCGAGTTTATTCTCTATCTCTTCACCTCGTAACCCACGGACGAGGATGGTGCCGTCTGGGGCGAAGAGGATAGTTTCAGGGAGAGCATCGATACCATAGAGATCGGTGGCTATTTTCTGCGTGTTGAGGATTTGTGGATAGGGTATCTGCATTTCGGAGATTGCTTTTTGTGAATCTTCGGTTTTGTCTTGTGCTGCAACGCCAAGCACCAGAAACTCCTTATCCTTATAATTCTCATAAAGGGTAATGAGTTTAGGAATCTCTTGACGGCAAGGCCCACACCACGAGGCCCAGAAATCTGCAAGCACGTATTTGCCTCGTCCCACGTAATCGCTAAGGTGGGTGGTCTTGCCTTTATCCTCAATGGCAAAGTCTTTGAACATGTCCCCCTCTTTCGGTCGGGTTAGGAGAATCTCGGCCTTTTCCTTTACTTTGGTAACATGAGGATGATGTTGGGTGTCCTCGTTTAACTGGCCGATAAGTGTCAGCAATATGTCAGGCTCTAACATGTTATCATCCAACATGAGAAGCAAGGGTATTGCCACTGCATCATCCTTATGTAGAATCACAAGTTCTTTGACGGTCTCGATGAAATCAGGCGCATTGCGCTTTGAAATAACATCAGACAATAAGTCGTTAAGGGGTGACCCCTTAATTATAGGAACTCGGTTATTACCGTCAAATTGTATGTCGCCTGGCTC
>Ga0265298_10006545_pt1 | contig 14362 bp, 15 predicted proteins | sample AusTroGonzalo_MG_3_FD_193486 | JGI IMG/M metagenome (GOLD analysis project Ga0265298, IMG submission 193486) | Bovine rumen microbial communities from tropical cattle in Woodstock, Queensland, Australia - Gonzalo_01 | ecosystem: Host-associated > Mammals > Digestive system > Stomach > Rumen ...
ACCAGTAACAATTTCAAATAACCACTGACTGTTTCCATCGTTTCCATAACCTGTTTCATATCGGTAATTTGAAAGTCGTCTGCGGCACCGTCTTTTAATTTATGCCGATCGCGTAATAATGCCGTTATCTGATCAATCACGATATTATTGTCGGCTTCGGGGTAAATTTTAATACTGATTGATCCGACCGAATTTGGAAACCGATTCCCCGCAAGGCGTTTTTTAAGTGTTGTAATTGGAACAATCACCATATCGTCTTGGGACCCCATGCCAGAATCCCCCTTGGCTTTTGTAACCCCGATAACGGTAAGCGGTGTATTACGAACACGAATAATTTGCCCAACCGGGTTTTTCGGCATACCTAATTCTTCGGCGGTATCTGGGCCGATAACCGCGTATGTTGATGCATTACGCACCGCAGCCGTCTCAAAGAATCCACCATATTGCATTTCGATATTTTGAACGGTTTGATACCCCGGATACACACCAACCATTGACGTTGACCAGTTTTTATTTCCAAAAACCACCTGGGCCGAACTGTTTTCAACGGGGCTGACCGCCATAATACCCGGTAATTGTGCAATAGATTCTGCATCATCGATTGTTAATGTCATACGGTTACCCGTTCGCACACCCGCACTTTGTGCCGCACCGGCACGTATCATAATTGTATTTGTCCCCAGGGACGAAAATTGGTCGGTAATTGACTGTTCTACTGTTTCACCAACGGCAACCATAATAACCACCGCCATAACACCAATAACAATGCCCAACACCGTTAAAAATGAACGGATTTTATTCCCACTGATTGACAGCCAAGATTCCTTTGCAACATCATAAAATGTCATTATTTTCGCACCTTTTGTTCTGCTTTGGCTAACACTGATTCACTTTTTGGGACCGGCCCATCATATACGATACGACCGTCATAAATATGAATTATACGGTCGGCATAACTGGCGATATCAAATTCGTGTGTAATCATGATAATCGTTATGCCCAGTTCTTTATTTAATTTTTTGAAAAACTTTAAAATTTCATTTCCCATCTTACTGTCCAATGCACCGGTTGGTTCGTCCGCCAGGATGATTTTCGGGTTTCCCGCCAACGCACGTGCGATTGCGACACGCTGTTTCATACCGCCCGATAATTGCGTTGGAAAATAGGTCTCGAACTTTTCAAGTTCCACCAATTTTAACATCTCTCGTGCTTTGGCAATACGTTCCGACATTGGCAGACCACGATACATCAACGGCAACATAACGTTATCCAATACCGTCCGCTTTGGCAATAAATTAAAGTTCTGGAACACAAACCCAATATATTCGTTTCGCACCGTCGCCAATTCATCACGCGACATTGTTGTAATATCCCGCCCATAAAGTTTATATGTTCCCGACGTTGCAGAATCTAACGCACCAATGATATTCATACACGTTGATTTACCAGACCCCGACGGCCCCATAATCGCGACAAATTCACCGGGATGAATTGTAATATCAATATCAAACAACACCTGTTGTTCCCCACCGATGGCAAGTGGAAAACTTTTGTTAATTTTATTCAGTGAAACAACTGGTTCAGATTTCATATTTCCCCCCGATTGTTTCATTGTATCATTTTTTAGTAAAAATTGGAAAAGTTTTATAAACCCAACTGCTTTTTTACGCCCGCACCGCAAATCGCCTATGTGCAATATGTTTCTTTTTCCGCTGCACCTTTTTAGGTTTGTCATGATTTTGGTAAAACAGCGTAAGGAAAAATACAACAAACACAAGTGCCAAACTGAAAATACCAATAAAGATTACACCTGGTTCTGGGCTTTCCAACAAAACATACGCCAGATAGGAAGAATCAGACGCAATCCACATAAACCAACTTGTTAAACTTAAATCGTCTGCATGTTTAGTCTTTAATATCTTTATGATTTGCGGCATATAGGCAATAATTTCCAACACCGTATAGGTCAGCAATAAAATCAACGCAATTGTGGCTTTCATACAAAACTCCTTGGTGGGAATTATATCATAAAAACACATAAAACAAAACCCCGAACAAATCGGGGTTACTCTATCTTACATGTTGATTTTGTTTTGCATAAAATAATGTATCTTTGTTTATTACAAACGTCGTGTCTGGCTTGACCGGCGTAACATCTTGCTGGGGTTGACCCTTACCACCTAACTTACCAGATTCCGCCAATACAGCCAAGCCGATAACAAGACCAGTAAATGCCACCATACCACCAACATACATAACCCGATTTACCAGGTCACGAAAAGGATCATCTGGATTAAGTTTTTCAAAAAATTCCAACATTTTATACCCTTTGTGAAATATGTTATGCCACCAACATACCACAAAACCCGCCCCTGTCAATAAATAGACATACAATAAAATCACATCGCCCCGCCCGATTGTACCAATCGCGACGGAGCGAAGCGAAGACGGATGGTAGCGGGAGAGGGACTCGGACCCCCGACACGTGGATTATGATTCCACTGCTCTAACCAGCTGAGCTATCCCGCCAAAGCAGTCGCATTATAACAGACTTTTTTGCGATTGCAAGCCATTTAACAAACAACACCCTTGCAAAAACCGTTAAAAAGTAGCATACTATAGTGCATGAGAAAATTATCCATATCTTTATTATCCATTTTATTCATCGGCACTGCGAACGCGTCAAATCCGTTTATGGGCGATTATCAAAACCAGGTGGCTTTCTATCTGGGCCAGGGATTTGATAACGGCTATATTATGCCGTTGCCATATCATGCGGTTCCGTTCTATCTGGCACAAATTCAGTATTCACAACCGACAACATTCTTTCGTATGCCGGCACGCCAGTCATTGAACATTGGCGAAACCGCTGGCTTTGCCAAGAAATACGGTTGGGATTGGCGTGAATTTACAACACCACTGGTTATGGCATCGGGCGATGTTGCATTGTTGTATGGCGAAAAATGGTATATGGGTGTCGGTGCCGGTGTTGGCTTGCAGGCCCGCCAGAACGACCGTTTGGGTGCAAAATTACTGTTTCAATTCAAGATATTTTACGGCTATCGCATAAACGACCGCTGGGGAATCGAATTGTATGGCCAGCATTTTTCCAACGCGAACACCGCAAAGCAAAATTATTCTTATGCGTTTTTTGGAATTGGCGTAAATCGTAATTTCTGATTACCAATCAATCGGGTCAAACCCATGTGATACCAGGTATGCATTTGCCTGGCTGAAATGGTGATTGCCAAAAAATCCCCTGTGTGCAGACAATGGCGACGGGTGAACACTTTTCAAAATCAGGTTTTTCGATGCATCAACAATTTGTGCCTTGCCCTGGGCATACGACCCCCACAGCATATAAACAATATTATCACGTTTGGCACATTCACCAATCACCGCATCGGTAAATTGTTCCCAGCCCCGCCCCGCGTGTGATGCCGCCGCGTGTGCCCGAACGGTCAATGTCGCATTTAATAATAATACACCCTGCTGTGCCCAATGGGTTAAATCGCCGTGCGTTGATGATGGTCGGCCTAAATCACTTTCGATTTCTTTATATATATTTTGCAACGATGGCGGAATTGGTGTTGGTGGCAAGACAGAAAAACAAAGCCCATGTGCCTGGCCGGGTTCATGATAGGGGTCTTGACCAATAATCACAACACGCACTTTATCCAGCGGACACAGGTTGAACGCATTAAATATATTTTTTGCTGCGGGGAAAATTTGACGACCCGACTTATATTCGTTTCGCACAAAGTCGGTCAGTTTAATAAAGTATTCTTTATCAAACTCTGGCGACAATGCCTTTTTCCAAGATTCTTCTATTTTTACGTCCATTATTGCATCCTATAATTTTATTAAACCAATTTGGCAAGATTTCCAAAGAACGACATCTATATACCCGATTGGTAAATTTGTCTCTGCACGCAAATGTTCAAACATTTTATCGCACGCATTTTTTATTTCTGGGTTTAATTTTCCGTTATTGATATCCAACTTTTTATTTACAAACGTCGCCCCAAGACGCTGAATCCAAATATCATACTTTACAACATTTTCACCCAAATTTCGGGCCAAGTGATTTGCAGTAATTTTCCCAATATGTGGCAATTTTGACAGATAGTTTATTTTATCGTCTAAATCGTCTATGCCATAGTATTCGCGGCATAGAGCATCTTTATCATTCCATATTTTACAAATTGCATTGATTTTATTTTTATTGTGAAACAACGATATTAGTGTGTCATAGTCTGCACCATTTTTGTGTAACACGTTCACAATTTTTTCATGAATTTTTTTGGCTGTCTTTTGTGAAAAACCACCCGCCAAAATTACATACGCACACATATCGGCAAATTCGGTTGGACTAAATTTTTTTGGATTCGCAAGATTGTTTTTTATTTCATCAAAACTTTGGGCGTCGGAATCGACGCCCATTTTACGGATTTGTTTTTCAAGATTTTCAAACCAGTCTTTTGAAAAATCAACCATTTTGCTTTTTCATCTGTGCTACACGAATTACTAATGCCGAACGTTCTTCAAAATCCAGGTATTCAGAAAACTTTTCTTCTATCTCTTTCATACGTTTTTCGTCTTGTGGCGAACGATTTTTTCTATCAAAAGCCAATCGATTGTATGTAAGAAAAGCCTCTTTTACTTCTTCCTTTGTATATTCCTTTTTAGCCATAACACACCCCACAAATTACACGTCCAGATTTGCATCCAGTGCGTTTTCAACGATAAAGTCGCGACGCGGTTCAACAACATCGCCCATTAACATAGACACAACCTCGTCCGCCTGGGACGCGTCGGCAATTTTAACCTGGAACAACGAACGATGATTTGGATCCATTGTTGTTTCCCACAACTGTTCAGCATTCATTTCACCCAAACCTTTGTAACGTTGAATCTTTAATCCAGTTTTTGCATATTCGATTGCAGTATTCAACAATGCAAACGCACCCCAAATCTTTTGCGATTTGTTTTTAACACGCAATGTTGTTGGTTTGCAAAATGTTTCAATCAATTCGTCATGCCCGTCCATGCGGTGCCATGCACGAATTTCTGCACCACTTAAACGTTCACGTGGCAAGAAATGTGATTCTGTTACACTGCGTAATGTACGGGTAATTGTAATGCCCGCAACATCCGCAGATACATGCCAGCCACGTTCAAATTCCAATTCTTCAGCATCAAGCATTTTTTCCGCAGCACGCAGATTTTCCGCATCTTCGTTTTCTAAAACTTTATTCAATGCCAATGCTTCGATAAACCGCAACGGCATAATGTGATTTAATGCCTGTAATGTATTCCGCATATTAAACACCAACCCCAACAAACGTTTCAGATCGGCCCCCATAACGGTTACACCGTCGGCGGTTTCAATCACACCGTCGGTCGATAATTGGTCAAGTAAGTAATCATTCATTTCTGCATCGTTTTGCAGATAAATCTGTTGTTTGCCGCGTGTTACACCGTAAAGCGGTGGTTTCGCAACATAGATATATCCGCGTTCAATCGCCTGGGGCATATGACGATAAAAGAACGTCATAAGCAATGTTTGAATATGTTGTCCGTCGACATCAGCATCGGTCATAATGATAATTTTATGATAACGCATTTTTTCGATATCAAATTCGTCTTTGCCGATACCGGTTCCCATTGTTGTAATCAATGCACCGATTGTATCAGACCCCAACATTTTATCAAAACGCACACGTTCAACATTTAAAATCTTACCACGCAATGGCAAAATCGCCTGGGTCTTGCGGTCGCGGCCCTGCTTTGCGGTACCACCAGCCGAATCCCCTTCAACAATAAACAGTTCGCATTTGGCCGGATCTTTTTCGGAACAATTCGCCAATTTACCCGGCAGCCCACCAAGTTCTGGTCCGGTCTTTTTACGTGATAATTCACGTGCCTTGCGTGCCGCTTCACGTGCGGTTGCAGCCTCGATAATTTTATCGATAATCAGTTTTGCTGTTGCTGGGTTTTCTTCCAGATATTCATACAGCAATTCTGATACAGTATTTTCAACCAGTGGTCGAACCTCGCTTGACACCAATTTATCTTTTGTTTGCGAACCAAACTTTGGATCTGGGACTTTGACACTAACGATACTGGTTAAACCTTCGCGAAAATCTTCACCGGTCAATGCAATATCTTTTTTATTACTGTGTTCAGAAATGTATTTATTTATCGCACGTGTCAGTCCCGCACGGAATCCCGCAAGGTGTGTTCCGCCATCGCGATTTGGAATGTTGTTGGTAAAGCATAATGATGTTTCTGTATATGCCGTTGTCCATTGCAAAACGATTTCGATATATGTATCTTCGATTTGCTTTATCATTTGAATTGGCTCGCGATTTAATAATTCTTTGGATTTATCCAGGTAATTTGCAAAACCCTTTAACCCATCAACACTGTGGAATTCGCGTTCTTTTTTATCTGCCCCACGCAAGTCTTCCAAAATAATTTTAACATTTGCATTCAGGTATGATTGTTCACGCAACCACGTTTCCATAACATCAAAACTGAATTCTGTGCCGGTAAACGTTTCTGGCGACGGTTTAAAAGTAACCTCGGTCCCATGTTCATGATGCGTTTTGTTTTCAATGATTTTAAGGTCTGCAGTTGGCACACCATCGGCAAACGTCATTATTGCCTCTTTATCACCACGCCAGACGCGAACCTCAAGCCACGTGGACAAAGCGTTCACAACCGAAACACCGACCCCGTGCAGACCGCCCGATACCTTGTACGCACCGTTACCCTCATTATCAAATTTACCACCTGCGTGCAATTCGCACATAATCAATTCCAACGCAGAACGACCTGTTTCATGATTAATATCAAACGGCATACCACGACCATTATCGCGAATTGTTGCCGACCCATCGGCATTTAACGAAACATATACAGTATCGGCATAACCCGCCATCGCTTCGTCGATAGAATTGTTCACAACCTCGTAAATCATATGGTGCAGACCGGAACCGCCCTCACCCACGTCACCGATATACATCCCAGGGCGTTTTTTAACCGCCTCAAGCCCCTTTAAAACCTTGATTGAATCACCGGTATATTCATTTGTAACTGCCATAATTAAAATCCTTTCTTTTTAACGTGTAAAACATAGCAATTTATGGTATAATTTTCAAGAAAAAAGGGGTAAAAAGATGAAATTTAAATTACTGTATTTTGGCGACATTTTAGTCAACCCGAAAAAGCGGGCCCAGCACATATCCGATATCCGTATGCAATTTCACCCACAACTGAAAAAATTAGTAGAACACAGTCCATGGGACAATTTAACCCAATATATGATGCCAAATCCGGCAAAAAGCCCGGTAACAACCCGGCATATTGGGGGAATTGACTGGAACCCGATTATTACGCCAAATCTGAAATTATTGGCGGAATTGGATATTCAAATGTTGCACCCAGAAATTGTTGGGGTTTCGCGTTCAGACATCGACAACCGTATGAAAACACTGTTTGATGGCTTGCGTTGCCCACAAAACGAACATGAAATTGGTGAAAACACACCACGCGACATCGGACCAATATACACATTACTGGACGACGATCATTTAATAACACGTGTTTCGATAAATACATCGCACTTGTTAAATACAGATCTGTTTTCATGCGATATACCAAAAACATCAGATTCAATATTTATGATGATTGATGTAAATGTGCGTGTAGCCGAAGGGACATTAGAAAACCTGCCGTTCATGGTTTAATCCGACGTGCAAATATAATAAAACAGTGCCGACGAATGTCGGCACACATTATTTGCATTTTTCACTTTGAACTTTAACTTAACGCTGCGGTGATTTGGTCTTGCATCTGAAATGTCCCAAGAACCACCCACGCAATTATTGCCGAAACCATCAAAATACCAATACTGTTTAAAACATTAGAAATCGATTCCATTTTACGCACAGATTCATCTAAATAATCGTTCGCAATTGCAGTTAAATTCTTATCAAAATCGTTCATATCGGCATAAATCATTAAATCACCGATAATTTCACGATTTGGGAAATTATTCCCAGTCTTTAATAACGCCACACCTAAATTATCACCATTTGCAATATAGTGTAATGTGTCTTCTAAAATATTACGCAGATACGCACTTGAATTATCGGCCAACATACGCATTGCGTCCGGCATTGTAATACCAGCCGCAACCATTGACGATAATGACATTAACCAGCCAACAGATATGTGAATTTTATAAATACTCCATGGCGGCATTTTATCAAGCAACACACGCAACCGACCCGACATATGATCCAACGATATACCAATAAAAAATATCACTAAACAAAAAACAATCACAAACCAATACCAATTTGCAACCATAAATTCAGACATCGCAATCAAACCACGTGCGGAACCACGCCAGATAACATCGGAACCTGCAACCTCTACCAATGGTGGCACCAGGTAAAGTCCCACCATAATCACAATTCCAAACGTCAACGCCAACAAGAATAATGGATACGCCACCGCATTACGCATTGCACGACGAATACGACCGGCACTTTCCACCACACGCGTTGTATTTTCCAACGCAACAACCAAATTTGATATATTACCCGATGTTACAAGCAACGTTTCTTCGTCTGGCAACCAACCACGTGTTGTTTCCGAAAAACTCATCCCGCGTTCCAGGTTTTGTTGCCAAACACGCATAACGATTGCAAATGGTTCATTTTGTTTTTTACCACCGTTTGATTCTATCATTTCCAAACGGTTTAACGCATCCATCAATGTAAAATCATTACGTAACAGCGACGCCAATTTACGAAGCATCGCCATACGTTTTTCTGTATTCAAACGAAATATTAAACGGGCATACCATAATTCAAGGCGATTCATATTAATACACCCCCGGTCTGTCCAATAACCCAACCCAACGTTCAAGTTCATCGACCCCGATAATACCCGTCAGCATTAATTCACATGCGGCCTCTTTCAATGTGCGACCGTCCATCTCTTCCAACCAATAACGCACCGCATCATCGGTTTTTCCCGCCAATGCCAATGATAAAAATTCACTGTTTGTAACGATAATTTCGCCCGCCTTGATACGCCCCAGCGTACCGGTCCCCTTGCATAAATCACAACCCGCACCACGTATGAAAACCTGTTTCAGCCCAATTTCACCAAACGCATCACGTACACGTTTATATGCTGGATTTTCTGGGTGGTCGATTAAACGTTCATGACAATGCGGACAGACTTTTTTGAACAGACGCATAGATATCAATCCTCGCATCAGCGTTTCTTCTTTTAACTTGAAACTTTCAATTCCCATATCTAACAATCGTGTTAACGCCGCCATTGCAGAATTCGCGTGCAATGTTGTCCAAACATTATGCCCCGACAATGCACCACGCACCGTTAATTGTGCCGCCGCCAGCGTTCGAATTTCACCCACCATCAATGTATCGGGGTCGCTTCGCAATGCCGCTGCCAATGCTTCGGTATATGCCTCATCACGTTGTTCTTCGTTCATCGCGTTGGTAACCGGCATTTGGTGTGCACCAAAAATCTTTTGTTCAACCGGATTTTCAACGGTAATCATGTTTATTTCGTAATTGCGTTCTTTAAGCATCATCGACATATTACGCACCAATGTCGTTGATTTACCAGAACTGGTTGGACCGGCAACAATCACTAGACCCGTTGGGAACGAACGCATACGCAGTAACAATTTTTGTTCATACGGCCCAAATTCTTGTTCTGTTTTAATCCCTTCGGTTGGGTTATCATAAAGCAAACGCATAACAACATAACGCGACCCAAACGCAATCGGGTTAAATTGCATACGAATACTTAGAATTCCAGCAGGCAGGTATAAATCTTTTGTTCCACGCAGGGGGGTGCGACCGTCTTTTTGTGCCGCCTGGTATTCATTCTGGGCATAGTTTGCATTTGACATATCTGCCGATGCAAACGCGGCACGCACAAAAGATTCACCCCACGCAGTATTATACTCTAATACGGGTTGCATACTGCCATCTATACGGAAATATATTGTTGTTTGATCCGCGACTTCGATATGAATATCAGATACTTTCTGGGCCGCTGCACGTGCGATAATATCAACAAAATCTTTCTGCATTTGATTATCAAATTCGCGTACACCACGCACCCCACCACCGGCACGTGCCTCATACGCCTTGTAAATACCCGAAACCAGTCCCAAATCAGAATAAAATGGTTCACGCACAACATGCGATTTACGTTTTAACAAATCAATAAAGGATAACACACGCCCATCATAACGATGTGTCCGCGAAACAATAATTTCACCCCCAGAAAAATATGCAACCAAACTTTGCATATCATGGGACAATTCCATTGCCCCACCCGCCGCAGTCAACAGCCGATTTCCGTTTGAAAACAGATATTCGATAATATCTTTGTTTTCCGCGTTTTGCAATCCAACCGGCACAGACGGTTTTAAATCTGGCGTTCCTGCATTATTGCTTAAAAAATCATTTTCATCGTTATTGTTCATTTTTGCTTACTTACATTATTTTGTGTTCACCACATTCAAGACTTGTTTTTCAGAACCTTTGACCAAAACAACGCCTTCGTCCAACGATATAGATTTAACCACAAATCCATCCAAAGATTTGCCAACCGCAATTCGTTTACTTTGCCCAGTGGTTAAATCGGTAACAGTTGCCTGTAATTGCGACCCTGCCCCAATAACATTTATCAATTTATACTTTTTTGAAATTGGATTTTCTTCTTCGGACGCATTGCTGGTGATACTGGACACTGATTTTGTTTTTGTTGATGTTTGTTTTTCTTCGGCTTTTTCTGCCAATTCAGCCTTTTCTTGTTCTAACTTGGCTGCTTCGGCTTCTAATTTAGCCATTTGTACTTCGAATTCCTGCTGTTGTGTTTCAGCACGCCCAGACAATGCCTCAATTTCCATATGCAGTTTTATTTTTTCTGCCGCCAAACGATCCAAATCTAAATCCAGTTGGGCTTTTTCTTTTTCTAACTGCATTAAAACCTTTTCCTGTTCCAGGTCGGTAATTTGTTTAAACACACTGCCATTAACATCGTAATTAGCAACCGCATTTGCCGATACATCTTCCATATCAATATCGACCATTATTTCGTCTTCGGCAAACGACGCACCCGTCGCCATAACACCACAGACCAAAACAATTAACATTTTTTTAATTTTATTTAGCATAGATTATCACCTCATAGTTCCATGTGCGACTGGATGCATTCCAATCACACGCCGTTAGGTACACACCGCCGAAATTTTCAAACATTTGCATAAATTGCATCGGCACCATTTTTGACGATGCCGCAATTTCAACGATATCAAAGTATGCTGTATCAACACCGTTTGTAATGGTGTCTGTCACAGCATGAATATCTGCAACCACATTCATACCCTGGAAAAGCGTTGCCACATCACGAATTATTGTATCTGCATCGCGTTCATCTTGACTGGAATATGTTTTTAATTTCGGCAATGCAACACGCACAGAAATCAAATCATCAGATATTTCTTGAACAAACGCCCCCGGCATAAGTTCCGTTGCCACCGTATAAAAATCACCCAATGTTCCAAACGAACGCCGCATTTGAACGGTTGCGTGTTCTTCATCACACTTGACCGATGTTTGAACCCAGCCTGGGACCTGTTGCATTAACAAACCAATTGCCCGATAGCACACATCTGCACGTGCCTGGACATCTGGTAATAATTCATACGGCATAACCAGCGGTTCAATCGGTTTTTGTTTTTCTATGTTATATTCCGCATCTAATTCTTTATTTTTTGCATCGATTTGACGTTTGTATTCTGCTGCTACCTCTGGATCCATTTTCGACAAATCATTGCGTGGCGATACCGTTTCTAAAACCGAAGTCCCAAAAATTCCCCAAATAAACAACACAAACAACGCCGCCAATATTACCAAGATAGTAATTGATTCTGTTATACTTATCGACCGCAATGCAGTATGTGAATGACCGGTAATAACATCTTCGATATTGCGTTCAACCGCACGCGGCATACCCCACGATGCCGGTGCAATAAACACACCCCAATCGGGCATTTCGGCCAATTCGGCATATTTTTTACGCACAACCGATTCCGAACCATAAATTTTATCCTGTAAAATAATGCCGTTACGCACCACAACAAGGTAAAAACCACCATCAACCGCAAACGCCGCCAAGAAAGACGAATGTTCGGACAGTGCTTCGACCACTTCGGCCGCCGCCGATGGCATACCACCACGATACCCCGCACGTGCCGCAGCCAAACCAATCATCTGGTTATATTCGACATAACGCGAATATTTTCCATCAATCGACCGGGCCAATTTGAATGCAGCCATACGCCCGCCACTGCCACTGGCAACCGGCTGCCAGAACAGGTCTGCAGCATACTTCTTTCTGTGAATCGATATAATATGATTTGCCAATTTTTCTCTCTCGCGTTTGTATGATTATAACATAAAAAAACACACCTTGGCAAACACAGATTATAAAAACCCGCCATTTTTATTGGCGGGATTTTTTAATCGCAATTTCCATACATGGACGAACATCCGTATCCGCTGTCATATCCGACTGAAACAGTGGCCGGCCCGCCATCGCGTGCCGTCCGAACCGACGAATTCGGGCAATCATACACATTTGCGACTAAAACAAACGAACGTTCTGGTCCAAAAATCACCCATTCGTTTGGCTTTGTCCGCTGGGAAACAATCCAATATGCATTTCCTGGACGTGCCTGGTCGGCAATACGATTTTCAAGATAACGACGGGCGTCATCGGCATCATAGACCGACACTTCTGATTCTAACTTATACAAAAAAGTGCAACCGATTGGTTCGGCATCTAACTGTTTAATATATTCGCTGCCGTTTTCATTTTTTATCATACCGCCACATGCTGCCAACAACATAATCGCTGTAAAAGCAAATAATTTTTTCATTTCTTCCCCCATATTTTTATTTCATTTCAACTATATCATAATTTGACGGGTCGCTGAACAACTTTTTCAAGACCAGGTTATTCATCGCGTGACTGCCCTTGTACGATTCCAGGTTTCCAACAATAAAGCCGCCCGACGTTGCCATATCGCCAACCGCATCGATAATTTTATGTCGAACAAATTCATCGGGCCATATCAGTTTATTTAATGTTCCATCGCCATTGTTATTTAATGCAATAACATTTGTTTCATCGGCCCCACGCCCCATACCATGTGATTTAAGGTATTCCCATTCTGAATATTTACCAAATGTCCGGGCCCGGGCAATTTGTTTTATAAATACGTCCTTTGATTTTTTTGTTTCATCAAAAGAATAAGAATACGATTGCCGACCAATAATTTTTTCTGGATAAATCAACGTTGCGGTAATGTCTAAACTTTTTCCGTCGTTCGGGGAAAGTTTTACAAAACCATCGCTTTTGCGATGTGCCAATTTTTCCGCAATCCATAATTTGAATCGAACCAGTTTTGGTAATGTGCGACGAATTTCGCGGTTATGTGCAATAACCGTCTTTTTAACAATTATTCTTTTCAATTTTCCCTTTGTTACACCCGCCTTGGCAAATTCTTGCAGGAAAGTGTACGCACTGCCGTCCATAATTGGTGTTTCACGCCCATTTATTTCAACAATCGCACTGTCGATACCCGATATAAATAATGCCGCCATTAAATGTTCAATTGTTTGCACATGTGCGGATGCTGGGTCACCAATGGTTGTGTTACGTAACTTTGCCTCACCCACATTATCATATGTTGCATGAATTGGTTTTGATGCATCAATATCAGTCCGCACAAAATAAATTCCCGGTTTTTTTGATGGCTTTATTTTAATTTCGACTGGCAATCCCGAATGAATACCCTTGCCCACCAATTTAACCGTCTTTAATAATGTTGTCATTTTACTTTTCCCCCTAACCATTCCCAGAATTTATCTTCGATTTCTGTTTCCAGTTCGGCATATTTGATTTTATCCCTGACATTTTCTGGTAACCGCACCCAGTCTTTTTCGGTCGTAATCAGTTTTGCATTATGCTTTTCTGCCAAATCGAATAACTTTTTAATATCATCATCGGTATATTGATAGTGATCGGGAAACGCACGCACCCCAACAACATTTGATAAACATTTAAAAAACTTTTTTGGATATCCAATACCCGCAAATGCAAAAACGGGTGTCTTATCATCATATGGCGAAATCGTTTTATTTGTAGCATAGAACACCGGCACCCCCGCCGGAACATTAAAGTTTTTGCGTTTATTTTGCGAATGAATAATTATGATTGCATCGGCATTGGC
>Ga0265298_10006546_pt1 | contig 14360 bp, 12 predicted proteins | sample AusTroGonzalo_MG_3_FD_193486 | JGI IMG/M metagenome (GOLD analysis project Ga0265298, IMG submission 193486) | Bovine rumen microbial communities from tropical cattle in Woodstock, Queensland, Australia - Gonzalo_01 | ecosystem: Host-associated > Mammals > Digestive system > Stomach > Rumen ...
CGCACAGGACTGCTGGTTCTTGTCTCCACACCAATCATCAGCGCCTCATTCGTCAGGAAACCATGACTCTGACGACCAAAGGCCTTGAAACCTTCTTGCAGACGATGGCTAATACTTTGTGGCATCCAGAAATGCAGTGGTGACGAGATAAGTCCTGGAGCATAAGAGCTTCTAGGCAGGTCGTAGCTTAGTCGCTTATTAACGAAGTCGGCCATACGCTGCGCTGGCGCAGTCTGCTTTCTATTACCCTGTAGCCAACAGTCGCGTTCCAACTGCTCTTGGAAATGCATCACACGCAACGGGTCGTTGCCTTCAATATCCTCAGCACGCGTCTCTACTACCATACCAGAGTTAGACCACTGTCCACCACGATTAGATGGCGACATACCATTGACCACAATCTGTTCCTTGTCAGTAGCGGCAGGAATAATGAAGCCACCAGGACACATGCAGAACGAATAGACACCACGACCATCAACCTGAGTAACAAACGAATACTCAGCAGCAGGCAAATACTTGCCTCTACCTTGTTTATTATGGTACTGAATCTGGTCTATCAGCATCGACGGATGCTCCAAGCGCACACCTACGGCAATACCCTTGGCCTCGATTTCTATCTTGCTCTCAGCCAGATAGCGATAGACATCACGAGCAGAATGTCCAGTAGCCAAGATGACAGGCCCCATGAACTGCTGTTGGCTATTAGCTGTTAGCTTTTGGCTGGAAGCCTCAACGCCAACCACTCTATCTCCCTCAACAATCAACTGCGTCATCTTGGTTTGGAAATGCACCTCACCACCACATTTAATAATGGTGTTGCGCATATTCTCTATGACGCGTGGCAGCTTGTCTGTACCAATATGTGGATGAGCATCGGCCAGGATATTCGTCGAAGCGCCATGCTGACAGAACACGTTGAGTATCTTCTCTATCGAGCCACGCTTCTTTGAACGGGTATATAGTTTGCCATCAGAATAGGCGCCAGCACCACCCTCGCCAAAACAGTAGTTGCTCTCAGCATCCACCTGCTGTGTCTTGGCAATCTGTGCCAAATCCTTCTTACGCTCATGCACATCCTTGCCACGCTCCAAAACGATGGGGCGCAGACCGAGTTCTATGAGGCGCAAGGCAGCAAACAGTCCACCAGGACCAGCACCCACAACAATCACCTGCGTGCGTTCACTAACGTCAGGATATTCCGTATGCTGATACTCATCGTCAGATGGCTGTTCATTGATGAATACTCGTACTTTCAGATTCACGAAGATAGTACGCTGGCGTGCATCGATGCTACGACGGAGGATACGCACAGCAGTCACCGTGCGTACGTCAAAGCCATACTCGTCAGCCAACCATGAGCGTAGTGCCTGCTCATTGGCAGCCACCTGTGGTTGTACCCTAATCTGATACTCGTTGGTCATTCTTCCGTTTTAAAGAGGTCTTTGATTTCCTCAATCTCATCATTATCGAACCATTTGCCCAGACGGTCCTTAGCCTTCTGCTGAATCTCTGGGTCAACATCGGTCCACACCTTCTTCAATACAAAGAGCAATACAGCAAGGTCGTCCGTCAGTCCAGCGATGGGAATAGCATCGGGAATCACATCCAGCGGACTAATCATATAGCCCAAGGCTCCAATGATCATCGCCTTGTTGGCAGTGCTCACCTTATCACTCTGCAAGGTGTAGTACAAGATTAAGGCTGCATAGACTAATTTAGCTCCTGCGCGCTTGGCGATTTTTGCAATCTTGTCAACGAAGTCCGACTGTGAGAACTTGTTGGCATAACTCATGAAATCAGGTAGTTCCATATTCTAAATTTTTAATGCTTAATTTGTAATTCTCAAAACTCTTATGCCCGTATGCGACGAGTGTTTCTGCAGATACTGATAGAACGTCATGGGTTCTTCAACGACCTTCTTATGTATCATCGACGCATTGAGCAGATGCAAGCCATCCTTCTTCCATACGGCAAAGCCCAGATGAGCAATGTCCAGTCCCTTTTTATTACAGGTAATGGCAATGATATCGCCATCGTGGACTGCCTGACGTAGTGCTTTGGTACTACGACGTAGTGCACTCTTGGGAATATAACGGGCCTTCACCGTATTGAGCGACTGTTCCTGCTGTCGAATGACAGACACCAGTTCAGGCTGTGCCTTCAATGCCTTATACGCTGTGGGGTGCGTACTCATATAGTTCACGTTGACGCGTTGCACAGCCGTAAACGGTGGATTAGGCGATTGTATCTCCTTGACTATCTTCATAGCCTGCTTGTCGCGTATCCAGTCAGAGAAGTAGTGCAGTCGCGAGGTATAGTCAGTCAGCACACCTTTTCTATATCTCAGCATTCGCAGTGTTGACAGATAGTCGTTCCATGTTTTCTTTCCCTGCTGTGCACAGAGCGTCAGCGCCGTCACCGTCTCCACCAGTGTGGTACAGTCGAGCTCGCGGGTATTCACCACCAGTTGCTCCTTGTCATTAATCTCTAAGGTATGCGCCACATAGGGCACACCCAGAAACTGGCGGGCAAACCATAGCGTAGATGTCTTGGTATTAGCTTTTGCCAACAGACGACAGATGGTCAGACTGTCAGCCTTCTGATAGCTGACCTGCGCATTTGCCCATACCATTGGCAGCAATAGTAGGATATAGAGTAGTCGGTATCTCATTCCTTATTCTTTTTATATCTGCTGCGCGCCCCAAAGTTGTAGCCCACATACATATTCAGGCTACCAAAGATATTGTTGGCGGCAAAGTTAGATTTACGGTAGTTATAGGCACGAACGATAACAGAGGTGCCGGCATACCAACGCATATTGTTGTACACCAAGGCAAAACGTCCGATACCATCTATGTTGATATTATTAATATTCAGCAAGTCTCTACTGCTGCGCGACTCACCGCGTGCCCGCTTATAGGCCAATGCCAGCGATAGACTGGAGCAGAATAGGCAGTTTTTAGCAAATACCCAGTTGTAGGCATAGCCCACCGAGGCACTGGAGTTATAGTATCTTACACTATTAAACATGAGTCCACTATCCAGTGGTACAGCATTGCTGCCCAATCGTTCGTCAATCACAGCCTGCAACTGTTCGTGGTCGAAGTCTATGCTGTTACGCGTCCAGCCAACGCCCACCATCCATGAGCCACAGCTGATTTTCTGTATGGTACTCTGCGCAAAGGCTGCGGGATAAGAGAAACGCTGATGGTTGAAGATGTAATAGAGGTTTACTCCCGTAATACCTACACTGATACCACCAAAAGGAACACCCTCCAAGTTGTGGGTATCTACATTTCTACCTAAATTGACGCGACGTATCTTGTAGTCGCAACCAGTACGACGATAGTACACATCAGCACCTACTTGCGCAGCATAGAGGCTGAAGTCAAATTCCTGTTTGAGGTCTTTGTAATCTACATCGACATTCTTCAGGTCGAAGGTATAACCAGCGAATACCCAACGCCAGCCAAAGTAAGGACCTACTTTCAGATTACCTTCAGGCGACAACCATACTGACTGGTCACCAGAGCCTGACGTGCCCAAACGATAGTAGTCGTAAGTATGTGTTGCCTGAAGCATCACCGACCAGTTATAATGCTGTGGTTCTACGTAATTCTCGTCGATATAGCTGAATCCGCGGATTGTACGGCGCAACCAGCTCATCTTCTTCTCTGGCTGTTCCTCCACCTGCAGCGTATCTTGCGCCACAACTTGCAATGCCACTACGGCCAATATCATCAGCAACACTTTCCTCATAGACTCAGAATTTTCCTAAAATACGGTCCAGCACCCAGTTCACGGGCGTAGCCGAAACGCTGGTACACTCGCAGACACCAATGCCCTGCAGGTGTTCACACACATTCTTGATAAGCGGATACTGCACATAAGGCGGATTGGGCACTGCCAGCACCTGAGTACCCTCGCTGGTATGCAGCAGAATAGGTTTGTAGTCGAATACGGAGAAGCTCATCAGTCCTTTATCACCGATAATCTCGATGCAGTCTTCGCGTGCAGACTCATGGGCCACAAAGCACCACGAACCACTGCCAGGCAATCCACCCTCAAACTCAAAGCAAGCACTGAGCGAGTCTTCTGCCTGATAGAGCTTGCCACGATTGGCACAAATGCCGCGAGCCTCAATAATCACACCAAAGATATGCTGCAGCAAGTCCAACTGGTGGGGAGCCAGATCGTAGAAGTAGCCACCTCCCGCAATATCGGGCTGCAAGCGCCAAGGCAACTTATCGGGCTTGGTATAGTCCAGTTCGCGAGGCGGTACGGCAAAACGAATCTGTACATTGATAATCTTGCCGATAGTACCGTTATCTACCAGCTGTTTCACTTTCTGGAAATAAGGAAGATAACGACGATAGTAAGCCACAAAGCAGGGCACACCCGTCTCAGCACTGATACGATTAATGCGAGCACAATCCTCATAAGATGCTGCCAGCGGCTTCTCCACATATACTGGTTTGCCCGCCTTCATCGCCATAATGGCAAAGGTGGCATGACTGCTGGGAGGCGTAGCGATATAAACGGCGTTCACATCAGGGTCGTCGATGAGTTCCTGAGCATCGGTATACCACTTTGGTATGCCGTGGCGCTCGGCATAGCTACGCGCCTTCTGCTCCTGACGACTCATCACCGCCACGACACTGGAGCCTTCTATTTCAGAAAATGCTGGCCCGCTTTTCTTTTCCGTTACCTCACCACAGCCGATGAAGCCCCACCTTAATATATTCATATTCGAGTGCAAAAATACTAAAATAATATGAATTATGAACTATGAATTATGAATTATTTCGTACCTTTGCAGCATTAATCGCAAAAAAAGCAATGGAAAAGCAGCAAGAAATGAGTCTCATGAAACCCCGCAGCTACCGCAGTGTGCTGATAGCGGGCTTTCGTCTCTATACCGAGAATTTCCGTCGGTTGTTTAAGGCTTCTTGGCAGATGGCACTGCTCTATGCCGTGGCCTGTGGCATCTTCGGAACGCTCTCTGTTATCAAACTTCCTGAGATAGTAGTAGCTATCATCCAGCAGCTTACCGTCTATCACGGCATACTCCCAGAAGCCTTCATACAGTATCTTATCACATTCGCTGAGATTATGGGACTCCTGATAGTAGCCATTGCCACATTGGCATTGGCATCAGCCACGATATTAAACAAGCTGAAAGAGCATAAAGAGACTGATGTCATCAGCATCCCACCCCATTGGTTCAGCGCCAGTCCTCAGATGATGGGTCGTTCGCTCAAAGGCATCTTCTTCACACTGCTGGTTATACTGATTCCCGTCATCTTGATGATGCTGGCGATTGCAGGTGCCGAGGCCTTCAGTCCACAGTTTATTTCCAAACATATTATCACGCTGGTTGCCACATTCTGCATAGGCCTGCTCATCATCCTGCTGCTGGCTCTGCCCCTCTTCTATGTATTGATGAAGTACCTGATGGAGGCACCTTGCAGCTATTGGCATACACTGAGCAGCAGCTACTCACGAGGCATGCGCCACTGGGGCAGTCTCTTCGTAGTATTCTTTGTCAGCACTCTGCTGGTAGAGATTGCAGCACTCATTATCATGCTGCCTGCCCACATTCTGAGTATTGCTAACCAACAGGCTCAGATGGGTGTACTCATTGGCGACCCGCTGGGTATGCCGTCCTATATGTCTACCCTCACCTTCATCACGTTTATGCTCTGCTGCTTCATCGAGTTCTATGTGAGTCAGGTGATGCTCGTGCATAACTACTATATATATGGCGCCATAGAGAGCAAGGAACAAGAAAACGAACAACAAAAACTCGACATACAATGAAGAAGATTCTCTTTATCGACCGTGACGGAACCATCATTCGCGAACCTGCCGACGAGCAGATTGACAGCTTCGAGAAGTTGCAGTTTGTGCCTCGTGCCATTTCCAGTTTAGCATTCCTGCGCCAGCACACCGACTATGAGTTTGTGATGGTCAGCAACCAAGACGGACTGGGCACCGATGCTTTCCCTGAAGATACGTTCTGGCCAGTCCATAACTTCATTCTCGACACACTGCGTGGCGAGGGCGTCGAGTTCGACGAGATTCTTATCGACCCACACTTCCCTGAAGACAATGCTCCCACGCGTAAGCCCAACACTGGCTTGGTAGAGAAATATATGAACAACCCTGAGTACGACATTCAGGGCAGCTACGTCATTGGCGACCGCGATACCGACCGCCAGTTTGCTGAGAACATTGGCTGTGGATTCCTGCAGGTAGGCGACTGGGATAAGGTGGCCGCCATTGCCTTTGGTGGTGAGCGCACGGCAGAGGTTCGTCGCACTACCAAAGAGACGGATATCCTGGTCAAGGTTGACCTTGACGGCAATGGTCGTTGCGATATCCAAACCGGTCTGGGTTTCTTCGACCACATGCTCGAGCAGATTGGCAAGCACGGCATGATAGACCTCACCGTACACTGCAATGGCGACCTGCATGTTGACGAGCATCACACCATCGAGGATACAGCGCTGGCTCTGGGCGAATGTCTGTTGAAGGCCTTAGGCGACAAGCGTGGCATTGAGCGCTACGGCTACTCACTGCCTATGGACGACTGTCTCTGCTCCGTTTGTCTCGACTTTGGCGGACGCCCCTGGCTGGTATGGGATGCCGAGTTCCATCGCGAGAAGATTGGCGAGATGCCTACCGAGATGTTCCTGCATTTCTTCAAGAGTCTAAGCGATGCCGCCAAGATGAATCTTAACATCAAGGCTGAAGGACAGAACGAGCACCACAAGATAGAAGGCATCTTCAAGGCACTGGCTCGCGCACTGAAAATGGCAGTACGCAGAGACATCTATCACTACGAACTGCCATCCACCAAAGGTGCCTTATAAGTTATCTCTTCGGCCACATCATCTCCATCGGATAATGTAGCAGCAGGCGTCGGAGAGAGCGCTTGCGAGCCATCAGACAACGCAGGATAAAGCGTCCTTCTTCCTCTGATGGTTCACAAAGCATGCACTGTCTGTCCAGTGCCAGCGCCTTCTGCAGCACCCACATCACGCCAGCAGCAAACTGCGTCAGTCCCAGCGTTTTAAGGGTATTCTCTATGCCACTACCATCCTTAAAGGGCTGGAATGCTCCCTGCAGTTGACGGAGCACGTAGAAGTAATCTACCAGGAATCCCATCGTGGCCTTTCCGCTCAGCAGAAGCTGCTTGAATATTTGCAGCATGCAGACGGCATTCATCGTCAAGGTGGGCACAAATATCTCGTTGTCGTTCAGGCTAAACATCAGATCTTTATTCTGCACAAACCATTTCTGTATTCTCTTGTTTAGAAATGGGTTACGAGCCTTCAGAACGCGGTATTTCAGGTACACCGGGGTATTCTCCCATACATTCAGTGCCAGCGAGGTATAGCTACAATGAATATTCTCCTGTCCTGTCTGGCGGGCAAACTTGATGGCACGTTCCATGCTACAATCTACATAGATATCGATAGCCGTAGCTCGCAATAGGTGTTGCAGCTCATTATCTGCATGATGACGCATACCAAGGCCATTCATCACAGTGGCACGAATCTTACGCTCTGCCAGCTTCTTCACCAGTTTCTCACACCGACTCTCATACAGTTCCTGCTCCTCGCGCAGGTCTTCTGCATCAGCCATCCAGTCGAGACTCAAATCCTGAGGCACGCGCAAGCCGAATTCAAACAGGCGTTCTATTCCCTTATAGCACACGCCAGCCAAGCCATGTCGACGAGCAGTCTGATAAATCTCATTCCACTCCTCTGACGATGGTCCTCTGCTCAGACAGTCTAATTGTCCGATGGACACACACAGTAATTCAAAAAACAGTTCTTGCATGATAATCGTATAGATAATAGTTTTTAGGTTATTCTGTTGCAAAGATACGAAATAATTGAGAATTGAGAATTGAGAATTGAGATTTTTTTGTAAATTTGCACAAAATTTTTTGGATAGACGACTATGACCGACAACAAGATACTACGCATGCAACAGCTCGTCAACGAGTTGAACGAGGCTTCTGATGCTTATTACAACGGACAGGCTGAGCGCATGACCGACTATGAGTGGGACGCCCGTTTCGACGAGTTGAAGCGGTTGGAGACGGAGACAGGTACTACCCTGCCCGACTCTCCCACACAGAAGGTGTCGGAGGATAGCATCACCGGTCAGAAGGAGGAACACGAGTTTGCAGCGCTCTCGTTGGCCAAGACCAAACAAGTAGATGAGTTGGTAAAATGGGCTGAGCAGCGTCCCATCTGGATATCGTGGAAGCTCGACGGTCTGACGCTGGTTGTTACCTATGATAATGGCCAGCTCACCAAGGTGGTAACGCGTGGCAACGGACATATCGGTACCAACATCACTCATCTGGTGGAAGCCATCAGCGGCATCCCCCAGACCATTGCCCACAAGGGCCATACCGTTATCCGTGGCGAGGCCGTTATCAGCTACGAAGACTTTGAGCGCTTCCTTATGGAGAGTGGCGAAGACTATGCCAACCCTCGCAATCTGGCTTCTGGCTCACTGTCGGTGAAAGAGCCACAAGACATCAAAGACCGTCATATCCGCTGGATTCCCTTTACCTTAGTATATACTGACCTCGACATCAATAGTTGGGGCGAGCGTATGGACTGGCTCGACCAGCAGGGCTTCAAGACTGTTGAGCGCCAACTGGTAGCTGAGCCCTCGCTGTCTGCTGTGGAAGCCTGTTTAGCAGGCTTCACCGAGAAGGTAACCTCTAAGCAGAATCCCTTCCCTGTAGATGGATTGGTCATCTGCTATGATGACACGGCTTATGCACAGACTGGCTCTGTGACGGGCCATCATGCCACGCGTGCCGGACTGGCTTTCAAGTGGCAAGACGAGGCTGCTGAGACCACGCTTCAGGAGATAGAGTGGTCGTGTGCCGCCAGCACCATCTCGCCCGTAGCCATCTTCCAGCCCGTAGAGTTGGAGGGCACCACCGTGCGTCGTGCCTCGTTGTGTAACATCAGCGAGTGCGAACGCTTGGGCATTGGCGGTCCTGGCACCCAACTCAGCGTTATCAAGGCCAACAAGATTATTCCCAAAGTCATTGCCGTCACGGCTCGCGTAGGCACGTTCACCGTGCCAAGCGAATGTCCCGTCTGCCATGCCCCTGCCAAGGTTTCCGTCAGCGAGATTAGTGGCACCAAGACGCTCCACTGCACCAATGCCGACTGTCCTGCCAAGCAGCTGCGCAAGTTTGCACGCTTCGTCAGCAAGGAGGGCATGAACATCGACGGCATCTCTGAACAGACACTCTCCAAATTCATCAACCTCGGTTGGGTGAGTGAATATGCCGACCTCTACGAGTTGCGCAGCCACATTCGTGAGCTGGCTCAGCTGGAGGGCTTTGGCGAGAAGTCGGCAACCAACATCATGCGGAGCATCGACAAGAGTCGCGAGGTAGAGGCCCATCGCCTGCTCTATGCGCTCAACATACCGCTCTGCGGTCTCGACGTCTGCAAGCGCCTGCTCAGCGCCTATAGCTTGGAAGAATTAGTAGAGCGAGCCTCCCCAAGCCCCTCCAAAGGAGGGGGTGTTAAGGCACAAGAACTTGACTTATTCTCCGCAGCAACTGACCAGACATCCCTTCCTTGGGAGGGGCTTGGGGAGGCTTCTGAAGTCTTTGCCCACATTGATGGCATCGGCCCTGAGAAGTCGGCGCAGTTCGTGCTGTGGTTCCGCAACGAGCGCAACCTTGCCCGCTACCGCCGCCTCCTGGAGAAGCTCACCGTCACAGTCCCCGACGTATCTCCGTCGGGCGATAAGTGCGCTGGCCTTACCTTCGTTATCACGGGCGATGTGCATCACTACAAGAACCGCAACGAGCTGAAGGCCTACATCGAGTCGCAGGGTGGCAAGGTGGCATCGGCAGTCAGCGGCTCCACGTCGTTCCTTATCAACAACGACGTCACATCCACCTCGGGCAAGAACAAGAAAGCCAAGGAGCTGGGAATACCCATCCTCTCTGAGGATGACTTCCTGGCGGCCTATGGCCTAGTGAATAATGAATAGTGAATAACAAATAACGAATATGACACAGAAATTAAAACCCGCCACACTCTGCGTACAGGCAGGCTGGCAACCCAAGAATGGTGAATCGCGCGTGCTCCCCATCTATCAGAGCACCACATTCAAGTATGACAACACGGAGGAGATGGCCGACCTCTTCGACCTGAAGAAGGAAGGATATTTCTATACCCGTCTGGCCAACCCCACCAACGACGCAGTGGCTCAGAAGATTGCTGCCCTCGAGGGTGGTATCGCTGCCATGCTGACATCGTCTGGTCAGGCTGCCAACTTCTACGCCATCTTCAATATCTGTCAGGCTGGCGACCACTTCGTTACCTCTAACGAGATCTATGGTGGCACCTACAACCTCTTTGGCGTTACGCTGAAGAAGCTGGGCATCGAGTGTACCTTCATCTCTCAAGAGGCCAGCGAGGAAGAGATTGAGGCAGCTTTCCGTCCTAACACCAAGGCTCTCTTTGGTGAGACCATCTCGAATCCTGGCTGTCAGATTCTCGACATCGAGAAGTTCGCACGCATCGCCCACAAGCACGGCGTGCCCCTGATTGTGGATAACACCTTCCCCACGCCCATCAACTGCCGTCCTTTCGAGTGGGGCGCCGACATCGTTACCCACTCTACCACGAAGTATATGGATGGCCACGCCACACAGGTGGGCGGCGTCGTAGTAGATAGCGGCAACTTCGATTGGGAAGCCCATGCCGATAAGTTCCCAGGCCTCTGCACGCCTGATGAATCCTACCACGGACTGACCTATACCAAGGCCTTTGGCAAGATGGCTTATATGACCAAGCTCGTGGCTCAGCTCATGCGCGACCTGGGTAGCATTCCTTCGCCCCACAACGCCTTCCTCTTGAACCTCGGTCTGGAGACGCTCCATCTGCGCATGCCTCAGCACTGCCGTAATGCACAGCGCATTGCAGAGTTTCTTGAGAAGGACGAGCGCGTGGCATGGGTTCACTATAGCGGTCTGCCCTCTGACAAGAACTACGCGCTGGCTCAGAAGTACCTGCCCAACGGCTCTTGCGGTGTCATTGCCTTCGGACTGAAGGGCGACCGCCAGACTGCCGTAGAGTTCATGGATTCTCTGAAGATGATTGCCATCGTTACCCACGTCGCCGATGCTCGCACCTGCGTGCTCCATCCTGCCAGCCACACCCATCGCCAGCTCTCCGACGAGCAGCTGCGTGAGGCAGGTGTTGCCCCCGACCTCATCCGCCTCTCAGTAGGTATCGAGGACTGCGACGACATCCTGGCAGATATCCGTCAGGCACTGGATAAAATCTAATAGAAAACAACTGATAACAAGAATAGAGGAGCAAGCCCAACGGCTTGCCCCTCTATTCTTTATTCCTTCTCTCCTTTTATTACTTTCTGAAACATTGCCTTTTCTCCTTCGGCGCCGTCACCATTCAGGAAGTCATCTACATACCAGTCGTCCCTTTCAAATAGTAGCTTCAGCCTGATGGTGGTTTTGCTTCCGTAGTTGGTAGCCTCAACAATGGCCAAAGCCGTAGAATCCGTGATGTTCTGCACCTTGATGCTCTTCACTTTGAAGTCGCCATCATCCTGCGAGCTCGTCCAGTGGTCATAATCCAACAGAATGTCATCGTTCTTGACGCAGATATCAGATGCCTCCTTGTATAGCTTCTTGTAGCGAGCAGAACAGAACAGGCCGTCATAATCCACATTACGCTTTACCCCGTTCTCGTCCTTATATCGGCTGTATATCGCGTCCATTCGCTCCAGGATATAAGCCTCCGAATGCTTGTCGATGCTGACTTCACCCAGACTATTTGCGCCCAACTTCTCCAGCGGTTTCCTTGTCAGGCGAGTCCATTTCTCCACGCCAGGCTTCTCGCTAAACACGTTCGACTTCTTCACTTGGCGCTTCCACGTCAGGTAGTTCTCACTGACCAGCTCCGCCTCGCCCGTGTTTCGTTGCACGCTCTCCACCTCCTTGCCTATCAAGTAGAAGTCACCGTTCTGATAGCGATAGGAATAGCGAGTGATTTCAGTGGTATAGCTGCCCTGCGAACACTCAGGCTGCATAGTGATGGTGAGCACGCCGCGACTGCTAATCTCGAAAACGTAGTTATTCGTGCAGTCCTCATTCTCGTTGGCAGGCAACAGCTTACCATACTCCTTCCACTGCTTCAGCTTACCGTAGGCAGTACCGAAATAGATGGCAAACACTGGCTGCTTGAAGTTAACCATCACGGCCATATCCGCAATGCCATCCTTATTCATGTCACCCATCGTCTCGTAGTGACTACAACCCTGGGGCACCAGCTCTTCTACGCTACCCCCCTGCTGTTTCAGACGCTGTCCATTAGCACAACTCATCGTGAACACAGCCAAGAGTGCAAGAATCATCTTTTTCATTATCATGTCTATTAAATTTCTGCAACAAAGGTACGAATAAGCGAGAACAATACAAAAGAAAAATCCATTTTCTTTTTATTGTCGAGCGCAAATGGGCATTGTCCCCGTGTGCGACAAGCCTGTAAGGATGGAGGGCCTCGTAGAGAGATAGGCAGCCTGATACGCATTATAGACAGCCTGATACAGCTCCGTATACAGCTGACTGGCGCGCAAGATAGCTGTAGTAGGAGTGCTAAAGTAACTGTTTAGCACTTCTAAACAGTTACTTTTGCATACCTAAATAGCTACTTTACGAGCTTCACATTATTTAACGTGACACCGTGGAGCAAATTCTTGCACCTTTTTTTTAAAATAACCCCACATTCCACACAAACCTCCTCAAACCCTTATCTACACTGGGTTTAAAGCGTGTGGAGTTAGTTCTGGAACTCCACACAAACCTCACACAAACTCCACACTTTTCCATTCCCTTCGACCTCAATAGATACAAGAAGTCAGAGTGTTTCTGAATGTGGAGTTAGTGTGGAGATAATGTGGAGTTCTGGAATGAACTCCACACCTCTCAACTCCTTTGTACATCGGCCTTCTGGACGATTTGTGTGGAATGTGGAGTTATTTCGTTTTTCGTTGCTCACCATTGCTATCTCTGCTCTCTGCTTACTGAGGCGCTACATCTGAATGAGCACGAGGCAGCGAAGTGGCTGGCAAAAGAGGAGCTGGACAGCGTGAAGTGGTTGCCAGCAGATTTGGAAGTGGTAGAGAAAATATAATCTATGAATAAGGTAAAAAAAATAAAGGCATCCATTACAGGATGCCTTTTACTTTCTTTGCAAGAGCCTTGCCTGGTTCTGCCTTACCATCGTAGGGCAGCAGATGCCAACTGACAGTCCACTGCAGTTCTTCGCCTGGCTTAAGTACGGTATAGGCTCCCTGACTCTCTATCTCAATAAAGGTCTTACGCTGATTGACATACACCTGAATCTCTGCTTCACCTGGAGCAGGCTGAGAGGCGTCGAGGTCTTGGAACTTCTTAACCAGCAGCAGTCCATTGGCGCAATAAGCCAGCCAACCCTTGCCGTCAGCATTTACCTTGCGGTTTTGAGAAGCCTCGTCGGCAACATACCAGCTCATACCATTATCGGTAATAAACTTCAAGAGTCCTACAGGAGTAATGCCATCATAGGGAGCATCGAAGAAGATAATGCCATCATTTGGTACACGGGTAATCTCCCAAGGAGCGACCTTGCGGGTCTCATTGCTCTCATTCTTAATAGAATAGGTGACGGAAATGGAGTGATTGGATTTGACAGGCTTGAAGGTCTTCTTGATACGATACTTCATGCGAGCAGACACCTCACTGGTCATAATCAGGCTCTCGCCTACTTCAACAGTATAGGGCATGCGGTCGTACTCAGCCACTGGAGGCCAGTTCCACTCGCGCTGAGGACTGGTCCAGAAAGTGCTACCAAAAGAGTTAGGAAATTGAGTCTGACTAATCACCTCAGCATCGCCATACTTAAACGACAGAATCTTGCCGCCATTAGTATCTACGGTCATGTTGACATCGCCAGTCTTGATGATATACTTGCCATCGGTGGTGGGTTCAATAATAGAGGGGGCAGCCATTACATACTGCACGAGAAACGCCATGAGGAGGGTTGCAATAGTCTTGTTCATGAAAGTTGATTATAAACTTGGTTCAAATTTTTATGTTGATTTTAAATAGAAAAATCGCTAGGCGTTTGCTTAGCGATCTCCTTGTTGGGGTACCCGGACTCGAACCAGGAAAGGCAGGACCAGAATCTGCAGTGTTACCATTACACCATACCCCAATTCCTTTGCAATGAGAAACCGTTTTCTCGATTGCGGGTGCAAAGGTAATGCTTTTTTCTGGACCAACAAAAAAAAAT
>Ga0265298_10006547_pt1 | contig 14358 bp, 15 predicted proteins | sample AusTroGonzalo_MG_3_FD_193486 | JGI IMG/M metagenome (GOLD analysis project Ga0265298, IMG submission 193486) | Bovine rumen microbial communities from tropical cattle in Woodstock, Queensland, Australia - Gonzalo_01 | ecosystem: Host-associated > Mammals > Digestive system > Stomach > Rumen ...
CGGCGGAAAGGCCGAGGTGATTTAAGATGATCGAGAGCCTTCGCAAAATGTGGAAGATTGAGGAACTCCGCAAGAAGATCCTCTACACCTTCATGATGCTGGTACTCTTCCGTCTGGTGGGCGTGATCCCGGCACCCGGCGTGGATGTGGCCAAGGTGATGAGCCAGAACAACACCTCCACCCTGCCGCTGCTGGAACTGGTCAACATGATGACCGGTAACGCCTTCAGCCAGATGACCCTGATGGCCATGGGTATTACGCCCTACATCAACGCAAGCATTATTATGCAGCTGCTGACCATTGCGATTCCCGCCCTGGAGCGGATGAGCAAGGAAGACGACGGACGGGAAAAGATCAACCGGATCACCCGGTACGTGACGGTCGGCCTGGCGGCGCTGCAGGCCATCGGCCTGGTTCGCGGCCTCGGCTATATCAAGGCGGGCTGGCTGAACTATGTGCTGGTCGGCGTGAGCATGGCGGGCGGTACGGCCCTGGCCATGTGGATCGGCGAGCGGATCACCGAGAAGGGCGTCGGCAACGGCGTGTCCCTGCTGATCTTCGTCGGTATTATTTCGAACCTGTTCAACGGAATCGTGGCCGGCTTCAACACCGCCACGACCACGGGCACGACCTCCGGCTGGGTAAACCTGATCGTGATCGTCGTGACCTGTATCCTGATGACGGTGATCGTAACCTTTGTGGAACTGGGCGAACGCAGGATACCCCTGCAGATCGCCAAGCAGGTGAAGGGCCGCCGCGTTTACGGCGGACAGAACACCCACATGAGCCTGAAAGTGGTCTCTGTCGGCGTGCTGCCCCTGATCTTCGCTTACAGCTTCCTGGCGTTCCCCGGAACGATTGCCCAGCTGATCGACCCGAAGGCCGAGGGATGGTTCACCCAGTGGTGGACGAGGAACATGTATACCGGCAGCGTCTGGTACATGATTATCTCCGCCCTGCTGATCATCGCCTTCACCTTCTTCTATTCGTCCATCAGCTTTGACCCCAAACAGCAGGCGGAACAGCTGCAGCAGCAGGGCGCCGTGATCCCCGGACAGCGGGGCAAGAACATCCGGCAGTACCTGCAGACGATTATGAACAGACTGAATCTGTTCGCGGCGCTGTTCCTGGCCGTGCTGGCCGCGGTGCCGACGCTGCTGCTGAGACTGGCCGGCGTGCAGGTACCCTTTGCCGCCAGCTCCATCCTGATCGCCGTGAGCGTGTCGCTGGAAACCGTCCGGACAATCCAGGGCGAGATGAGCGTACGCGGGATCGATATGGACGCGACGGGATTTATGTAAGCCTCAGGCTTACATAAATCCCTGTTCTGAATGATTGATGGAAAGGAGTATCGCCATGAACATCATTTTCCTCGGACCTCCCGGGGCCGGCAAGGGAACGCAGGCGCAGATGATCTGCGACAGCCTGAAGATTCCCCAGATCTCCACCGGAGATATTCTCCGTCGGGCGATGAAGGAAGGAACGGAAACCGGACTGAAGGCGAAGAGCTATATTGACGCCGGAAAGCTGGTACCGGATGAAGTGATCATCGATATCGTGAAGGAACGGCTGGCCCTGGATGACTGCAAGGGCGGATACATCCTGGACGGGTTCCCCCGGACCGTACCCCAGGCGGAAGCCCTCGACACGTTTGCCGTGATCGACAGCGTGATCGAGCTGGACGTTAAGGATCAGGTGCTGGTGGACCGGCTGAGCGGCCGGCGCGTTTGCCTGAAATGCGGCGCGACCTATCACGTGAGCAGGCTGAACGGGAAGACGACGTGCGACAAGTGCGGCGAGGAACTGATTCAGCGCGACGATGACAAGGCTGAAACGGTCCTGAACCGACTGAAGGTTTATCATGAGCAGACAGCCCCCCTGACGGGTTATTACGAAAAGAAGGGACTGCTGCACAAGGTGGCCGGAGACCAGGGGATCGAAGGTACCTTCAGCGCAATCATGAAAGAACTCGGAGCGAAGGCATGATCAGCCTGAAAAACGCGGCCCAGATCTCAAAAATGCGGGACGCGGGCAAGATTCTTTACGAAGTGGAGCAGGAAGTCAGACAGGCGATCCGTCCGGGGGTCACCACCGCGGAGCTGGATATTCTGGCCGAGCGGCTGATCCGCAAACACCGGGCGATCCCTTCCTCCCTGCATTACGAAGGATATCCCTGCAGCATCTGCGCCAGTATCAATGACGAAGTGGTGCACGGCATTCCCAGTGACCGCCGGGTCCTGAAGGAAGGCGACATCATCTCGGTGGACTGTACGCTGCTGCTGGACGGCTGGCAGGCCGACTCCGCATTTACGGCGGCGGTCGGAAATGTCAGCGAAGAGGCAAAGAAACTGATTCGGGTAACGGAGGAATGTTTCTGGAAAGCGGTCAGACAGTGCGTCACGGGCAAACGCCTGGGGGACGTCGGGCACGCGGTACAGGAACATGCCGAAGCGAACGGATTCACGCCGATCCGGGAATTCACCGGACACGGAATCGGACGGGAAATGCATGAGGATCCCTCCGTGCTCAATTACGGCGAGCCCGGCCGGGGACTCAGGCTCCGCGGGGGCATGACTCTGGCGGTTGAACCGATGATTTCCGCAGGAGACTGGCATCTGTCGGTGGATGACGACGGCTGGTGTGCCCGTACGGTGGACCACAGTCTGACAGCTCATTATGAGCATACTATTGCCGTTCAGGAAAACGGGCTTCCCGAAATCCTGACCCTTCCGGGCTTCAGCTGGGAGGCGTAAGCATGAAGGAACCGTTTACCTTTGAACCCGGCAGGGTTGTAGAGAGCATTCAGGGAAGGGATAAGGGAGTTTTCTTCCTGATTCTGGAGAATGCGGGAGACGGCATCGTAATGATCGCCGACGGATCCCGGCATAAGCTGGAGCATCCGAAGAAAAAGAAGACGAAACATCTGCGCGCAAAACCGGTTTTGCTTGACTTGCGGGCTTTGCGTCCCGAAGGCGGCGCGCTGCAGGACAGTGACTTGAGAAGAGCGCTGGAAGCAAACGGTTTTGCTGAAAAACGCTCGCTGTGTGAGGAGGGTTAAGCTTTTGTCCAAGAGCGATGTGATCGAAATGGAAGGCAAGGTGGTTGAAGCTTTGCCCAACGCCATGTTCCAGGTGGAGCTGCAGAACGGCCACCAGATTCTGGCGCATATCTCCGGGAAAATGCGAATGAACTTCATCCGGATCTATCCCGGTGACAAGGTAACCATTGAACTATCGCCCTATGATCTGACCAGAGGCCGGATCACCTGGCGCAGCAAGAATTGATCCTGAAAGAGGAGGGTACAACGATGAAAGTTCGTCCGTCTGTGAAGCCGATCTGTGAAAAGTGCAAGATCATCAAGCGCAAGGGTCGCGTCATGATCATCTGCGAAAATCCAAAGCATAAGCAGAAGCAGGGCTGAGCAACCGAAACCCGCACAGGCACAAGCCGCGTGCGGGAATTCTTTTTTCAGCCGAAAGGGTCTACGAGGGCGATCGGAAAGCCTTCCTGCTCCCTGACTTGTTCCTTTGTTGCAAATGTGTTAAAATCATTACATCAAAGGAGGGAACCCGGTGTACAGACGTTATTCTCAGACCGGTGAGGGAAACATGAATCTCTCGCAGGTAAACCGGAATCGGATCAGGAACGCGATTGTCATTCTTCTGTTGATTGCTCTGGCCGTGACCCTGATCATTACACTTCCGGTTATGCAGAACCAGAGTGAAACCCGGAGTTTATATATTCAGAAGATTCAGGCCGAGGTGGATGAAGCCCTTCGGCAGACGGCGACGCTCAGCCGCAATGCGGGCGCAGACTCGGCTGCCATTCTGTCAAGAATCCGCAGTAATATTTATGCGGTTCGGATGCTGAACACCGTGAATTCCGCCTCCGGGGGAAAATTGTTGCTGGAAGAGGAACGGCTGACCACTCTGCAGAACATGGTAGACCGTTATCTGACTTATCTGACGACCGGCATGGATACCGGCGAATATCAGACTGCGCTGCAGGTTTCGCTTTCGGAACTGCAGGAGATTGCGAGGACCCTTAACTGACAAAGCGGGAGCGGAGGGTGATGCCGCGGTGATCGACTGGGGTGAAAAGCTGGAAGAGAAGATCCGGATGCTGCCGGATTCTCCCGGCTGTTATCTGATGAAGGACAGCTCCGGGACGATCATCTATGTTGGCAAGGCTGTGAACCTGAAAAACCGGGTGCGGAGCTATTTCCGGGATACGGCTCATACGCCGAAGGTGACGGCCATGATCGCCCATATCGACGATTTTGAGGTCCTCCTTTGTGAGACGAACCTGGAGGCGCTGATTCTTGAATGCAACCTGATCAAGCTCCACAAGCCTTATTACAACATCCTGCTGAAGGACGACAAACATTATCCCTATCTGAAGGTTGACCTGCGTCAGCCTTTTCCGCGTCTTGAGCTGTGTCGGCGGATGGAGAAGGATGGAGCGAAGTATTTCGGGCCGTATATCGGCGCGAATGCTGTTCGCCAGGTAATCGAGGCTGTTCGCAATGTTTTCCCGATCCGTTCCTGCCGACAGGTGCTGCCGGCAAAGAATCCGAAGCGGCCCTGTATGAATTACGATATTGGCCGTTGTCTTGCCCCCTGTGCGGAAAAATGCACGGAAGAAGCCTATCGGGAAATGATGGAAGGCGTGATGAGCTTCCTGAACGGCGATTATGAGGTCGTGATCCGGAAACTGAAAAAAGATATGCAGGAAGCGGCCGCTTCCATGCGTTATGAGAAGGCCGCCCTGATCCGCGACAGGATCCGTGACGTGGAAGGCCTTATGGAACGGCAGATTGCCCTGCGGACCGACCGGAGCGAACAGGACTTGATCGCACTGGCGCAGGACGGGCTGGACGCTATGATCCAGATCCTGTACGTTCGCGGCGGGCGCATGGTCGGCGGGGATCATTTTGCCCTGCCCCGGGAAGGCGGGGAGGATCCCGGAGAAGTGATTGCCGCCTTTGCCGCCCAGTACTATGAACAGGCCGGGCTCATCCCGCGTAACGTCCTATGCCAGACTCTGCCGGAGGGCGCCGCGGAGCAGCTGGAAGCCTGGCTGCGGAAGAAAAAGGGCGCTGCCGTCACTGTGGCAACGCCCCGACGGGGCGAAAAGCACGAGCTGATTCTCCTGGCGGCCAAGAACGCGCAGGATGCCCTGCTCAAGCGGAATGCCCGCCGGACGGTCCATGAGGAGCGGACCGTGGAGGCGGCAAAGAACCTGGGGAAGATTCTGGGCATGGACCGGTATCCCCGACGGATTGAGGGCTACGATATTTCCAATACTCAGGGCGAACAGAGCGTGGCGGCCATGGTAGTGTTCATTGACGGAGAGCCGGCAAAGAAGGAATACCGCCATTTCCGGATCAGGACCGTCGAAGGCGCCAACGATTTTGAATCTCTCTATGAGACCCTCTCCAGGCGTTATGCTCACGCGACCCGGGAAGCGGCGGAAGGCGTGACGGACGGGAAGTTTACGAACCTGCCGGACCTGATCCTGATCGACGGCGGACCGCAGCAGCTGCGCTTTGCCCGGCAGGCAATCCTGGACCTGAAAGTAGAACCGCCGGCGATGTTCGGACTGGCGGAAAGGGAAGAGGAAATCTGGCTTCCGGACGCGGAGGAACCGATTCGCCTGGACCACAGGACGCCGGAACTGCAATTGGTGCAACGGGTTCGGAACGAAGCCCACCGCTTTGGTATTATCCACCATCGGGCGCTGCGCGGAAAAGCCTCCGTTCATTCTCGCCTGGAGGAAATTCCCGGCATCGGTCCGCAGCGGCGGAAGGAGCTGCTGAAAGCTTTCGGAAGTTTGAAGGCAATCCGGGAAGCAACGGCGGAGGAACTCTGCGCCGTGAAAGGGATGAACCGCGCAGCTGCGGAAGCAGTACTTGCCTGGGCAGCGCAAAAATAGTTGTTGTCAGTACCGCCCTTTTCATGAGATAATAAAGTGTTGGCTCATTATTGTGTATTGGAGAGAATCAATATGGCAACAGCTCTTTGGGTTAAGGCCATCCGCCATCACCGGGCGGACGTGCAGACCACGGTGCCTTGCAGCCGGGCGGATGCCCATCAGGCGCTTCGGGAGGCATGCCATAAGCTTGACTTGCCGGAACCCCTTTGGCTGGACAAGAATGAGCGCGAATGGGCGGAGTTCGGGATGACCCGCTTTCTGCCGGACGCCTTTTTTGAAACGATCCCTTTTGAGCGGCTGGAGATCGAGTATATTGATCCGGACGCGCCAAAGAAAAAAAGCCGGGATCCGCGAAACGCATTCTGAACGGAGGAAAGACACATGGATCGTAAAGTAAATGACCTGATCGACACTTACCGGGACGAGTTTACGGCGATGCTGCAGGGCTGGATCCGAACCCCTTCCGTCAAGGGAGCGGCAGAGCCGGGCGCTCCTTTCGGCCGGAACGTGCGGAAAATGCTGGACCGCGCCATGGCAGATGCGAAGAGCCTGAATTTTGCCGTCCGGGATTTTGACGGTTATGCCTGTGATATCACTCTGGGGGAAGCTGAAGAAAGGATTGCTGTGCTGGGCCATCTGGATGTGGTTCCCGTAGGCGACGGCTGGACAAAGCCGCCTTTTGATGCCGTTATCGAGAACGGCCGGATGTATGGCCGGGGAACCAATGACGATAAGGGTCCGTCCCTGGCGGCGTTGTTTGCCATGCGCGCGGTACGGGATGCGGGAATCCCGCTGAAGAAGAGCATACGGATGATTCTCGGCTGTGACGAGGAAAGCGGCTGGGAAGATATGGAATACTACGGCACTCATGAACGGATCCCGGATGTCGGCTTCAGTCCGGATGCCAACTTCCCATTGATCAATACGGAAAAGGGTATGCTGGTGCTTGAAGTGCGGGCTCCCGCCTCACGCACCGGGCTGAAGGTGCTCGAAATGGCGACCGGAGACCGGATCAACGTGATTCCGGGCGAGTGCCATGCGTTGGTGGAAGGTGGGGAAGAACTGGTCCGCCGCACGGAGGAATATGCCCGGAAAACCGGCCTGCCTTACTCGGCGGAGATCACAGCAAAGGGCGTTCTCCTGTCGGCGGAGGGAATCCCGGGTCACAGCGCTTATCCGGAAGGCAGACGCAACGCTATCGGCATGATGCTCCTGCTGTTGCGGGAATTAGGTGCGGAAGGCCCGGTTGCCACGCTGGCGCAGGCCGTCGGTATGGAAAGCGACGGCAAGAGCCTTGGCTGCGCCTGCCGGGATGAGGTTTCCGAAGGCCTGACCTGTAATATGGGCATTCTCCGCCTGGAGAACGGAGCCTGGTTCGGCACGCTGGACATGCGCTGCCCGGTGGCGGCGGACCAGGAAAAGCTGAAGGCGGAAGCCGTCGCCCATCTGACGGGCCTGAACGTGACCGTGCAGACGCAGAAACCCCCGCACCATGTGCCGGCAGACAGCGAACTGGTGACAGCCCTTCTGGCTGCTTATGAGGAGGAAACCGGACTGGAAGGGAAGCCTTTGTCCACCGGCGGAGGAACCTACGCCAAGGTGCTGAAGCAGGGAGTCGCCTTCGGGGCGCTCTTCCCGGATGAAGAGGACCTGGCCCACCAGGCGGATGAATATGAGGATATCGACCGGCTGATGCTGGCGATGAAGATCTACGCGAACGCTCTGATCCGGCTTGCGGCAGACTAAGACGAGGTGAAACCGAAATGATCACAGTAAGCAATGTATCCCTGACCTTCGGCGGTCAGAAGCTCTTTTCCGGTGCGGACCTGAAGTTTCTGCCCGGCAACTGTTACGGCATCATCGGCGCCAACGGCGCCGGCAAATCAACCTTTCTGAAGATCCTCAGCGGGGAACTGGAGCCGACTACGGGTTCGGTCACCATTCCGCCGAACGAGCGCATGAGCACCCTCAAACAGGATCAGTTCATGTACGATGCCTATCCGGTTCTGGATACGGTCATCATGGGCAACCAGCGCCTCTACGATATCATGAAGGAAAAGGATGCCCTTTATGCCAAGCCTGATTTCAACGAGGCGGACGGGGAGAAGGCAGCGGAGCTGGAAGGCGAGTTCGCGGAGATGGACGGCTGGAACGCGGAAAGTGACGCCGCTACGCTTCTGACCGGGCTTGGGATTCCGGCGGAGGAGCATACGATGCTCATGTCCGAACTGCAGGCCGGCGACAAGTTCAAGGTTCTGCTGGCCCAGGCCCTGTTCGGCAATCCGGACATTTTGCTTCTGGACGAGCCGACCAATAACCTGGATAACCGCTCTGTGGCCTGGCTGGAAGATTTTCTCATGGATTTCCCAGGCACCCTGATTGTGGTCAGCCATGATCGTTGGTTCCTGAACAATGTCTGTACCCATATCGTGGATATTGACTATAACCAGGTCAAGATGTACGTGGGCAACTACGACTTCTGGTATGAGTCCAGCAAGATGATGCAGGCCCTCATGAACGACCAGAAGAAACGCCGTGAGGATAAGATCCGTGAACTGCAGGCTTTCATCCAGCGATTCTCTTCCAACAAATCCAAGGCCAAGCAGGCGACCAGCCGCCGGAAGCTGCTGGACCAGCTGACCATCGAACAGATGCCGGCTTCCAGCCGCCGCTATCCCTGGGTCAGCTTTACGCCGGACCGGGAGGCGGGTAAGGACATCCTGCAGGTTACGGACCTGAACTATACCCAGGACGGTGTACAGCTGCTGAAGGACGTCTCCTTCCTTGTGACAAAGGGCCAGAAAATTGCCCTCGTCGGCAATGAGCAGGCTCAGACGGCCCTGTTCCGGATCCTCGCGGAGGAGATTCAACCGGACAGCGGCACCGTGAAATGGGGCGTGACGATTACCACCAGCTATTTCCCCAAGGATAACAGCAAGTTCTTTGACGGCTGCGACCTGACAATGATGCAGTGGTTCGCCCAGTATTCCCCGGAACAGCTGGAAACCTATATGCGCGGTTTCCTCGGGAGAATGCTCTTCAGCGGTGACGATGTGTATAAGCCCGTGAGCGTGCTCTCCGGCGGTGAGAAGGTCCGCTGCATGCTGAGCCGGATGATGCTCTCCGGCGCGAATTTCCTCATGCTGGACCAACCCACAAACCATCTGGATCTGGAATCCATCACCGCCGTAAACAACGGACTGATCAATTTCCCCGGCAATGTTATCTTTACAAGCCAGGACCATCAGTTTATCTCTACCGTGGCGAACCGGATCATTGAGATTCATGACGACGGCACCATTTCGGATTATCTCTGCAATTACGAGGAATACCTGGAGAAATTACGGCAAACGTTTGCACAGTAAAACCATGTGTGCTATACTGGACAAAATCCGCTCTTTTGCGGACAGATTATACAGGAGGAGACTGTTCCATGAAATTCGGCCACTTCGACGACAAGGCACGGGAGTATGTTATTGAAACCCCGCGCACTCCGTATCCCTGGATCAATTATCTCGGCTGTGAGAAGTTCTTCGGCATTATCAGCAACACTGCCGGAGGATACTGCTTCTACCGGGATGCGCGTCTTCGCCGGATTACCCGCTACCGGTACAACAATATGCCCGTGGACAATGGCGGCCGCTATTTCTATATCAATGATAACGGAACCGTCTGGAATCCCGGATGGAAGCCCGTGAAAACCGAGCTGGATGAGTATTCCTGCCGTCACGGCATGGGTTATACCGTGATCACCGGCAAAAAGGACGGCCTGAAAGCTTCACAGAAAAGCTTCGTGCCCATGGGCTTTGATGCCGAGGTGCATCAGATCACTCTGACCAATGAATCCGCCGCCGCGAAGGACGTGATCCTGACCAGTTTCGTGGAGTTCTGCCTCTGGAACGCTCAGGACGATATGCTGAACTTCCAGCGCAACTTCTCCACCGGCGAGGTGGAAATCGAGGACGGCGTGATCTATCACAAGACCGAATACCGGGAACGCCGGAATCATTACAGCTTCTATGCTGTGAATACACCTGTCGACGGGTTTGATACCGATATGGAGACCTTCCTGGGCATGTATAACGGTTTCGAGAATCCCCAGGCGGTCATGACCGGAAAGATGGGTAACTCTGTGGCATCCGGCTGGCAGCCCATGGCTGCCCACCAGATCAAAGTCCATCTGGAAAAGGGCGAGGAAAAGAAGTTCAACTTTGTTCTCGGTTATGTGGAATTGCCCGTTGAGGAAAAGTGGGAAAAGAAGGGTGTTATCAATAAGAAGCCCGCGAAGGAAATGATTGCGAAGCTGTCCTCCGACGAGGATGTGGATAAGGCCTTCGCGCAGCTGAAGGCACACTGGGATAATCTCCTTAGTGCCTATACCCTGACCTCCTCCGAGGAGAAACTGAACAGAATGGTCAACATCTGGAATCCCTATCAGTGCATGGTGACCTTCAACATGAGCCGCTCCACCTCCATGTTTGAGAGCGGTATCGGCCGCGGTATGGGCTTCCGTGATTCCAGTCAGGACCTTCTGGGCTTTGTGCACCAGATTCCGGAGCGTGCCCGCGAGCGGATCCTGGATATCGCCGCAACCCAGTTCCGGGATGGCGGCTGTTACCATCAGTATCAGCCCCTGACTAAAAAGGGCAACAACGACATCGGTGGCGGTTTCAACGATGACCCGCTTTGGCTGATTGCAGGCACTGCGGCCTATATCAAGGAAACCGGTGATTTCGCGATTCTCGACGCCGCGACGCCCTATGACTGCAATCCCGATGACTGTGGAACCCTCCTGGAGCATCTGGAAGCCAGTTTCATGCATGTGGTAAACAACCGCGGTCCTCACGGCCTGCCCCTGATTGGCCGGGCCGACTGGAATGACTGCCTGAACCTGAACTGCTATTCCGATACACCGGACGAGAGCTTCCAGACCTTCTCGAATCCCAATGCACCGGATGAGCGGATTGCCGAGTCCGTACTGATCGCAGGCATGTTCGTTTCCATCGGGCCGGAGCTTGTCGCCATCGAACGCCGCAAGGGCAACAACGCCAAGGCGGACACCTATCAGAAGGATATCGATGCCATGACTGCCGCCATCGAGAAGGACGGCTGGGACGGCGAATGGTTTGTCCGCGCCTATGATGCCATGGGCAACAAGGTTGGCAGCAAGGAGTGCGAGGACGGCAAAATCTATATTGAATCCCAGGGCTACTGTGTCATGGCCGGTGTCGGTGTGGAAAACGGCAAGGCCGAGAAGGCGCTGGAGAGCGTCCATAAGATCCTGGAGACGGAGCACGGCATTGTGCTGCTGCAGCCTGCCTACAGCGAATATCATCTTGAACTGGGTGAGGTCAGCTCCTATCCCCAGGGCTACAAGGAGAACGCCGGCATCTTCTGCCATAACAACCCCTGGATCATTGCCGCTGAAACCGTGGTCGGCCACGGCGACCGTGCCTTCGATCTGTACAGCCGGATTGCTCCCGCCTGGCGCGAGGAAATCTCAGATCTTCATAAGATGGAGCCCTATGTCTACAGTCAGATGATCGCCGGCAAGGACGCTAAGAATTTCGGGCAGGCCAAGAACAGCTGGCTGACCGGCACCGCCGCCTGGAACTTCTATGTCATCAGCAATTATATTCTGGGCATCAAGCCCGACTGGGACGGCCTGAAGATCGATCCCTGCATTCCCCATACCTGGGACAGCTATCAGGTCAGCCGCCGCTTCCGCGGAGCGACCTATGATATCGCCATCAGCAATCCGGATCATGTGTGCCGCGGTGTGAAGAAAGTTATTGTGGACGGCAAGGAGATCAGCGGAAATGTTCTTCCGGTCTTCAACGACGGCAAAACTCACAAAGCTGAAGTCATCCTCGGATAAATTGTGTCATCCGGATCATTCTTAAATCAGGGCCTCAGTGCCCTGACTTTTTGTTTTCAGCGGTTTTTCATTAAACTTATTGTTAAGTCCGCTGCGCGTGTGCAATTTCTTGCGTCATCCCAGGGCGATCGGAAAGCCGCCTTGTCTTGCTCTTATCATTTTTGGTTTATTTTTCACAAAAAAATCACAAATCAAAGAAGGAGAATCACAACCGGTGTCGAAAAATATAAGTACAGAGACAAAAGAAAGGGTGTGGTGCCAATGGCACACGAGCACTCGCGGAGCAACCGGTAATTGTGCCGGCGTTCCGTGAATATCAGGCACAACAATTTGAAAGGAGCCTTTCGGATTTATGAAACTATCCATCCAGGCAAGAAATATGTCGGTCACACCGGCGATTACAAAGAGGATCGAGAAAAAGACGGAAACCATGGGTAAATATCTCTGGCCGGATACTGAAATGCAGGTCAGAATGAGAAAGGAGAAGAACGACCGCCGGGTGGTGGAAATTACCGTTCCCATGGGCAAAAACGTCATCCTGCGCAGCGAGGCCTCCGCTGACGATAACCTGTTCCTCGCTATCGATAAGGCATTGGCGAAGATGGAACGGCAGATCCGTAAGCACAGGACCAAGCTGGGCAAGAACCTGAGGGAAGAGATCCCGGATGTACCGGAATACATTGAGGAAGATCAGGGAGAAGAGGAAAAGGAGAGAAAGGTCGTCAGGCAAAAGACCTTCCCCGTCCGGCCCATGAGTGTCGAGGATGCCATCATTGAAATGGAATTACTGGGGCACAACTTCTTCGCCTTTGTGAATATCGATACAGACCAGACCAATGTCCTCTATCTGAGAAAGGATGGGAACCTGGGTTTGCTGGAGCCCGAAGCATAATACAGCCTGCAACGTTCGGAAAGCAAATCAGGCAACGGTCATCATGCGTACACAGCACGAGGATCCCGAATGCCGGGACCGTGCGCATCAGACGCGATTAGCGAGAGAAGCAGAAGGCCGACACTGCAAAACCTGAGATCCGGACGAACAACCTGTCCCGGGGCCGCATGGTGCGGCCCCACTTTTTATTCTTGAACCGATTCAAGGTGTTTGATATAATACTCCCGTTGCGTGATGAAGGACGGAGCGGAGTGCTGCCGGTGGCAGAAGAAGTGAAGCGGAAGCCCAATGAGTAACAGAGCAATGTGAGCGGGAGCGAACAGCGCAACAATTACGAATTGAGGGAGTATGCCGGATGCGCTGCAGCTGCAAGGAATGCGGGACCTATATGGTCCAGGCGGAGAGTGATCATCTGGGCTGTGTCTGTCCGGATTGTGGCTATCGCTGCAATGACTGCCTGGGGACGGACACGGTGATCCCCAAAGACCGCCTTGTGGATCTGGCCTTTGATCCTCGGTTTAATCCGGAGAATCTGGCAGCTTCTTTTGAAACGGATGAAGAATGGTTTGAAGACGGAGGATATGAGTGATGAAGTGGTTTCTTGATGTGCTGCGCGGTATGGTGATTGGTCTGGCCAACGTGATCCCCGGTGTATCCGGCGGTACCATGATGGTTTCCATGGGCATTTATGATAAGCTGATTTACAGCATTAACAATCTGTTTAAGAAGTTTAAGGAATGCTTCAAAATCCTGCTGCCTTATCTGGTGGGTATGGGCCTGGCGATTATTCTCGGCTCTGTCGCCCTGAAGGTTGCCTTTGAGAAATATCCGCTGCCGACCAACACCCTGTTCATCGGTCTGATCCTCGGCAGCCTGCCGATTATCCTCAAGCAGATCAAAGGCGCGAAGATTAATGCCCTTCATGTATTTATCTTCCTTGTCTTTGCCGCCCTGGTCATCGTTCCCAAGGTCATCGCCAACAATACCCTTGTCGGCGATAATGTGAACGGCGGCAGCCAGGCGCTGACGCTGGACGTCGGGCATATCATTATCTATTTCCTGCTGGGTGTGATCGCTTCCGCTTCCATGGTTGTCCCCGGAATCTCCGGTTCCATGATGCTGAAGATTTTCGGCTACTATGAGCCCATTGTGACCCAGACACTCGGCGGAACCTTCAAGGATGCAATTCCCTCCGGAAACTGGAACCTGGTTTTGCATAATGTGGGCGTGCTGCTGCCCTTTGCGGTGGGTATCGTGGTCGGCATTTTCGGTGTTGCCAAGCTGATCGAATTCCTGCTGAAGAAGTGGAAGGTGCCGACTTATTGCGGAATCCTGGGCATGGTGGTTGCTTCCCCCGTTGTGATTCTGATGGATTCTTCGATTTATGATGGATTCAATTGGGGCATCTGTGTGGCTGCGGTGATCGCGCTGATTGCCGGCGTTGTGATCGCTCTGAAACTCGGCGCAGATCCGGAACCGGCAAAAGAATAAAAAAGTATTTGACAAGCACTCCGAAATCGTGTATAGTAATTGAGTCGCCTGCGGGACAGACCGCGGGAAGGTTGCACCGGGGTGTAGCGCAGTCTGGCTAGCGCACGTGCTTTGGGAGCATGGGGCCGGGGGTTCGAATCCCTTCACCCCGACTTTTCACTCC
>Ga0265298_10006548_pt1 | contig 14357 bp, 10 predicted proteins | sample AusTroGonzalo_MG_3_FD_193486 | JGI IMG/M metagenome (GOLD analysis project Ga0265298, IMG submission 193486) | Bovine rumen microbial communities from tropical cattle in Woodstock, Queensland, Australia - Gonzalo_01 | ecosystem: Host-associated > Mammals > Digestive system > Stomach > Rumen ...
TGGGCTGAAATGAGTCACGGTGATGAACGGTTTCGAAGGAAACCGTTCATTATTTTATGAAAAATTATCGGATTTTCTGCCTTTTTTCGGCAAAACGGGGTGGCGCGATCGGAAATTCTGTGCTATAATATATCCAAGTATGAGCTTTATAGCTAAGGGGGAAGAGACGGACACGGATGTGCCTGACCTTTTTCCCTTTGTACGGCCGTGCAAAAAGCACAGAATGAAAGGCGGCAAAAGTGAGCACGAGAGCACAGAAGAACGAAATCAGCCGGCTCCGGATCGTATCCCTCGGCGGTGTGGACGAAATCGGAAAGAACATGTATGTGTTCGAATACGAGGACGATATCATCGTCGTGGACTGCGGCAGCGTTTTCCCGAAGGAAGACATGCTGGGCGTGGATCTGGTGATTCCGGATATTACCTACCTGATGGGCAAGCGGGATCATATCCGGGGGTATCTTTTTACCCACGGACATGAAGACCACATCGGCGCGACGCCCTATATCCTGAAACAGGCGCCTTCGCACATCTACGGAACGAAACTGACGCTGGCCCTGGTTGACCTGAAACTGAAGGAATACCGGGTAGACGGGATTCCCATGCACGTGGTGCAGCCGCGGGATACGGTTCAGCTTGGGAAATTCAGCTGTCAGTTTATCCATGTGAGCCACTCCATCGCGGGGGCCTGCGCCATCGCCATTACCTGCCCGGCGGGCACGGTGATTTGCAGCGGCGACTTCAAGGTGGACTACACGCCGATAGACGGACAGGTGACCGACCTGCAGACCTTTGCGCACTACGGCGAGCAGGGCGTGCTGGCGCTGCTTTGCGAATCCACCAACGTGGAACGCCCGGGATACACGATGAGCGAACTGAAGGTCGGGGAGACCTTTGAAAAAATGTTTGCCCAGGCGGAGGGCCGGGTGATCGTCGCCATGTTCGCCAGCAACATCCACCGCATGCAGATGATCATCGACGGGGCGATTCGCTACGGACGGCGGGTTTGCTTCATCGGGCGGAGCATGGTGAACGTGAGCCGGGTGGCGATGTCGATCGGGGAGCTTCAGATTCCGGAGGAATACCTGATTGACATGGATGTGCTGGACCAGTATCCGGACAATGAGATCCTGGTGATGACCACCGGCAGCCAGGGCGAGCCCATGGCGGGCCTGACCCGGATGGCCTACGCGGAGCATCGGAAGCTGCAGATCCGCCAGAGCGACATGGTGATCATTTCAGCGACACCGATTCCCGGAAACGAAAAATTCATCAGCCGCGTGATCAACCAGCTGTACCGGCTGGGGGCGCAGGTGGTTTACAGCGCGATGGCGGAGGTGCACGTTTCCGGCCACGCCTGCCAGGAGGAGCTGAAACTGCTGCACTCTCTGGTCCGGCCGAAATACTTCATTCCCGTTCACGGCGAATACCGGATGATGTGGCAGCACGCGATTCTGGCGGAATCCATGGGGATTCCGAGCCAGAACATCGTGATTCCGGAGCTGGGTCAGGTGATCGAAATGAACGAGGACACGCTGGCCCTGGGCGAACAGGTGCCCGTGGGCGGGGTGCTGGTGGACGGACTGGGCGTGGGCGACGTCGGGAACGTGGTGCTGCGCGACCGGAAACACCTGAGCCAGGACGGCCTGCTGATTGTGGCGATGGCCATCAACCGGGACGAGCAGAAGCTGGTGAGCGGGCCGGACATTGTGAGCCGCGGATTTGTGTATGTAAAAGAAAACGAAGATATTATCGACGAGACCCAGAACCTGGTCCGCGAGATTCTGAGCGTGAACAGCCTGGCCGGGGAAAACTGGCCGGACCTGAAGAACACCATCAAGGACGACGTGCACCAGTTCATCTTCGACCGGATCAAGCGGAACCCGATGATTCTTCCGATTATCCTGGACGTATAAAGGCAGATTGCGAAAAGAGACAGAAAGATGCTATAATACGCGTCGGAAAGGGAAGGCAAATCCCTTTCTGACCGTTTTTTATGTTGTGAGGAGGGCGGAACGTGGATTATTCATCGACGTACAAACTGGCGCAGGACATTCGCGACAGCGAGGAATACAGAACCTACCATGAACTGAAGGACTCCGTGATGAAAGACGAGACGACGGCCGCACTGATCACGGAATACCGGAAGCTGCAGATGACCCTGCAGATGGCGGCAGCCGCCGGCGCAACGCCGGATACGGAGGACATGCAGCGCTTTTCGGGAATTTCCACCCTGCTGTTCGCGAAGCCGGAGGTGAGCAATTTCCTGCTGTCGGAAATGCGGCTGCAGCAGGCGCTGGCTGATATCTTCAAGATTGTGACAGAGGCGGCCGATATCGACATCAGCATTCCGGGACTGGAGAAATGAACCATTGAAGGATGAAAAGGACTACACGTACCGGAGCATACGGGACGAACGCCGGTACGGGGTTACCTGGTACAGCGCACTGTGGACGGTTCTGCGGCCGGTGATGGTGGGCGCTGCGGTGCTGGTACTGGTGACGGGGATCTGCATGACCGTATGGAACAAACTGTACGGTGAGTTTGCCGCGCCCGTGGACGCGGCGGACGCTTCCGAAGTTGCCTTTGAAATCACTTCCGGACAAAGCCTGAACCGCGTGGCCGCCAACCTGGAGGAGGCCGGGCTGATTCGCAACAAAACCATTTTCAAGTACTACTGCGACTTTGCGGGCATGGGCCAGAAAATACAGGTCGGCAGCTATATGCTGCGCAAAAATATGACCATCAACGAGATTGCGGAACAGCTGACGGCCGGCGACGGCAATCCGATGGTGCGGAACATTACGCTGATTCCCGGCGAAACCGTTGAGGAGTTTGCCGCGAAACTGGTGAAGAACGGCGCGCTGGAAAAGGCGGACACATTCCTGGAGCTGTGCCGGACGGGAGAAGCTTTCAAAGACTACTACTACATTGCGGACGTGCTGGGCAGCGGGAACGCGGCCTCGCGAAAATACGTGCTGGAGGGGTATCTGGCGCCGAACACCTATGAGGTTTACACCAGCGCCACCGAGGAGGAAATCATCCGGAAGCTGCTGAGCCAGACGGAGGCGGCATTCCCGGAGGAATATCAGGAACAGGCGGAAACGCTGGGCATGACGATGGATCAGATTCTGACGATGGCCAGCATGATTGAAAAGGAAGCGAAGGAATCGGACTTTACGCGGGTCAGCGCCGTTTTCCACAACCGGCTGCGGGCCGGAATGAAGCTCGAGAGCGACGTAACGATCCATTATATTACGGGGGTGCGCCGGATGTCGCTGAGCGAGGCGGATCTGGGGGCGACGAATCCCTACAACACCTATCTGTACCGGGGACTGCCGCCGGGACCGATCTGCAACCCGTCGCCGGCCGCGATCCGGGCGGCGCTGTATCCGGATTCGGCGATGGTCGCGGAAAAATACCTGTATTTCTGCGCCAAGGAGCCTGAGAGCGGGGAGCTTTACTTCTCCAGAACGCTGGAGGAGCACGAGCGGGCCGTGGCGGTTTACGCGCCGCTCTGGCAGCAGTACGACAAAAACAGGGGACTGGACAAATGAGAAAACCGGAACTGCTGTGCCCGGCGGGAAGCCGGGAATCGCTGGAGGCGGCGCTGCATTTCGGCGCGGACGCCGTTTACGGCGGCATGAAACACTACGGGCTTCGGGCGTATGCGGGAACCTTTGACGGAGCGGAACTGCGGGAGGCCATACGGATCACTCACGAAGCGGGCGCGCGGTTTTACGTGACAATGAATATTTATCCCTTCGACGACGAGCTGGAGGGATTTCTGGCGGCGGCCCGGGAGGCGGAGACGGCGGGCGCGGACGCGGCGATCGTCAGCGACCCGGGCGCGATTGCTTTGCTTCGGAGGGAAATTCCCGGACTGGCTGTGCACGTGAGCACACAGGCCAACACCGTGAACACCCCGGCGGCGGAACTTTACCGGGAGATGGGCTGCGAACGGGTGATTCTGGCCCGGGAGATGAGCCTGGAACGGATCCGGGAAATGAAACGCAGACTGGGGGAAAGCATCCAGCTGGAGACCTTTGTTCACGGCGCCAGCTGCATGGCCTATTCGGGGCGGTGCCTGCTTTCGGCCTATCTGACGGGACGGAGCGGAAACCGGGGCGAATGCGCTCAGCCCTGCCGGTGGCAGTATGCCGTTACGGAAGAGAAACGCCCGGGAGAATACTTTCCGGTGACGGAGGATGAACGGGGGACGTATCTGTTTTCAGCCCGGGATCTTTGCCTGATGCCGATTCTGCCGGAGCTTTGCGAGGCGGGGGTATCCAGCCTGAAAATCGAAGGGCGGATGAAGACGGAATACTACGTGGCGGTGGTGACCGGCGCGTACCGCCGGGCGCTGGACCTGCTGTCAGAAAGCCGGGAGGCGTTTGACGAAGCGCTGCCGGAACTGACGGCGGAGCTTGCCTGCGCCAGCCACCGGGACAGCGACACGGGCTTTATGCTGGGAAAACCGGAGACGCCCGGTGAGGCGGAGGGATTTCACCAGGAACGGGAGTATACCGCCCGGGTGCTGGGTCGGGATGAAGGAACGGGGAGAACCCGGTTGCTGCTGAAGAACCGTTTTTTTGCCGGGGAAGAGCTGGAACTGATGACCCGGAACGGCATACGGAAGGTATCCGCGTCCAGGCTGATCCGTGAAAAGACGGGCGAAGAGCTGGACACGCTGGGCATTGCCGGGGAAACGATCCTGATGGATCTTGGGGACTGCGAGGCGGGAGATATCCTGCGGGGGCCGGTGCGGAATCACAGAAAATAAGGTGAAGAGAAATCAGAGGAAAGACATGGCCAGACTGAGAAGATACGAGCTCTACGACGGGGACGGGGAAATGATCCCGGAGGAGTATGTTCCTCTGCAGGAGCGCGGGGGAAAAAAGGAGGCGAAGAAACCGGCCGGGAATCCGGCCCGGGAACCGAGGAACCGGTACTTCGCCCACCGGGAAGAGGACGACGGGCTGGGCACGGTTTCACCGCTGTTCGACGACTTTGACCGCTTCAACCCCCGGCCGGAAAGAGACCGGGATCCCCGGAACAAACCGCCGAAACACTACAACGGCGGGTGGATCGCGACGATCGTCTGCTGCGTGGTGATTCTGATCGGACTGGGCATTCTGGTGATCCCGCAGCTGACGGGTGTTCGTTACCGTTTTCTTCCGAACATCGGATTTATGAACGGATCCGTGATTGTGCTGGACAGCGAAAAGGAACAGAACCACGAGGCCTGCAGGGACGAAATCTATACAGAACGGATTTACCAGGGAATCTACATCGACAACGTGCACGTGGGCGGGATGACCCGGGAGCAGGCCGTGGCGGCGGTTGAAGCCGTGAACGAGGCGGTGGACGCGAAGTTTGACCTGGTGGTTTCCGTCGGGAACGAAAACTGGCACGTGAACAACGAGCGCGTTCCCTTTTCCCGGAACATCCGGGAGACGGTGGACAAAGCCTGGGCCTTCGGGCGGAGCAATGCAGCCGGAAACATCGGAAGCGGAAAGACGCCTTTTGAGGCAAGAGTGCAGCAGGCGTCGGAGCTGCGGTCCTATCCGCAGACCTATGTGACAAAGCAGGACTATGATCACCAGGCGCTGCGGACGCTGACGGACGGCATTGTGAACTACGTGAACCGGGACCCGGTGAACAGCACGGTGCAAAGCTTTAACTTTTCCACGAAAGCCTTCACGTTCACGGAGGACACGCCGGGGGCGGTGATCGATCCGGAAGATCTTTACAGCCGGATGACCACGCTGCTGGACAACGGGGTGACCAGCACCACGGTGCGGGTGGTTCCGCAGCGGATTGAGGCGGAAATGACCAAGGCAGAACTGATGAACCGGTTCGGGCTGATTTCTGCCTACACGACCAACACGACAAACAACAAGAACCGGAACACCAACATCCAGCTGAGCGCCGCGGCCATCAGCGGGATCACGGTGCTGCCCGGGGAAATCTTTTCCTTCAATGCCGCCACGGGAGAGCGGACCGCGGAAAAAGGATACAAGGAAGCGGCGGCCATTGCCGGCGGACAGAGCCGGGACGAGATCGGCGGCGGCGTCTGCCAGACCAGTTCCACGCTGTTCAACGCGGTGGCCCGGGCGGACCTGGAGATCATTGAACGGAATCCGCACGCGTGGCCTTCCAACTATGTGGAAAAGGGATTTGACGCGACAGTGAACTGGCCGGGGCTGGATTTCAAATTCAAAAACAATACGGGCTGGCCGGTTTTCATCGTGGCGGGATACAGCAAGCAGAAGGTGACCGTGAATATCTACGGGATGACGTTGGGGACCGGGGTGAAAATTGACCTGGAAAGCGAAGTAACAAGGACGATCCCCAAGCCGGAAGGCGTCAACTATGTGGTGAACGAGAGCCTGGCCAAGGGCGAGCAGAAGAAAACCGTGAACGCCCGGGAAGGCTATGAGGTGACGACGTGGAAGATCTGGTATCAGGGAGAACGGGAGATCAAGCGGGAAGTTCTGTTCAAGACGACGTATAAGGCGTATCAGGAAACGATTGAGTATAATCCGTGACAGGGGGTACGGTTGTGGTAAAACATTACGATTTCGGCAAAAGAAAACCCCTGCGAACATTGATTCACAAGGGTTTCAGAAAGTGCCGGAGGTGGGACTTGAACCCGCACGCTTTTAAGGGCAACGGATTTTGAATCCGCCGCGTCTGCCATTCCGCCACTCCGGCACGCAGGAAGGATTATACCATAAGCAGGGGCGATTGACAAGGAATCTTGCCGGATTCCGAAGAAATTTACCAGGCAGGGAGTTGAATTAATTTGAAGAAGATCGTACTGACCGGCGGGGGGACCCTGGGCCACGTGACACCGCACCTGGCACTGATTCCGCGGCTTCAGGAAAAAGGATACGAGATCCACTACATCGGGACGGAAAACGGCATGGAAGCGCCGAAAATGCGTTCTGTTTCCGGGATTACCTATCACGCGGTCAAGAGCGGAAAGCTGCGCCGGTATTTTTCCTGGCAGAATTTTACCGATCCCTTCCGGGTTGTGGCCGGGGCTTTCCAGTCTGCCCGGCTGATGGGGAAAATCAAGCCGGACGTGGTTTTTTCCAAGGGCGGGTTTGTGGCGGTCCCTGTGGTATTCGGCGCCTGGCTGCATCGCATCCCCGTGCTGTGCCACGAAAGCGATCTGACGCCGGGGCTGGCCAACAAGCTTTGCAAACCTTTCGCGAAGCGGTTTGCGACGACCTTTCCGGAATGCGCCGAGGCCCTGGGCTCCAAGGCTGAAATGACCGGCACACCGCTGCGGCCGGAACTGTTTGCCGGCACGAGGGAAAAGGGACTGGCGGTGCTGGGGTTTGACGGGACAAAACCCGTGCTGCTGATGATGGGCGGATCCTCCGGGGCTCAGAGCGTCAACGCCTGCCTGCGCAAGTCACTGCCGGAGCTGACGAAAGACTTCGACGTGGCGCATATCTGCGGCAAAGGCAACCTGGATCCTTCGCTGGAAGGAACGGCAGGCTACCGGCAGATTGAGTTCCTGGACGAGGAACTGCCGGATGTGCTGGCCTGTACGGATCTGGTGCTGAGCCGGGCCGGGGCCAATGCACTGTGCGAATTCCAGGCACTGGGGCGGCCCATGCTGCTGATTCCTTATCCGAAGGGGGCCAGCCGGGGAGACCAGATTCTGAACGCGCAAAGCCTGGAAAAACGGGGTCTGTGCCGGGTGCTGCTGCAGGAAAACATGACGGAAGAATCCCTGACGGAGGCCATCCGGCAGACCTGGGCCGACAGGGAACAGCTGACCGAAGCCCTGCGGAACGCACCGCCCGCGGACGGATGCGCACGGGTGATGGAAATGATTGAAGAAATACAGAAAAAGCCTGCAGAGTGATCTGCAGGTTTTTTGATCGGTGTTTCCGGGCTGATTACTTGCTGCGGTGGAAGAGCAGTTGCTCGTAGCGGTGCTTGTCGGCACGGCGGACCATGACTTCCAGCTCTTCGTCGCCCATGACAGTGTTGCGGCCTTCGGCATAGAGCTCGTCCACTTTGGCGCGCACTTCCAGCACCAGGGGATCGCTCTTGTCGATGACGTTGTCACCGGTGAGGCGGAAGTAGGTATTGATCCAGTGGGCGACGGAGGCGGTGCCTCCCCGGCTGTCCACCGCCACGGAGGCGGGACGGTTCAGGATCTTCGCGGTATCGAAGATGTTGTAAATCTCCTCATCCTTCAGCATGCCGTCGGCATGGATGCCGGCACGGGTGACGTTGAAGTGGCGGCCGACAAAGGGCTGGCGGGGGCTGATTTCGATGCCGATTTCCCGTTCCATGAAGTCAGCGATTTCGGTGATGGCGGTGAGATCCATACCGTTGCTTTCGCCCCGGAGAGATTCAAACTCGATGGCCATGGCCTCCAGGGGACAGTTGCCCGTGCGCTCGCCGATGCCCAGGAGGCTGCAGTTGATGCTGGAGCAGCCGTAGAGCCAGGCGGTGGCGGCGTTGGAAACGACCTTGTAGAAATCGTTATGCCCGTGCCATTCCAGCTGGGAGGAGGGAACGTCCGCATAGTGGCGGAGGCCGTAGATGATGCCGGGGACGCTGCGTGGCAGAGCGGCGCCGGGATAGCTGACGCCGTAGCCCATGGTGTCGCAGGCACGGATTTTGATAGGGATGCCGCTCTTCTTTGAAAGCTTCATGAGCTCGGTGGCAAAGGGAACGACAAAACCGTAGAAATCCGCGCGCGTGATGTCCTCAAAATGACAGCGGGGACGAATGCCGTATTCCAGGGCGGACTTCACGATACCGAGATACTTGTCCATGGCCTGGGCGCGGCTGAGATGCATCTTGTTGAAAATATGATAGTCGCTGCAGGAAACGAGGATGCCGGTTTCCGTAACCCCGGCCTGCTTGACCAGCTCAAAATCCTTTTCATTCGCCCGGATCCAGGTGGTGATTTCCGGGAAACGCAGCCCCGCGTCCTGACAGAGGTGGAGGGCTTTCTGGTCGTTGGCCGTGTAGAGGAAGAATTCGCTCTGGCGCACCATGCCGTTGGGGCCGCCGAGGCGGGACATGAGCCTGAAGAGATGCAGGATCTGCTCCGGGGTGAAGGGGCTGACGGACTGCTGGCCGTCGCGGAAGGTGGTGTCGGTCATCCAGATCTCGTCCGGCATCTGCATGGGCACATGGCGCATGTTGAAGGCAACCTTCGGCACGTGGGAATAATCGTAGATTTCCCGGTAGAGATTCGGCTCGGCGACATCCTGGAGAGAATATTTGTATTTTCCCTGCATGAGCAGGTTATTGGTTTTGTCAAAATTCAGCATTCAGATTGAACTCCTTTGTTCAGTCGGTACGATGGGGTTATTTCAGTTCACTGATGAAGGACTCAATGCGGGAGAGACCCTCTTCGATCCTCTCAGTGGAGATGGCGTAGGAAAGGCGGCAGAAACCTTCGGCCTCGAAGGCGATGCCCGGCACGACGGCCACATGCTTTTCGGCCAGGAGCAGCTCGGCAAAGTCCATGGAATCCTCGAGGACACGGCCATTGTAGCTGCGGCCCAGGAGGGAACGGATGTTCATCATCACATAGAAAGCACCCTCCGGCTTCAGGCAGCTGACGCCTTCGATCCGGTTGATGCCGTCCACCATGACATCGCGGCGGAGCTCAAACTGCTTGCGCATTTCCTCGACACAGCTCTGGTCCCCGTCGAAGGCGACGGCGGCCGCGTGCTGGGCGATGGAGTTGGCATTGCTGGTGGCCTGGGACTGGAAAGCGGTCATGGCGGCGATTTCCTGACGTGGGGCGGCGCAGAAGCCGATGCGCCAGCCGGTCATGGCGTAGGCCTTGCTGACGCCGTTGACAATGAAGGTCTGGGCCTTGATCTGCTCGCCCAGCTGGGCGATGGAGAGATGCTTGCGGCCGTCGTAAAGGAGCTTCTCATAGATTTCATCCGAAACGATGTAGAAGGGGTGGGTGACGGCCAGGTTGCCCACGAACTGGAGCTGTTCCCTGGACCAGACGGACCCGTTCGGATTGGAAGGCGAGGTGATGATGATCGCCTTGGTCCGCCGGGTGACGCGGGATGCGATGTCCCGGTTGCTGGGGATGAAACGGTTCTCTTCGTTGGTGGGAACAAAGACCGGCACGCCGCCGGCCATGCGGACCAGCTCGGGATAGGAAACCCAGCAGGGCGTCGGGATGAGCACTTCGTCGCCCGGGTCCAGAATGGTCTGGAAAATGGTGAAGAGGGAATGCTTGGCGCCGTTGGAGACGAGAATCTCCTGCGGGGAATAGGTGAGCCCGTGATCCCGCTCCATTTTCCGGGTGATGGCCATGCGGAGTTCCATGGTTCCGGGAACGGGGGTATACCGCGTCATGCCCCGGTCCAGCGCATCCTTCGCGGCGTCGCAGATATGCTGCGGCGTGGGAAAATCCGGCTCGCCGGCACCGAAACCGATCACGTTCATGCCGGAAGCGGCCATTTCCTTGGCACGGGTGTCGATCTGGAGCGTGAGGGACGGGGCGATGTTGAGACAACGGTGGGAAATTGACAGCGCCATGGGGGAAGCCTCCAATCATCATGCGAATGCACAAATTATAGCGGATTTGAGCATGAAAAGGCAAGGAAAAGCCAAGGAAAAAACGAAAACAGTGCATGACCGGCAAGACGATCATGCACTGCAGAAAAAACGATGCGGCTTAATCGAGGTTTTGTTCATCCGGATCCGGGGACGGAACATCCGCTGGGACTTCCTGCTGCAGCGGGGCTTTTCGGAGGGCCTCATAGAAGGCGCCTTCGGAAGCGAGCATATAGACACTGATGAACAGGCTGCCCAGCATCTGGACCATGAGCGCGACAACGGAACCGCCGATGCCCTCGATGAAAGAGGAAATCAGGATGACCAGCAGATACCAGAGCAGGAAGCTGAGCAGCAGGGACATGAGCACACTGCGTCGGCCCTTCATCATGGCTTTGCTGCGGCGGAGACAGGAAAGAACCCGCTCCTCCGGCTCGTCCGCCAGGATCAGATCTGCCATGGCGTAGAAGAGATATCCCATCACGCCGAGAACTGTCATGACGATCATGCTGATGTAAACCAGATGGATGCTGGTATTGGCAGCGGAATAAACGGCTTCCGTGCTGCCCGGATCCGCCCGAAAGAGAGGAATCATGGACAGCAGCAGGGCCGCAATGCCCGGCAGCATCCACAGAAGCACTTTCAGGACGACCATGAGCCGGAGCCCGATGCTCTTCAGGAAAATCCGCAGCCGGCTGAAAACCGCGGAGACAGGAAGCTCCTGTCCGCGGAGACGCTCCAGGGTCCAGTGGTTCATGCCCACTTCGAAAACCGGGGTGATCAGCCAGGCAAGGACGGTCAGGGCGGTCATGACGATGATACCCGGCTCCGAGAGCATGGCGCGGACGGAATCCGGAAGCGCGTTCATGGCGGCAGTGTTTCCGTAGGCACGCAGAGCGAGCTCTTCCAGACGGGCGATCACGTCGTTATGGGTGAAGGCGGCGATTCCCTGCATCAGGAGGGTCGGAAGATTGACGATCAGCGCGATCAGCAGCGCTGTCTGCCAGTGTTGGGACAGCGCTGCACGGGCTTTAGCCTTGAAAGCGGCGGAAAAGAACATGTTCATTAATCCTTCAGCGCGTTCAGATCTTCCTTGATGCCGGCTGCTTCGACCCACTGTTCAACGGTGGCGGTGTAGGTCTCGTTCTGCAGGGAGGTGAGCAGCGTGCTGTGGATCTTTTCCTTGACAGAGTCATAATCCACGGGTCCTTCGGTATCGTCGCCGACGTATTTGATGATGTAGTAGCCGCCGGAGGCGCCGCGGGTCTTGTCGGAAACGTCGCCGACGTTCTTCAGGGCCATGGCGGCTTCCACAAAGGCGGAATCAAAGCTTGTCATGCCTTCGCAGACGGCATAGCCCTTTTCGGCGTTGGTTGCGCCGGCCTTCATGCCGGGATCCTCGTTCTTTTCTTCCACCAGTTTGTCCCAGCTGTCGGGATCGGCCTTCAGCTGCTCCAGCACGGCGTCGGCATCCGCGTCGATGTTGGCGTAGGCGGCGTCGGTGGCGTCAGTGAGGGCTTTATTGGCAGCTTCGAGCTCGGTCTGGGCGGCGGTCAGGTCTTCCTGCGCCTTGGTTTTGTCTTCTTCAGAGGCAGCTTCATCATCGATGATCTGCTGGGCGGCGTTCACTTTATTGGTGGCCGCGGTGACCTGGCTGTTGGCGTCGCTGACGGCGGTCTGATCGTCGGCCTTGAACTTGATCAGGATCTGCTTCACGCGGCGGATGCCGGCGGGGGTGTAGTACAGGGTGGTTCCGTTGTTGGCGGAAGAGGCCCAGGAGGAGGCATTCTCCTTGTACGTCTCCTCATCTGCGGCGACTTTGCTGTCATAGTCGGCCTTGACCTGATCGTCGGAGACGGTGACGTCTTTGATGGCATATTCCCGCAGCTTGTCATCAACGATGGTGTCCACGGCGGCCTTTTCGTAATCTTCAATCTTTACGCCGAACTCATCAAGCTTTTCCTGGATGGCTTTTTCCAGTTCTTCGCCCTCGAGGGCTTTCTGCTCCTCGGTGAGGTAGGAGCTCTGAATCATGCTCTTCGCAAATTCCAGATCGCTCTGGGCTTCTTCCTTCGCCTGAGCGGTTTCTTCTTCTGTCAGCTGGTCGAAGCCCAGCTCGGCCGCCTTGGCGCGCAGCACCATATCCTGCTTCAGAGCCTTGATCGCCTGGGACTGCGCCTCGGCGATGACTTCGGGAGAGGTGGTGTCGATCTGAGTGCCGTAGTAGTTGGCATAGGTCTGGTACATTTCATAGAGTTTGTCATCGACAGCTTCCTGCACCTCGGCCTTCGTGATCTCCTTGTCACCCATCTTCAGGATCACGGTGTTCGCGTCCACTTCCTTGTCCTTCACGATGAGGGCACAGGAGGACAGCAGCAGGGTCATGGCCAGCAGAACGGCCAGCAAAGCTTTCTTTTTCATGGGAATCTCTCCGTTCATTAAGTAATTCGGAACACTTTTGCCATTATATCAAACACGCGGGGGAAGGGCAAGGGAAAAATCGGTTCCCGTTACTCCTGCGCGAGATATTCATAGTAGTTTTTCCGGAGGGAATTGAGGAGCTCCTCGTGGTCCCCGCCGGGAGCGTAGGTTTCGTTGATGGCTTTGATTTCAGACTCACGCATGGCCGGAACACAGTAGGGGCAGGCAGTGAGCTTTGCGAAGCCGTCCTCCTCCAGCTGGGAATAGGAGAAGGGGGTGAAGGTGATCCCCTTTCCGTTTTTGCAGTGGTCCTGGCTGTGGTAATACTGGCCCTTATTCGGGTTGTAGTACAGCTGCAGATCCGGGGAAGGGGTCGGGATCTGGCGGCCCTGCCAGTCCTCCCAGATAATGATCTTCACCTTTCCGCACAGATCCAGATCCCGGACCCGCTTGTAGATCCAGGCCATATTGATACCGTCGGGAGTGGGATAGCGCTGGACCCGGATGCAGCCGTGGCTGCGCTTGGTGCCGAGCTTCGGCTCCGTCGTGCGGTAGTCGTAGGAACCGTCGGCCCGAACCTGATGAGGAACCTCATGAATCTCGTCCCCTGCGTTGAAGCGGATGGCATAGGAACACTTGAGCTTGTCACTGTCCAGACTGCCGGTCATGTTGATCAGAAGGAACTCGCCGGAGCGGGTTTCGTTGTAGGGCTGGTACTTCTTGCCGTTCCACTGGACCAGACCGGTGGAACACAGGAGCTCGGCGATCATTTCGCCTTCGGTGAAGACATAAACCCGCTGGGTCAGCTTGTCGACAACCAGGGCCAGCTTGTCTGTGGGCGTGACTTGCTTGAGATACTTGCTTTCCACATAGCCGCTGACCAGGATATTCCAGGCCTGGATCTTCGTGGCCGGCTTGGAAATAAAGGAACTGGAATAGCACTCCACCAGGGACCAGCCGTTATCCAGCTTTTCGATGACGCGGAGCCCCTGGGACAGGTTGGTGATTTCCCCGATGATTTTGGAGGAAGTGTCGGGCTCTTTGTACATATACAGATTCTGCTTGGTCAGCTGGGAATGATTCAGCTTGCCCTTCGGGCCGATGTCCACAACGGTAATCGGCTCCATCAGCATTTTCCAGACGGTTTCCGTGTCGGTGATATCCATGGGCGTCGTCCAATAGGAGGAGCCGAGATCGTGATCATAGGCACTGCCGTAGGAAGGTGTGAAAACATCGCCGGCTTCCGCGGTTTCGGCCGGATCATCGGAAACGCCGGAAGCCGTCAGATCTTCGAAGGAGATTTCTTCCACTTCCAGACCGTCCAGAACGGAATTCTCCGCACAAGCGGCGGAAAAGAGAAGGACGAG
>Ga0265298_10006552_pt1 | contig 14354 bp, 18 predicted proteins | sample AusTroGonzalo_MG_3_FD_193486 | JGI IMG/M metagenome (GOLD analysis project Ga0265298, IMG submission 193486) | Bovine rumen microbial communities from tropical cattle in Woodstock, Queensland, Australia - Gonzalo_01 | ecosystem: Host-associated > Mammals > Digestive system > Stomach > Rumen ...
GACTGTGACCTGCATGGGCCTGGGACCGGCTCCCGACAGCGAACTGGACAGGATAACCGGCGACCTGAAGATGCTGTGATCAGGCCTTCTCCACCTTGGCCCTCTTCGACATCTCTTCCGATTTCAGATTGAAGAGGCAGTCCAGAAGACCTACCTTGAACGAGCCGGGGCCCTTGCATGACTTCTCGGCATCCTCTGCCGCTACGTTGAACGCGGTTATGCCCGCTATCAACGCCCTCAGGGTCACGCCGTTGGCGCCCACGTAGGAGCCCAGGACGGAGCTGAGCATGCAGCCCGTTCCCGACACGCATCCCTGGTAGTCCGAGCCGTTGGTGAGAATGTACACATCCTTTCCGTCTGAGACGTAATCCTTCTTCCCGGTGGCTACTACCTTGCAACAATACTTGGCCGCAAGCCCCTTGACGAGCTCGGCTATGTCGTCCGAGGAGCTTGTGGAATCCACTCCCCTGACGCCTCCGATCACTCCCGCGAGGAATGATATCTCCCCCGCGTTCCCCTTGATGACGTCGGGCCTGGTCTCCTCGATTATCCTCGAGGCGACCTCGTTACGGTACGGGGTGGCTCCCGCGCCGACCGCATCGAATACGACAGGAACCCCCTTCTCTTTCGCGATCTTTCCCGCCAGGACCATGGCCCCCACCGTGCGGGGATTCAAGGTCCCCATGTTCAGTACGACTGCATTGGCGACCGGGACCATCCCCTTGACATCCTCCTCGGCATCTGTCATGACGGGAGCGCCGCCCGAGCAGATGCAGACGTTGGCGCAGTCGTTGACGGTGACATAATTGGTTATGTGATGGACGAGCGGACGCTTGGAACGGACCGTCTCCATCGCTGACGAGAGATCGCAGACCATGATAGTCCTATCCTGCGCCTGCGATAAAAAACCATCCAGAACTATCTCAGAACTAACCGAAGGACCGAAGCGGCCACCCTATGCCTTTTTATCGGACCAATCAATCATAACGGCATGGCTTTGATCGACATCGAATACATCCACACCGAGAAGGACATAGAGGACGTCAGCATCAGGAGGCCCAGCACCGCCAAGATGAGAACCTACATCCAGGACCTTATCTACGAGATGAAGTCCGCGGACATCTCATGCTCCTTCAAGGAGACCATCATCGAGGAGGGGAAGAACGATGTCCTGATCAACGGCAGGACCATCCCCGAGATCATCGACGGCCTCGAGATCAGGCACCTCGACATGGAGGAGAGCTGCGACCACGGCAAGCCCAGCAAGATCCTGTTCGGACGCCCCACACTCGACTGGAAGAAGGATTACATCGAGGACGTCCCGGACACCATCATGAAGAACGCCATCGCCAAGGTGTACGCCGACGAGAGGCAGAAGCAGATCGACGGCCAGTGATGCTTCCCCCTTCCGGCCCGGCCACCTATTTATTTAAGAGATGGCCGTATGCTATGATTAATGTTCGAAATCATCAGAAGGGACGGTCTCGCACGCATCGGGAAGTTCACAACCAACTCTGGGCGCAGCATGGAGACGCCCGCTCTGTTCCCGGTCATCAATCCGAAGATCAACACCGTCCCCGCCAGGGAGCTGTACGACAGGTTCGGCTTCAAGTCCCTCATCACCAATTCATACATCATAAAGAACACCCCTGAGCTCAAGGAGAAGGCCCAGTCCGTGGGTCTGCACGAGATGCTGGACTTCCCCGGGATCATCATGACCGACTCCGGGACGTTCCAGAGCCACATGTACGGCGAGGTCGAGCTCACCAACGAGGAGATCGTCGAGTTCCAGAAATCCATCGGCACCGACATCGGTACGGTGCTCGACATATTCACGGAGCCCTACTGGACCAAGGAGCAGACCGCGGAATCCATCGAGGTGACCTTGGAGAGGACCCGCCAGGCCTGCGAGATGAAGGGCGAGATGATGATCAACGGCGTGGCCCAGGGGTCCATCTACACAGACCTCAGGGAGGACTGCGCCAGGAGGATGGCCGATATGGACATCGACGTCCACCCCATAGGCGGGGTCGTCCCCCTGATGGAGCAGTACAGGTACGCCGAGCTGGTCGATGTGATCATGTCCAGCAAGAAGGGCCTCAACCCCAACCGCCCCGTCCACCTCTTCGGTGCGGGACACCCCATGATTCTCGCATTCGCGGCCCTGATGGGATGCGATTTCTTCGATTCGGCATCCTACGCCAAGTTCGCACGCGACGAGAGGATGATGTTCGTCGACGGCACCTTCCGCCTCGCGGATATGGAGTCCCTCGACTGCAACTGCCCCGCATGCCGCGGGCACACCCTCGAGGAGCTCAAGAAGATGGAGAAGGGCAAGAAGACCAAGCTCATCGCCGAGCACAACCTCTATCAGATCGTCCAGGAGCTCAACCTCGTCAGGAGGTACATCCGCGAGGGGCGCCTCTGGGAACTCGCTGAGATCAGATGCAGGGCCCATCCGGCTTTGTTGGAGGCCCTCAGGAAGCTGAGGGACTACCAGGATGTCATGGAGCAGTACGACCCCATCAGCCGCGACGGAGCGATATTCTACACCGGTCCCGAGACCAGGTCCCGCCCGGTATTCAAGAGGTACCTTGACAGGCTGGGGACCAGATACGTCCTCCCGACGGACAAGGTATGCCTGTTCGAGGACACCCACGGTAAGCCCTACAGCAGGCCCTACGAGCACGAGTTCGACAAGGCGCGCAAAGCCGGATACACCCCGATAGTCGTGTCGCCCTTCGGCCCTGTTCCAGCGGAGCTGGACGAGCTCTATCCCCTGGCGCAGTCGCTGTTCCCCCAGATCCCCGACATGGAGACGGAGACGGAATCCGAGAGGCTCACGTACCAGTTCCTGAGCCACATGGGCGTCAGGGAAGTTATCCTGCAGGAGCAGATCCCCGAGGACGGCCCCGAGGAGTACGACGCGAACCTCCTCAGGGCCAAGGCCGTCGCCAGATACCAGTTCGGGATCGAGGCCGCGGACGCCCTGTTCAGGGAGCCCGTGGAGCTCGTCACCAGCAAGAAGACCGGCAAGATCAGGAACGTCATATCCGACGGGGAGCACGTGCTCTCGATGCGCGCGGGCGACGGTCTGTACACCCTCAAGCTCGAGGGCGCAAAGAGGATCGTGGCCGCAGTGCCCAAGCCCCACATGAGGGTCCAGATAGCCGACGATGCCGTGCCCTTCGCGGCGGACGGTCGCAATGTCTTCGCTCAGTTCGTCACCGAATGCGACCCGGAGATCCGCCCCATGGAGGAGGTCATCGTCACCGACAAGGACGACAACCCCATAGCTACCGGCCGTGCGTTCCTGGTGCCCTTCGAGATAAGGCAGATGAAGAAGGGAATGGCCGTCAAGGTCCGTTCCGGTTCCAGCGACGAGTGAGCGGTTCAGGACTGCTGCTCGTACATGTACTTCCTGCATACAGGTATCAGGACGCCTCCGATGGCGTTGCCTATTGCGACCAGTATGATGAAGAACAGCGCATCCAGCGTGAAGACTCCGGCGGCGCAGAAGTAATACATGTCGGCTATGCTGTGCTCCGAACCCGCCAGTATGAAGACGGGGACGCAGATGAAGGCTCCGAGATAGCTCTGCTTGGTCTTGTAGACGTCAGCGGCTATGAACATCAGGATACCGCAGAAGATTCCCTTCAGGATCACCGTCACGGGACTGGAGAGCATATCGAGCCTTCCGTCGATGAATCCGTGCACGAACTGCTCGGGCATGGGCATCAGGAAAGAAACGAACAGGGTCCCCACGAAGTTACCGACCAGCATGAGAAGGAGATCGATGCCGTAGGTCCATGGCTTGTCGTCGAACATGTATCCGACCTTCCCCGTGTACAGGTCGAGGCCGAACGTGAAGACGGTGAAGAGACCTATCGAGAACAGGATGGCCCCTATCCACTTGAGGCTCGGGTCTATCGTCATAGTTCCCAGCAGAACGGCTCCGCCTATTCCGATGGCTACTCCGGCGAGGAAAGCCCTCACGAAACATTTCGGATAATGCTGGTTGTCCATTTTGGTCCCTGTGGGTAGTTATCGTTGCAACCGATATAACCGTTATTGTTATTCCTGTGAAGATGCATGCCGATGGCATGAGAGGGGACCTCCATACCCTGAGGAAAGTGTGCAGCTACGCATCGGTCGTCATGCTTATCGGCGAGATAGCCTTCGCCGTCCTGACGGCGGCCTCCGTCGTCCTGGGCATCTGGTCCTTCTTCTCGGACGACGTCCGCCAGTGGTTCACCGATCTCATAAGATGCGAGACTTCGGACCTGTCCCTGGCCGCGGGCACGGCGGAGATCGCCGTCATCTTCATCGCGATGTTCGTCACGGTGAAGGTCATCCATGACATCATGGTCTCCATAATGAACGAGGACAGCCCCTTCATGGAGGAGAATCCGGGGAGGTTCAAGGCCGTCTCCCTGACCTTCCTGATAGCATCCGTGCCCCTGGCGGTCCTGGAGTACCTGAACAGGGGCGACGAGCTGATATCCGTATGCATCCTGCTGGCCTGCATCCTGATCTCGGTCGTGATGTACTGCCTGACCATAATCTTCCGCTACGGGCTCCTGCTGCAGGACGAATCGGACCACACACTGTGATACCATGGCGATAATCCTCAGACTCGACAGGATGATGGCGGACAGGAAGATGTCCCTCAACGAGCTCGCCGAGAAGGTGGGCATCTCCAACGTGAACCTGTCGAACATCAAGACCGGGAAGATATGCGCCATAAGGTTCTCGACGCTGAACGGCATCTGCAAGGCGCTGGACTGCCAGCCCGGAGATATCCTGGAATACGTCGAGGACGACGAGTCCGAATGATTCACTCGGCCTCGGAGGCCAGTTCCCTTTCCATCCTCTTCTTCGAGAACAGCACCGAGTCCATGAACGCGACCCATGTGATCTCCACGAGGATGGAGGTAGCGATGGCCACCATGCCCAGCGGATAGACCGCCACGCAGAGCGCGATGGCGACTCCCTTGTTCTTGTAGGAGGTCATGAGGATGTCGGTGACCCTCTGGCCCCAGTGTATGCCTGCCTTCTTCTCCGCGAACTCCACCATGGTCCCGAGGCCGAACGACCTGAGGACGGCTATGATCACGAACACCAGGAACAGCCACCAGGCGTAACCGGACAACGGGGTGGAACCCACCGAAAGCCAGACCATGAAGAAGATACAGCAGTTCAGGAACACCGCCAGCATCTCCTTGTTGATCTCCAGCTTCGTCAGAAGCCTGGAGAGTATCAGCGGCACGCCTATGAGCTCCAGGACGGTGATGACGAGGAACTGCATGTCCACGGAATCGCCGAGGGCGAGCCAGACTATGAACGGTATCCAGACGAGGGACAGGATGTAGACCACAATGGTCCCTCTGGCCGCATGCTCCGCATCCCCGCGGAGGATTATGGACAGCGGGAGCACGGAACCCGCGAAGGGGGTAGCGGCTATGAATACGAGTCCGGCTGCCTGCTTTGCGTACTCCGTGTCCTTCAGGAGGAAGTACCCGAGAAGGGGGATTATCGATGCCACGATCATCCCCAGGAAGACGGCGCGGAGGATGGACTTCCCGTACTTCAGAGGGTTAAGGTTTTCGAGAGGGATCCTCGACATCGACAGGGTAAGCATGATCACCAATGTGAGGATCGTCAGATTGGACCTGAGACCGGCATCCAGCACCCCAGAGGGGAACAGTCCGCAGAAGTTCGTCGCCAAGGCCACGATCATAGCGGCCATCATCATGAAGGCGCTGCTGGTAAGCAGGTCCAATGCTCTCATGCTTATGTCATCATGATTTCAGTATTTATCGATTATCGATAAATAATTCATAAATAACATGAATCTGATGGCCAGCACATGGCTGATGTGAGACCCGTGAAGGCGGGATGGTGGAACGTGTTCAGGCCCTGGACGCTCCATGGCGCTATCATCCCCGTGCTCATAGGCGGTGCCGTTGCATTCCAGACCGCCGAGGTCAACCCGCTCAGCATAACCATGTTCATACTCATCATCATAGGCGGATGCCTGCTGCAGTCTGCGGCCAACATCCTGAACACCTATGGCGACTTCAAATCCGGGGTGGACACCGTCGAGAACGAGACCAGGTCCCCGGAGCTGGTGACAGGCGTCCTCAGCCCGAAGAAGGTGCTCTTCGCAGGACTCGCCTGTCTCGGCGTCACCGCCCTCCTCGGGCTCGTATTCATCTGGTACTCCGGATGGGGAATACTCATCTACGGCCTCCTGGGGCTTCTCGGAGCGGGGACGTACACCGTCGGCCTCTCGTACAAGTACCATGGCATGGGACAGATCAGCGTCTTCGTGATGATGGGGCTCCTGATGCCCCTGGGGACCAACTGCGTCCTGACCGGAGAGTTGTTCTCCTGGGAGCCGCTGCTCCTGGGGCTGCCGAACACATTCATGATAACGGGAGTGCTCGCAGGCAACGAGATGCGTGACTACTGGGAGGACAAGAAGGCCGGGGCGGGGACGCTCATCGGCCATTTCAGCTACGAGACGGGGATGAAGATCTACCTGTTCGAGAGCCTGATCTCCTTCCCCATACTCATCGCCCTTGTCATCACAGGGGTCGCACCGGCGGGATGCCTCCTGGCCCTGCTGACCCTCTACGACGCCTACATCCTGTACAAGAACAGCAAGCTCGCCCCCACCGACCCCCACGCCAGTTTCATGCTCGTACCGCTGTGCTTCAAGCTGAATTGGCACTTCGGGCTCCTGCTGGTGATAGGATATGTTTTACAGTTGGACATTATCCCGATGGTGATCTGAAATGACCGAGGACCTGAAGACCGGCAACCAGTTCGAAGGCAAGGAGGAGTTCGTCAAGGACGCCTTCACCGAGATAGCGGAGTACTACGACGACATGAACGAGGTCATGTCCATGCACATGGTGCAGGGATGGCACAAGTTCATGATGAAGCAGGCGGGCGACATCAGAGGGAAGACCTGCCTCGACGTGGGAACCGGAACCGGGGAGATAGCCTTCCATGTGGCGAGGACCGCAGGTCCCGGATCCACCGTCATCGGAGTCGACATCACCCCCGCCATGCTCGAGCTGGCCAAGAAGAAGGAGGCCGAGCTCGACCTTCCGGTCAAGATCGACTGGAGGGAGGGTGACGCGCTGGCTCTAGACATACCCGACGGATCTGTCGACCTGGTGACCTCGGGATACATGCTGAGGAACGTCACTAACATCCTCCAGGCCGTCTCCGAGATGCACCGCGTCCTCGCTCCCGGCGGAAGGGTCGTCGTCGCAGAGCTGTCCAAGCCCAAGAACAGGATCGTGAAGGTGGGTTACAACCTCTACATGAGGAGGGTCAAGGCCTACGGCCGCAAGCGCGACAGTGGCAAGAAGATCGACGGGAAGTTCTCCCCCTACGAGTGGCTGACCACGTCCATCGAGGGATTCCCCTACGGCGAGGACATGGTGGCCATATTCAAGAAGGCCGGGTTCAAGGACGCTCATTTCTACGTCAAGTCCATGGGCGCCGTGAACATCTACGTCGGCACCAAGGAATGATCACTGCTGGCTGTTGAGCTTCATCAGTATCTCGTAAGCGGGCTGCATGCCGTTCTGCGCAGCCTTTGTCAGCCATTCCACGGATTCCTGATACTCCATCTTTATCTGGCCGGACAGCCCCAACGCGCCGAGGTTGTACTGGGCGGTGGGCTCTCCCTGCTCCGCGGCATCCTTGAAGTACCTCTCCGCCCCGGACATGTCGTTCTCGTCCAGGCACAGGGAGCCCATCATCGATTGGGCATACGCGAAGCCTTCGTCGGCAGCGCTCTGGAACCACTCCTTGGCCTTGGCCTTGTCAGGCTGGCCCAGATACTCGCCCAGATACAGCAGGCCGAGATTGTATTCGGCCTTCACATCGCCCTTCATGGCGGAAGTGAGGAAATATCCCTCAGCATCCTTGTATTCTCCTCTCTCGAAGAGTATGCCGCCGTAGCACAGGCAGGCGTCGGAGTCGCCCTGGTCGGCGGAGAGCTTGAAATACTTCTCGGACTCGACGCGGTCCTGCTCGATACCTTCCCCATTGTCCAGCATGAATGCCAGGTCGTATTGGGCATCGGAGTCCCCCTGGTCCGCCAGCTCGCGGTAGAGCTGCGCGGCCTTGGCCTTGTCCATCTCCACGCCCTCCCCGTTGCGGTACTTCGTAGCGAGTATGTATTTGGCGTCGGGATGGCCCTGCTCGGCCATGCGGATGTAGTCCTCGGTGGTGAACTGCTGCTGTTCCATAGCGTCACGTTCCAGCCCGTGAAGGTATTTCTATCTGCCGTTGCGGCCATAACTACCCGCTTGCGACCCAGGATTGTTGAGCCAATAGGGGGCATCTTTAAGTATCAGCCTGGTCGTAGACGACCAACCGCATATTACGCGCGCGATTGGAGAGTTGTTGCGAGATGGACACTATCATCACGTTCCTGATAGATCTGCTGGCCCCGCTGGGCCCATTAGGTCTGTTCCTGGTGATAGTGATCACGTACATCGTGGACTCCTTCGCGATCCCGGTCCTGCCGGATGTCGTCTACAACATGGTATTCATGACGGATCCCACCCTGGAATGGGGATTCATCCTCCCCTGGGCGGTGGTGATCGGAGAGGACCTGGGAATGATCATTCTGTACGTCATCGCGGACCGCATAACGCTGCCGGCCAAGGTCCAGAAGGCCATGCAGGCCTGGGGGGATTTCCTGCTGGTCCACGACGAGCGCATGCTGCTCATCCAGCGTGTGGCGCCCATGATGATGTTCGTCGGCGTCTTCGTCAGGGTCCTTGAGAACTGGAGGCTCTCCAAGGCCCTGTTCTACAACACCATCGCCTGCCTTATCAAATACTACCTGCTGTCTCTACTGTACTACTTCCTGGCCGAGAACATGGACATGCAGGATGCCCAGAACATCAGCGTCATTATCACCATCTCGCTGATGGTCCTATGCGCCGTGCTGTCCGTATGGAAGAAGATGAGGGACGGCTGGGAGGTCAAGAAGTTCATCCAGGAGCTGAAGGAGAAGAGGGAGGCCAAGAGGAGGCAAGAGAATGACAAGCAATGACGTCCCGGATGCGGCTATCACCCATGAGATGATGGAGCAGCGCTACTACCACACCATCCAGCCCGTGCTGGGCGAGGATGCGGTGACTGTGGTGTTCGTCATCAGCGATAAATTCTGCAAGTACTTCGCCGCGGCCTTCCAGTCGTTCATCGACAACTCCACTCCCACCAGGGGCTACGACATCGTGATCATGCACTCGGACGTCTCGGAGAAGAACATGGAGATCATCCGCGGCATGGCGCCGGAGAACTTCACGGTGCGCTTCTTCAACGTGAACGATACCGTCAAGGAGCTTTTCAGCAGGGTGAATCTGAAGGTCAGGGCATACTGGGACGTGTCCACCTACTACAGGTGCTTCATCCCCATCCTCATGAACGATTACAGGAAGGTCCTCTATCTGGACTCCGACATGATATTCAACAACATCGACGGGCTCTTCGACATGGACTTCGAAGGGAAATAGGTCATCGGCGTCAGGGACGCATCGGCCTACACCATGGAGGAGTACATGAAGAAGAAGTACACCACGGTGACGGCCCAGGGCGTGAAGGATCCCCACGTGTACTTCAACGGAGGGCTCATCCACTTCTCGGTTGAGGACATCGACGCGGACTGCTACTACGACAGGATATGCGACATCCTCTCCAACAACGAGCTCTCTTACCAGGACCAGGACCTGATGAACATAATCTTCTTCGACAGCCACAAGCTCGCTCCCTGCAGATACAACTACCAGGCGACCGTCTGGACCATCCAGTACGAGAGGCTGGAGGAAGGCGAATAGAAGCGGGAGTACAAGGAGGCCATGGAGGACCCGGTCATCATCCATTACGTGGGTCCCATCAAGCCTTGGGTCAACAGATATTGGGTCCATGCCGACGAGTATTGGAAGTACGAGAAGGAGACCCCTTACTACGAGCAGGTCAAGGACATAGACCCCACGGTGACGATGCGGAAGAAGTTCAAGTTCGAGCAGAGGATCGCCATCTGGTTCTGCAAGAACTTCGGTACCGAGACGCGCCGCTTCAAGATTGTGCAGAAGGCGGCATGGTTCTACTCCAAGATCGCCGGAAGGTTCACGGTTCTGTGAGATATCAGAACGACGGTATGGAATCGATGTCCAGGGTCCTGAGGGTCTCTCTTACCGATCCGGTGGAATCGAACTGATAGCTCCATCCCCTGGCCTTGGCCTTCGTGATGTCGTAGGCGAACGATGAGACATCGCCCTTCCATCCCGTGGTCCCGCCGGTGTACTCGTACTCGGGGTCCAGGCCCATCCTCTCGCAGACCAGGTCCGCGATGGTGTTCACATCGGTGAAGGACTCGGTGGACACGTTGTACAGGCTCACTCCGTCCTCTATCCTCTCGGAGAAATCGTTGATGCCCTTGGCCAGGTCCATGACGTAGACGTACTGCTTGTTCTGCCTGCCGTCCCCCAGGATCTGCAGCTTCTTCGGGTCCTTCTTCAGCTTGCCGATGAAGTCGAAGATGACGCCGTGAGTGAGACGGGGTCCGATGACGTTCGGGAACCTGAGGATCAGGGCGTTGAAATCGTTCATGTAGGAGTATGCGGAGATCATCGATTCGGAGGCGTACTTGCATGCCCCGTAGTAGGAGATCGGCCTCAGCCCTCCGGTGGTCTCGTCGAGGAGCCCCTTCCTGTCCCCGTAGACTGCGGATGTGGAGGAGAAGAACATGTTCCCGATGCCGTTAATCCTCATGGCCTCCAGCACCGCATGCGTGGTCCTGAACGTCTTGTTGTAGTCTATGGACGGGTCCGTGCCTCCGTTCCTGATGTCGGAGTTGGCCGCCATGTGGTAGATGAAATCGGTGTCCTTCGTGAGCCCCGTGATGGTGCTCACCTCGGAGACGTCGCCCTGGACGTAGTGGAAGTTCGGCTTGTCCATGAGATGCGCGATGTTATGCGCGTATGCGGTGTTGATGATGTCCACCGCGGTCACATCGTATCCCTTGGCCACCAGGATGTCGTCCACATGCGAAGCTATGAAGCCCGCTCCGCCCGTAACCACCACTCTCTTGTCCATCGTGATCGCCCCCTTATCATCAGGGTCTCATAAAATAGATGCTGATTGAAAGGACCGGGGCCCGCTCCTGCGGGCCCCAGGATTGTTTCAGAACTCTTTGGGGAGCTTGCTGTTGTACACGGCGTAAATCGCCTTGTACAGCATATACTCGTCCGCTTTCGCGACGACCTCGACGGGCGCGTGCATGGAGAGCACGGGCACTCCGATGTCGATGGTGTCGATGTTGTTCAGGGAGATGTACGAGGCGATCGTTCCTCCCCCGCCCACATCGATCTTACCGAGCTCGCCCATCTGCCAGACTATGTCGGCGTCCCTGAGTATCCTCTGGATGTAGTTCACCATCTCCGCGGATGCGTCGTTGGTGCTGTACTTCCCTCCGGCTCCGTCGTACTTCGAGAGGATGGGTCCGTAGTTCATGAAGGCGCAGTTGTTCCTCTCGAACACCTCGGGCCATGCGGGGTCGTATCCGGCTCCCACATCGGCGGAGAGGCATATGGAGTTCCTCAGGACGTGCCTGACCTCGCAGCCCTCGGTCTGGGCCAGGTCCTCAACGAAGTCCCTGAAGAAGTAGGATGCCATTCCGGTGACTCCGTCCGAACCGGTCTCCTCCTTGTCGGCGAAGATGGTCATGGTGGTGTACTCGGGGTTCTTGGTATCGATCTCGGCCATGAACTCGGCGTACGCGCAGGAGCTGTCGTCCTGTCCGTATCCCGCCACGAGGGAGCGGTCGAATCCCATGTCCCTCGCCTTGAATGCGGGCACGGCGCAGAGCTCTGCGGACTCCAGGTCGTCCTCGGTGAATCCGTACTTCTCGTTGAGGATTGTCATGATGGCGAGCTTGCATCTCTGGGAGACCTTCTCGTCATCGTAGGGCCATGAGCCGATGAGGAGGTTCAGCTGCTCCCCCTCGACGACCTTCGATGCGGTCTTCTGCATCTGGTCCCTGGCCAGATGCACGAGGAGATCTGTAATCAGGAAGGACGGCTCGGTGTCCTCCTCTCCGATCTTGATTGTGACCTTCTTGCCGTCCTTGAGCATGACGACTCCGCGGATGGACATCGGGACGGTGGTCCACTGGTATTTCTTGATGCCTCCGTAGTAGTGGGTCTTGAAGTAGACCATCTCGCCGTCCTCGAACAGCGGATGGGGCTTGAAATCCAGTCTGGGGCTGTCCACGTGGGCGACGGATACGCGGATACCGTCTGCGATGGGCTTCTTCCCCTTGGTGCACATGACTATGTTCTTCCCGCGGTTCACCATGTAGAACTTCTGTCCGGGCTTGTAGAGCTTGCCCGGGACGTACTCGGTGTACTTGTGCTTCTTGAGGATGGGTATGACATACTCGACTGCCTCGCGCTCCGTCTTGTTCGCCAGGAAGTCCTTGTATCCCTCGCAGAACTTGGAAGCCTCTTCGAGATACTTGGGGTCCTTGGACCCGATGCTCTGAGGTTTCGACAGCAATTCTTCGGCCAGTTTCTGGCCTTTGGTCTTCTTTTCTGCCATGGATGCGGTTATCCTTTAACATGTAGTTAAGGAGATTGGTCGGCATTTCAGCGATTCCGTTAGGGCTGCGATAATGAGAATATCCCTTCTCGGACCGCCGATGATAGCTGCCGCTGGACTCGATACTTTATCGTAAAGAAACGGATCGGGGATCGCTTATCAGTGGATGTGGTCCAGAGCGCCGCAACCTTCGGCCGCCTTGATACAGGAGCCGCATCCGTCGTCCTTGATCTTGGGGAGTCCCGCTTCCAGGAGCCTCAGGACCTTGTCGAGGCATGACGCCATGGTCTTCTTGACCATCTCGATGTCCACCGTCTCCTCCTTCCATGCATCGTAGTCGGTGATGGTGGCGAGGCTGCAGTAGCACATTCCGAGCTCCCTTGCCAGCTGGCATTCGGGAACGACGGTCATCCCGATGATGTCCCCGAACTGCCTGAACATCCTGCTTTCGGCCCTCGTGGAGAATCTGGGGCCCTCGATGCAGACGTACGTTCCGCCCTTGTGGAACTTGATGCCGAGCTTCTTGGCGGTCTCCGCAAAGACGGCGTTGAGGTATTCGCAGAACGGCTCGGGGATAGCGATGTGGGTGATGGAGTCGTCGAAGTACGTGTAGTCGCGCTTCTTGGTGAAGTCGACGAACTGGTCCACGATGACCAGGTCCCCGCTGGCGAACTTCCTCTGGAGGGAGCCGACGGCGCAGGCGGAGATGACGTATTGGCATCCGAGCTGCTTCAGGGCGTACATGTTAGCCCTGTAGGGGACCGACGAAGGGGGATAGGGGGTGGTGGTTCCGTGGCGGTGGAGGAAAGCGACCTCCACTCCAGCGATCTTGCCGATAAGGATCTCATCCGAGGGCTTCCCGTACGGAGTGTCTGGGAAGACCTTGTCTATGAGTTCGAAAGTATCGGGGTTGTAGATTCCTGTCCCGCCTATGACCGCTATCTTGGGCATGAACGCTGATTTTGGTACTCTTATTTAAATGTACCAAAAGTTGGAGTCTGGCACATCATAGATGCCTGGTCATTTCATAGGGTGTGACATGGAGCGCCCTGTCGGCTTCCTCCATGGTCAATCCAGCTCCGAGGGCCACCGTGAGCGCCGCCTCCTCGTCCATGAGGTTCTCCGGCTGGTGGGTGTCGGAATCGATGACCATCTTCGCACCGGCCTCCCTGGCCATGTTGACGACGTGACCGTTGGTGATGTTGTGGCCCATCCTGCCGGTGATCTCCAGTATGACGTCGTTGTCCCTTGCGATCTGGGCCTCCTCCAGGGTGATGAACCCGGGGTGGGCCAGTATATCGATCTCCGGGTTCTCCACGGATGCGCGGTTGGTCCCGGGCATGACGGGCTCGGTGACGGTCTCTCCGTGGACGACTATCCACTCGGCACCGAACTTCCTGGCCATCTTGGCCACCCTGTCGATCTGCCTGGGAGGGACATGCGTTATCTCCACTCCGGGGATGACCTTGATGTAGTCCTCGCAGAGCTCCACGGCCTTCACGATGTTCGTGACTACCCATTCGACGTTGGTCATGTCTACGTGGTCCGTTATGGCCAGCAGGTCGTGGTCCTTGACCATCGCCCTGCGCACGAGCTCGGCAGGGATCAGCTCCCCGTCGCTGTATACCGTGTGGGTGTGAAGGTCCGCTCTGCTCATTCCGCTCTCTCCTTGAGTTTCTTGTAGACCTCGGACATGGGAAGGCCGGTCTTCTCTATGG
>Ga0265298_10006553_pt1 | contig 14353 bp, 9 predicted proteins | sample AusTroGonzalo_MG_3_FD_193486 | JGI IMG/M metagenome (GOLD analysis project Ga0265298, IMG submission 193486) | Bovine rumen microbial communities from tropical cattle in Woodstock, Queensland, Australia - Gonzalo_01 | ecosystem: Host-associated > Mammals > Digestive system > Stomach > Rumen ...
CAAGGATCGTATGCCTCGTGTCGTCAGCAGCTCGGAATGAGCGATGTCGAAAGCACGTTTCTGCATCTCGTCGCTCATCGGGCTGTAGGGCAAGGCCGCAGCGATCATCATGTTGGGCCGCACCTGCGTGTTTTTCTCGTTGCTGTTCACAAAATCGTAAAAGCCATTGGCCTCCTTATTATAGAAGGTGTCGACAAACGAAGCCTTCACTTTTTCTGACAAAGCCTGCCATTTCTTGAGCAACGTGCTCTTCGGCTCAGCGGCTTTCAACAACTCCACGCCATAGCACAAGGCATTGTACCAAAGTGCATTCACCTCGATGGCCAAGCCCGTGCGCGGTGTCCAAGGCTTGCCTTGGGCGAAGACGTTCATCCACGTCAGGGCCAAGTCGCGGTTGCCGGCATAGAGCAGACCGTTGTCCAAGGTATGCACGTTGAAATCAGTGCCAGCAATGAAGCTCTCCAAGATGGTCGTCATCGGCTTCTTGTATTTCTTCCATATATCCTTCTTGTCTTTGCCGAGCATCTTTTCATAGAGCTGCAGCACATAGAAGAACCACAAAGGCGAGTCGACGGCCGTGAAATACAGGCTCTTCTGATAGTAGCGGTGCGGGAAGAACGGGCCTTGCATCCTTTCGACGAGGTAATCCAATGCATCCTTGAAGACCTTTTCGTTGCCTTGCGCCAAAGCAATGCCTGGCAAGGCAAGGAAGGTATCGCGACTGCAGGAACCAAACCATGGGAAGCCCGCCCAAAGACGAGTGCCTTTCTCATCGTGAATGATGAATTGGTCGGCGGCCTTCACAAGGCAGTCCTCGTAGCTCGTCTGCGGCAGCAATCTCTTCACCTCGGCCTCACATTGGCGTTTGATAGCAGCGGGATTCTGTTCCTCCAAACTGACGGAAAGAATCACCGTGTCGCCTTGCTTCATTTGCAACTCAAAGAATCCCGGGACAAACTGGTCTTCCACTGCCTCGTAGCCGCGTTCCTGCTCGCGGATGTAAAACATGTTGTAGTACCAATGCGGCACGTGGGTGTATTCCGCCGACTTCGAAAACTGCAAGTACAGCCTCGAATAGTCCTTGTATAGTTGCCACGACGCGCCGTTCTTCACCAACTCCACCTTTCGGCTGGCCTCGTGGTTCTCATGGGTCAGCATGTGGACGTTGCGGAAAGCTAGGAAAGGCAACACGCGCAGGGTGATAGGCACCACCGACTCACGCAGCGTATAGCGCACAAAGAGCCGCGCCTCGGTGGAAGAGAAAATCAGCTCCTTATCCAACACTACATTGCCGATGCGGTAAGTCATTTTCGGCATGGGGTCGGCGGTGAAGTCGCGGAGGTATTTGTGTCCACGCGGTGCAAAGATGCCATTGGGGTACATGTGTACACCCAAGTGGAATTCCTCCTTGTTTTCAATGATGGTCTCGTCGAGGCTCGACAGCAGAACATGGTTGTTGTTGTCAAGCTGTGGCTGCGGCACCACCAAGAGGCCATGGTATTTTCGTGTGTTGCAACCAATCATCGTGGTGGCGAGGAATGCGCCTAAAGCGTTGGAACGCAACACTTCACGATTGAGCGTAAACTCCAGATTGATTACTTTTTTCTTGTCCCAGGAAATGTAACTCATATTGTTGTTTCAAAATTTGCATAAAAAACCGACTACAAAGATAATGTTTTTACTTTTTCGCAAGTAAAAATTCAACATTTTTTATCTTTGCAGCCTGGAAAACGTTACAAAACTCAATACAATGACCAAAAAACTTATCAACATGATTGCTTTAAGCGTCATCACATTGGCTTCATGCACCAACGAGCCTAAACCTCAACCTCAGGCCGAAAGCCAGAATCCCTTCCTCAGCGAATACACGACTCCTTTCCAAGTGCCGCCGTTCGACCAAATCAAAAACGAGCACTATCTGCCAGCTTTTGAGGCAGGTATGAAAGAACAACAAGCTGAGATAGAGGCCATCGTCAACAACCCCGAACCTGCCACCTTCGAGAACACTATCCTGCCTTACGACAAGTCGGGGCAGATTCTCGACCGCGTCAGCAACGTGTTCTTTAACCTCAACGAATGCCTTACCAATGACGAGATGATCGCAATCGCCGAGCAGGTGCTGCCCATGCTCTCCAAGCACGGCGACGACATCGCGATGAACCCGAAACTCTTCGAGCGCATTGACTACGTCTATCAACACCGTAACGAGATGAATCTCGACCCCCAGCAGATCCGCGTGGTGGAAAAGTACCATCAGGACTTCATCCGCAGTGGTGCCGGCCTGAATGCCGAGCAGCAAGCCGAACTGAGCAAAATCAACGAGCAGCTCTCCACGCTGAGTTTGCAATTCGGCAACAACCTGCTGAAGGAAAACGCCAATTACAAACTTGTCATTGAGGATGAAAAAGACCTTGCAGGTCTGCCCCAGACCAGTATCGATGCTGCCGCCGAGCAAGCCAAGGCCGACGGCATGGAAGGCAAATGGGTGTTCACCTTGAGCAAGCCCAGCCTCATCCCCTTCCTACAGTTTGCCGACAACCGCGACCTGCGCGAACAGATGTACAAAGCCTACTACAACCGTGGCGACAACAACAACGAGTTCGACAACAAGAAACTCGTCAACGAGATGTGCAAACTGCGTGTGCAGAAAGCCAAATTGTTTGGCTATGACAACTATGCCGACTATGTGCTGGCTGTCAATATGGCCCAAGACTCCAAGACTGTTGACAAGTTCCTCATCGACATCTTCAACCCTGCCCAGCAACTCGCCAAGAAAGAACTGGTTGAGATGCAAGCCATCGCCAAAGCTGAAGGCGCCAACTTCAAGCTGGAAGGCTGGGACTGGTGGTACTACGCCGAAAAACTCCGCAAGGCCAAATACGACTTTGACGAGAACTACATCAAGCCTTACCTAACGGTGGACAACGTCCGCAACGGCATGTTCGAAGCCGCCAACAAGTTGTATGGTGTCAAGTTTGTCAAGAATGAGACATTGCCCATTTACTATCCTGGCGTAGAGACCTACGAAGTGAAGGAAGCCAACGACGACTTCCTCGGCATCCTTTATCTGGACTACTACCCGCGCGACTCAAAGAGCGGCGGTGCCTGGTGCACCAGCTTCCGCGAGAGCGGCTACGACATTAACGGCAAGAAGATCTATCCCGTCATCTCCTTGGTGATGAACTTCACTCCCGCTTCTGGCGACACCCCTGCCCTACTCACTTGGGACGAAACCGAGACCATGTGGCATGAGTTCGGCCACAGCCTGCACGGTTTCTTCTCCGATGGTCTTTACGACCGCACCTGCGGCAATGTGCCCCACGACTATGTGGAGCTGCCTTCACAAATCATGGAGAACTGGGTCGCCGAACCTGAGGTTATCCGCATGTATGCCAAGCATTACCAGACCGGCGAAGTCATGCCCGACAGCCTCATCGCAAAGATTGAAAACAGCGCTTTGTTCAACCAAGGCTTCATGACCACCGAGCTCATCGCTGCCTCCATCCTTGACATGAAATATCACGAGCTGACCGAGCCCCAAGACCTTGACGTGGATGCCTTCGAGAAGGAGCAGATGGACGCCATTGGCTTGATGCCCGAAATTCTACCTCGTTATCGCAGTACCAACTTCGCCCACATCTTCAACGGTGGTTACAGCGCAGGCTACTACGCCTACACCTGGGCTGAGGTTTTGGACAAGGATGCCTTCAACTACTTCAAGACTTCTGGCAACCTCTTCAACCCCGAGCTGGCGGCCTCGTTCCGTAAGAACTGCCTGCAGGAATGCGGCAATGACGAGGGCATGGTGCAATACCGCAAGTTCCGTGGTCAAGACCCCGACTACGAGCCTTATCTGAAGGCCAGAGGGCTGAAATAATGGTTGTAGGGCTGCCACGATGTGACAGCCCTACAATTCCATCAAAAAATCAACAATGAAACGTCTGTTTTTATTTCTGGTGGCTTGTTTTGTGTTAGTGAACACACAAGCGCAAAGCAAGACTAAAACCGTCAAGGTCACCCCGCCACGTCCCAAAGTGGGCGTGGTGTTGGGTGGTGGTGGTGCCAAAGGTGCCGCCCACATCGGCGTGTTGAAATACCTTGAAGAGGTAGGCATCCCCGTCGACTATGTAGCAGGCACCAGCATGGGCTCTATCATCGGAGGCCTCTATGCCATGGGATACTCTCCCGACGAACTGGCTGAGTTGATTGCCGACATGGATTGGTCGCAATACGTCGGCAACAGCATGGACCGCTCCGCCATGTCGGAAGAAAGCCGCCAACGCTACAGCACCATGGTCGTCAACATCCCCTTTAGTTTGGACGGGCTTTTGTACAAGTCAGGAAACAGCACCCCCGTGAGTTTCCTACCCAGCGCATACGTCAATAACACAGCACTCATCAACCTGTTCAACAACCTATGCGTGGGCTACCAGAAAGAAATGGATTTCAACGACTTGCCCATTCCCTTCGCCTGTGTGGCCACGGACATTAAGACGGGCAAGGAAGTCGTCATCCGCCATGGCAGCGTGCCTACTGCCATGCGGGCCAGCATGGCCATCCCAGGCGTCTTCACCCCTGTTTATATGGACGGATACATGCTGGTTGATGGCGGTTTGGTCAATAACTTTCCAGCTGATGTCCTGCAAGACATGGGTGCCGACATCATCATCGGTGTGGAAGTTCCCGACAAGGTTTCAGACAAAGATGACGACAAAAGCATTTCCCTCCCGGACGTGCTCAGCAAATTGATTGACAACGCCGTAAGCTCAAAGAGAAAAGAAAACCGGGAAATCTGCAACATATACATCGCACCCGATATGTCAGGATACGGCACCTTGAGTTTCTCTCATGATGCCATTGACACGCTGGTCAACCGAGGCTATCGGAAAGCCCAGGAATACCAAGAGCCCCTGATGCAGGTCAAGCATTATCTGGATTCCGTCCAAGGAGCACCCTTAAGCAAGACGCTTCGTGCCATTAAAGCAAAGAATCTAGCCGATGCTCCCGTCTATGTCAGCTCCATTGTCATCAACCAAAGCGGCGACTCGCAAGCCGAATGGCTGCTTAATAAAGGCAACCTCAAAGTCGGGGAAATGATATCGGAAAACGACATCAATCGCGCCGTCGATGTCTACAGAGGCACTGGTGCATTTGATGACATCACCTACAACCTTACCGAGAACGAGCAGGACACTTTGGATAGCTACACGCTCACCATGAATTTCAAAGCCACACAGCCACACCTTATCGGTCTCGGCATCCGCTACGATACCGAAGAAGGCGCCGCCATGCTCTTCAACATCGGTCTCAACGAGAAACGCCTGACAGGGTATAAACTCAGCCTCAATGCGAAGTTGAGCTACAATCCGAGAATCAATATCACGGGCACCTATTCAAGCCTCAACCTGGCCAACTTCAAAGTGGCATACGACTACCGCAGCCAGCACTTCAAGTCAAAGGGCTTTGATGGCAACATTTCAAGCATCAACTACGTGCAGAATAAGGTGAGCACTTATGTATCACAGTTCCATTGGCTCAACATCAACAGTGCCATCGGCATCTCATATATGGCCACTTCATACGACGAAGCTGGAATATTCAATTATACCAACGACACTATCAGTCCGGACTTGTCCTCCTCCTCGTACTTCCATTCCAACCACCTGCTGAGTCCCTTTATCAGAATCAGTTACGATAACCTCGACGATCCCTATTTTGCCCGGCATGGCATTAAAACATCTCTTTACGGGCATATCAATTTTGACCTGTTGGGAAGTTCCAACTCCACTCAAGATGTAAGCTTTTCCATACAAGGCCACATCACGCCTAACAATAGCAGATTCACAATTGTCCCTCAGCTCTACAGCCGTTGCATCTTCAACAAGCCCATTTACTACAACCTATGGAACACCGTAGGCGGCGAAATCGCCGAGCGTCATACTGAATTCCAAATGCCGTTCATCGGAGTCGCCCACGTGAACGAGGCTCCTGATTTCACCTCCGTTGCCCGCCTTGACCTGCGATATAACTTTTACGGGAAACATTATCTTACAGCCACTTACAATTTCTTGTATGGGTTTTACCCTTTTGGAACATCACGCGAACACAACAGGGAGGTACAGTACTCAGGCATCGGCCTACGCTATGCCTACGACAGCTTCATAGGCCCCATCTCGTTCACCACCCAATGGTCAAACAGCACGAAACAGGTCTCAGGCTATCTTTCCATCGGATATACCTTCTAACGGCATAAAACAAACAATCCCAACGAGTTATGACTCATCAGGATTGTTGTTCGCTGTCTGAAAAACGGCCAAAATCAGCCTATCAGTTTTTTGTTGTTCGCTAGCAACCGTTCTAATTCTTCCATGCTTTTCTTACCTAGCTTTATTTCTGGGAGAAAACGCTCAAAATTGCTCAACCCATGCATGTCGGAGCCGACAAAATCATACAAGCCTTCCTTGAGCAGATAATGCGCCTTTTCGGCTGCGGTTCCGCCATATGCACCTGCCAATGACAAAAGGTTCAGCTGAAACTTGTACCGTTTGTCTTTCCATCTGAAATAATTGTTCCTATTGGCGTATTCATACCTTTCAGGATGCGCAATTACAGGCTGGTAGTCAGAGCACATAATCTCATAAATCATTTCCGTAATGCCATGTTCGTACATCATGTACGATGTTTCACACAACACGTGGTTTCCGCCCGTGTCCAACGTCAAGAAGCCTTGTTGGAAATGCTCCATGAATTGTGCATCCAACATATATTCAGCAGCAATATGCAATTCGACACTACACACTTTGGCTGCTTCAGCCTTGTATGCCTCAAATTTTGGAAGGATGTTGTCGCGGTAATTATCGGGATAATCTTTCATGAAGTGAGGCGTCAGCACCATCTTCTTGATGCCACGCTCTTCAAGCTTCTTCAGAGCCTGCAGCGATTTCTCCATGGTTGAAAAGCCATCGTCGACACCTGGCAACAGATGGCTGTGCACATCACATGCACCGTGAAAAAAAACGTCAGGCAAATAATGCTTCCCGAACCCAAACATAAGCAACTGTTTTAGTCCTTACCATCATCTGGGGAAATGATATCATTATGATGGCTATGGGAATGATGATGATGGTGATGCTTCTTCTTATGGAAGATTCGCTGATACCATTTCTTGTTTTCTTTCTCATTGCCATAACCATAACCGTATCCATAGCCATAGCCGTAACCGTAACCGTATCCATAGCCGTAACCATATCCATAGCCGTAATAGCCATAGCCACGCTTCTTCTTATTGACGGCATTAAGTACAATACAAAGGTTGGGGAACCTCCCGTCCTTATAGAATTTGTCGACATCAAAGAGCAAGCGCTTGTCGGTCTTGCCAGCGCGCAACACCATGATGGTAGTGTCAGCAACGCGTTTCACGATATCAGCATCAGCCACCATGCCCATAGGTACGTTGTCGAGGAATACGTACTCATAGCGTTTGCGAAGCTCGGCAATCATCTCGTCCAAACGATTACTCATCAACAACTCAGCAGGGTTGGGTGGCATGGGACCCGAGAAAATAATATCAAGCCCAGGTGTAGAAGCATCAGAATGGATGATGTCGTCAACGGAATCAATCTTCCCCGAAAGATAGTTGGACGCGCCTGCCCTGGTACTGACATCAAACACCTTAAACAAGGTACCCTTACGAATATCCAAGTCGACTATGATAGTCTTCCTTTTCGCCATTGCAAAACTGGCTGCCAAGTTGGTGGAGACAAACGTCTTACCAGATGACACCATGAAAGATGTGAACATAACGACATGCGATCCGTTTTTCCTGTCTTTCATGTATTCCAAACTCGATCGTATCAGTCGGAAGGCTTCCGAAAGCGAATCACGTCCGTTCTCCCTCACCACAATGGAATGTGCATCCACATCCTTTTCAAATGTGACATCGCCAATAAACGGCACATTGGAGGCCTTTTGCACATCGGTCCTGTCGTGGATAGACGTATCAAGCAATTTCCTGAACAATAGGAAGAGGATGGGAATGGCCAAGCCAATCAAGGCACCCAACAAGGTCGATTTCCGTTCATTTGGTGAAACAGGCTTGTTGATGGGATAGGCATAATCAATTACCTTGCCAGTGGCTTCCAATTGAGGACTCGTCATCAGCAATTCCTCACGTTTGGTCAGCAGTTGGAGGTATAGTTTTTCCTTAATACCTTGCATACGCTCGACCGAGCCAAGTTCAAGCTGAGCAACGGGAACGCTCTGAATTTGCGAGTTGGCGATATTACGGTCACGATTGGCATCCTCAATTCGGTCCTCCAAGCTACGAAGATTACTTTCAAGAATCGAGACTATGTTTGCGTGCAAGCTGACTTGCTCCTCCATCAGGCCTTGTGCCACAGGGTTATTGATGGTGCCGTCCGCTTTGTATTTCTCAATTTTGACCAGGTTGTCGTTGTATTTTTTGATGATGGCGGAAGCTTCGCCCGAAACACTTACGACGCCAATAGGTATCAACTGATCCGTATTGTTTTTCGTGAAATTGAGCAGATATCGTACCATATCAGCTTGTTGGTCTAGTTTCTTGGCTTCTTCCGTCAAGGCGGCACTGGTAGCCACGTATGCCTGACCGTACGACTTGGTATCAATGATATTGTGGCTGCGCTTGAAGTCGACCGACACTTGTTCATACTCTTGGATGTCATTCATCAGATACTCAATACGGTCGTTGATGAACTTCTCAGTGTAGTTGAGAACACGTTGCTGGTCGGCTATAGACTCTTTTTGGTAGACATCCATAAGGGTATTAAGCACATCGGCCGCTCGCAATGGAGAGGTGTCCTCCACTGCAAGCCTCAAAACTGCATTCCTCTCATTGTCTCTTTTCACAGAGACACGCCCGCGATACGACGTCGCCACCGACGAAACAGGACGGTGATTGACATCAATGGTTACGCCATAGAAGTCGTTATAACGCCAAGTAGGTTTCACCACAATCTTTCCGATCGGCGATATCACTGTATCGTTTAATCGTGCTTTAATGGCTGGAATATCACCTCCAAAATCGTCAATGATCACGTGGTCTTTGTCTAAAGGCTTTACGCTAAAAGATGTGAAGACTTGCTCGTCCAGTCCCAAGAAACCGACTTCAATAGGCGATTCCTTGTATAAGTCCTTATTGCGCTTCGAAACTTTGGTCTTGTATGAATAGGCGACATTCAAGTTCAACTCACGCACCATAACTTCCATATTCGACTGCGACTTCAAGATCATGATCTCATTGTTGACCGTGCTGACGATGGGACCACCCGACAGAGCTTTCAATGCGGCCGAACCACGGAACGACTCAGAGCCGCTATTTGCGGCATCTGTCTTAATTAATAAAGAAGCATAACTTTCATAAATCCGTTCCTCTTTCCTCACCTTGTAATATGCAATAAACCCTCCAATCAAGGCACAAAGAACAAACCAATGTAGGTTATGCAGTATAATGAATAGCAAGTCCTTGAACCTAAAGCCATTGTTAGAGCTTTCATCAAAAAACGCATTGATGTCTTCAGGGCGTTTGTTCACGTTGTTATCGTTCTTATTGTCGTAATCGGTAGCCATTGTATCAATCGGTTTACGTTGTTGAACAAATGGAATCAGTCTTTAGTAAAATATGAACTAATCAGCGTATAAATGGTAAGGATTGAGGTAAACGAAGAGACCAGACCCAGAACCGTATGCAAGTTGCTGCTGAAGAACTTGTAAGGACGCTCCTCCGTGAAAATGATGTCGTTTTGTTGGAGCACAAAAAACTCGTCCTTGAAAATGTCGGTGGAACGAGGGTCAAGATAATGGATTACACGTTTGCCGTTCACCTCACGCATCACGCCAATGCGGTCGCGACGCGTATACCAATCCAAGCCTCCGGCCATGGACAAGGCTTCGAGGAAGGTGCAGCGTTCATTGTTGATGTTAATCACCTTACCGCCCGAGCTGCTAAGCATATAGACTTTGAAATTAAGAAAACGTGCCACCACCAAAGGGTCTTTGAGTTGTCCATTGCTTTTCAATTGCGATGCTATGGTGTCCTGCAACTGAAGGCGCGTCAGACCTTGAACATGGAGCTTACCCAACACAGGAAACTGGATATTGCCTTCAGCATCAACCAGATAGCCAGACAAACTACCATTACCATAGCCATAGCCTCCACCTTGGCTAATGGATTGTACAGCATTGAAAGGCTTGACCAACTCGTCTTCCTTGCCCGTATTGCTCAACACTAAAATCCTCAACTCATCGTAGGGAGCTACTGTGGCTTCCAGAGCCTCATTGACAGGCATGCCATATTTGGGCATATCCTGTAAATAGCGTACATGCTTAGGAGTGACACATGAGGAAGCGCCAGCTGCCAAGACAATAAACAGAAAATAAAGGATTATCTTATTCGTTCTCATAGGTATACGGATTGTATTCCAATTAGTTTGCAAAATTACATATTTTTTCGAAACTATAGACTTAAAACAACAGAATCCATTGAAAAAAGTCAATTATGTCTTACCATTATGCCTTTCACAATGTTTTTTGTCGATTGCATCATAGTTTCCAAAAGCCATTCACCCTGGCGGTCGGTCCAGCGCTGCGGATGAGTGGTCATCATGATTTTTCGCGGCAAGGTCTTGTTTTCAATGGCATTCAGCACGTCGTCAGTACTATGGTAAACTAACCCTTGACACACCCATTCATCTTGATAGCCAGGCACCTTGTCACGAAGGCTCACATTGAAACCATCCCACCGGCGACCTGTATCAGTCAGATAAAAAACTTTAGAGAAATCCGTGTCAAAATAAGGCTCGCCGATAATTTCAACATCATGATAATCAAATTGTTTCCATAAATCGCGTCCATCATACTTACTGCGCGGAGCGCCATGCATGCAAATGGTTTTCACGGGATAGAACTGACGGAAATATGCCAATTGCTCTTTAAAATGAAGGATGGCTTTTTCAACATCGCCTCCGCAAATTGCCATGTCTTCGTAGTGATACCCAATCTCATGACCCATGGCAGCAATGGTTTTGATGATTTCAGGCTTGTTGCTTTGCTCGACCACACGGAAATAATACGAAGCCCCTATTCCCAACGAATGCTCGATTTTCGCTGTCGCCAAAGAGTTTTCGGCTTTCAAATCGACGTCATGGCGAAGGATGGCAAAGCTTTCTTCGGCAAGAGTTTTTTCATCCGAACAATACTGCTCGAATGTGATGAATCGGTAGCCTCCAGCTTTTAGACCTTGGAGAAGCTCGGTGTATTTCCCCAATGTAAAATCTCTGCTCATCTAAATACCAATTGAAAATCAGGACGTTCCGCTACAGTCCGTCTGCTTTCAGGATAGTTCTCGATGAACCAAACCAAGAAGCTCGTGTAGTCCATCTTCTCTTCCAACATGTTTTTCCGCCTTTGTTGCCACTCACCTTTCAGGTCGGGTATGGCAAGCAATTCGTCAATCTTGGCGAAGAAAGCCTCTTGCTGTTCGGGCAAAAACGAATAGCACAGCCCATATTTTTGTTCCAATTCGTTGGGCACCGCCAAGCGACCAGCAAAACTGTTGCATTTAACCGCAGGAGTGCCAAGTACAGCGGCCTCGGAAGTCATCGTCTGGCTGTCGCCGACAAACATCTTGGCATAATACATCAGTGAATGTGCTTTTTCTGGTGAAACCGTCAACTGATAAGGCTTGAATTCATCGTCGATGTCCCGTTCGGTAGTGATGAAAACCTTGCCTCTGGCTTGCAATAGCTCGACAAGGCGTCTTTTGTTCTCAATGGACAGACCTCCCTCCCCAACGTCATGATGTGCCTTAAAGGCGTTGAATCTCAAAATGAAAAACGTTTCTCCTTCCTCCACGCCTGCGTCATGCAACACGCTAGGGTCGGGCACAAAACGATTCGGATGGAGATAGGCCAACTCATGGTATGACTCCACATAAACGGCCTTGGGGGATTTTCGTTGTATGGCCGATGGCGTCAGAATGGCATCGGCAAAAGGATGCCCAAACTTGACAAACAACGGCTCCACTTCATCGTCGTCGTCGTCCAAAATGATGCTCTTCATCTTACTCATCCTGCTGACATGCGCGATATTGATGGATGAACCTATGCCCAAAACGATTTGATGCTGAAGAACCAGTTTGAGCAGACGCCTGTCAAAAGCCAACTGATCCACGCCTTTTTTTGCCAAGGCATCGTCTTTTTTCCCTATGTTGATGTACGGAATACCATACAAATCAAGCAACTTCATAGCCGAAGGGATCTCCTTGACGGCGACAAACAACTGATGGCCTTTGTCCGTCAGTATCTTATAGGCATTGCGCAACAGATGCACATGCGCAGGATGATTGATGTCAATAAGAATGTTCATTGTTTTTTCATAATTTTCACGCCCAACTTTCCTATTCCAAAAAGCAAGCGATTACATACGTGAATATTTCTTCCGAACTCAAGCAACTCGCCGCCAAATTTCAGCTTAAAGTCGCGAACGCCATAGCCGCCGTCATCGGGCTTCCCTGCGCCCATCATGTCGAAACGCGGCAGGCCATGCTCAACGGCATATTGTAGTCCTGCAAAAGTAGCCAACTCTGAGGGGAAAATGCTTTTGTGGATACCGTCCTTACCACAAGCATACAATTCGTATAATGCCTTATCTTTTAGGCCGATACATACCGTACCACCGACAATCTTTCCTTCATATTCCACCAACAAAAACGCCGATGAAGGCAGCCGATAGAGTTCCTCAAAAAACGACAAGGGAAACAGAGGAGTCTTGACTTTGTTCCTATACAAATCGCTCAGAATCAAGTAGTAGTCTCTCACTTGCACTATTGTCGGATGTGTTACCAAAGTTGCTCCGTCGCGCAGCGACACACGTATATCACGCTTGCGGCTCTTCCCTAAACGTTCGTTGACCGCTTCCATGGAAGAAGTATCAACCCAAATATCGTAGTGCGGCTCATAGTCAAAGCCACATTGTTCAAAAGTTTTCCTCCATGGGCTGTAGTCATTGAAATTACGCGTCTCGATGTAGATGGCTTTACGTTTCAATCTGGATTTCAACGTGTTGAGCAGCACACTCAGTGCCTCTTCGGAAACACCATCAGCCAGCAGCGGCCCGCCTGTGATGATGGCTCTTCGCGAAAAGAACTGTTTGATTTTTCCGCCATCTTTCTGGATGTAACCCACAACGATGCCTTTCACACGTCCTTGATCCTCAACGCCAATGGCGAATGTCTCAAGAAAAGGAAGTCCTGAAAAAAAATCGTAGGCTTCTCTGGTCTGAAACCAATTGGCCACGGACGAAGTCTTTACCAAATCATCCCACGCCGATTGTTCAATATCTTGTATTTCAATTACTTTCGGCATACGGTCTTGTAGATTTCCATCAGTTGCTGAGCGACCAATTGATTATCCAATCCGTCAGCTAACAATTTTTCACGCCCTTTCGTCCTACCTTCAAAAGTTAAGGCCGTTTTTAACAGCCCTGCCAGTTCCTCTGGCTCACGGGTATTAGCTACATAACAGCCATCAACCCCTTCAACACGTTCTTTCACATCGCCCACATCAACACTCACGATGGGGCATCCACATGCCAAAGCCTCCTTAATCACTTGAGGGGAGCCCTCCGTATGTGAAGTCATCAGCAACACGTCAACGGCACACATCAACAAGGTTACCTCGTTTCGCGAATAACCTTTCAATTCAAGCAGTTCGAGACTATCATCGTTCAATAGAGCCACCGTTTTCTTGGCCAAAGGCGCATTTTTCACTTCATTGTCGAAGGCTCCTGCAAAAAGAACGTATTGTCTGTCAAGAGACAAGTCCTTTTTCCGGCGTGCCTCATGTTTGTCGGTCTTTTGTGCTTCGACCATGTCGATGCCACAAGGCAACAAGCTGTATTTTTTTATTGGCTTGACTATTTCAAGTGTCCTGCGCGAGACAAACACATTCCACGCTGAGAAGCGCATCGCTTTTTTTGAAAGCCGCAACACCTTGGGATCATTGATATCGGAACCATGATAGGTTACCACCACAGGCACTTTGTGTTGCAAAGTAGCCAACAAACCTGAGAGGCCATAATGTGCATGCACCACATCGGGTTGAAAATCCTTTATCTTCCGTTTCAAAGCGGAGAGGTTACCCAAATAACCATTGATACCCTTACCCTGCAAGCCAAAGAAATCGACTTCGCAGCAGATGGCCTTAAGTGCTTCTGCCTGCTCCATGATGAAAGGCGCAAAAAAACCTTTGTTGTGCGAAGCGACAATAAGGATTCTCATACCATCCCTCTTCCTTTCAATTTAACCCAAGCCCAAGCG
>Ga0265298_10006554_pt1 | contig 14352 bp, 12 predicted proteins | sample AusTroGonzalo_MG_3_FD_193486 | JGI IMG/M metagenome (GOLD analysis project Ga0265298, IMG submission 193486) | Bovine rumen microbial communities from tropical cattle in Woodstock, Queensland, Australia - Gonzalo_01 | ecosystem: Host-associated > Mammals > Digestive system > Stomach > Rumen ...
TCAAGGTCTACGGCATCGACGTGGAAGCATGACGGCAGAAATGACATGACGGGGGAAACGATAACCGATGGATCAGAGTTCAATCATTGTGTTCGCGATCGTCCTGGTGGTTCTGATCGGCATCCCGGTGGTTCTTTCCAGAAAAACCGGCAGAAGCCCGATGGAAATGCTTTTCGGCAAACAGGGAACCAAAGGCTTTTTCGGAAAACAGAAAAAGGAGTCCCAGGAGAGCCAGCCGCGGGTTAAAAAACAGACCAACAGCAACCGGAATGATTTCCTGGACCTGATCTCAAAGCTGACGACCTACGCGCGCAAAAAACATTTCCGGCTGATCATTCCCGGCACCCTTTCCTGCGACGGGACGGTCGCCGTGCTGACCGCGCTGATCATGACCCGGTCCAAAGTGGTCGGGATTAACTGCTTCGGATTCGGCGGAAGGGTTGTCGGCAAAACGGGGGATGAAGACTGGGAGCAGATCATGAACGGGATCCGGACAACGTTTCCCAGCCCGATTATAAAAAACCGGAATCAGGAAAAGATCGTCCGGCAGGTGCTGGAAGAAACCGGGTTTGCCGATGCGGAGGTTGAGATCGTCGGCGTGTTTACTTCCCCGAATGTCTGGCTTTCCGACGCGACCGGGAGCAACTGCTACACCAAGGACAACGCCATGAAATACCTGAAAAGCGAAAGTTTCCTGGCGGACCGGGGCCTGGATCCCCAAAAGATCGAAGCGGCGCTGGAGCCCAGGATTGTCCGGGCGAAAGACCAGAAAGACGCCAAGGACGAAGAAAAAAAGAATGAAGAAAAACAGGAGGACGAGAACCCATGAGAGTATCATTCCGGCAGCTTCAGGATGAAATTCAGCGCGTGTTCGAAAAATACGGCCTCCCGGCGGACAAGGCGGAGACCTGCGCCAGGATCCATACGGAATCCACCTACGACGGCATTTACTCCCACGGGGTGAACCGGGTCAGCCGGTTTGTCAGTTATCTTCAGAAGGGATGGGTGGACGCCAACGCGGATCCGGTGATCGAGAAGGACTGCGGCGCGATCCAAATCATCAACGGAAACCTGGGCCCCGGTATCCTGAACGCACTGTTCGGCGCGGACCGGGCGATGGAACTGGCGGACAAGTACGGCATCGGCCTGGTGGGAATCAAAAACACGACCCACTGGATGCGCGGGGGCACCTACGGGAAATACGTAGCCGAAAAAGGGTATGTCGGGATCATGTGGACGAATACCGAGGCCTGCATGCCGCCGTGGGGCGCCAGGGAATGCCGGCTCGGGAATAACCCGTATGTGATGGCCTGCCCGGGCGCTGACGGCGGTCCGGTGATGCTGATGGATATGGCCATGAGCCAGTACGCCTACGGAAAGCTTCAGGTGACGCGGCTGGCCGGGAAAAAGCTTCCGTTCCCCGGCGGGTTTGACAAAGACGGAAAGGTGACCGACGATCCGGGCGCGATCGAGGAATCCATGCGGATCATGCCCATGGGATACTGGAAGGGATCATCCTTCGCCTTCATGCTGGATATTCTGGGGTCCGTGCTGTCCGACGGGGTCGGCGCCGTGGATCTGAACGCCGCCACAAAGGGCTCCTGCGGCGGCTGCTCCCAGGTCATGATCGTAATCGATCCGAAGAAGACCATGGACGGCGCACGAATGGAGGAAACCATCCGGCGCGCCGCGGAATACGTCAAGAGCGCGGAACCGGACGAGCACGGTTCGCGTGTCCATGTGCCCGGAGAAGGCTGCGAGCGGTTCCACAAAGAGCACGACGAGCAGGGAATCTATGTGGACGACGCGGTCTGGGAAGAGATTCTCGCGCTGTGACAGGAGGAGAACCGGACATGGGTAAAATGAAAGGTATTCAGATCGTGAAGCCGGAAGAGCTCCGCATCATCGAGACGGATATTCCGGAACTGAACGAAACGGATAACGTCCTTGTTAAAATCAAAGCGGCCGGCATCTGCGGGTCCGACGTGGGCATTTATCACGGAACGAACGCCGCCGCCACCTATCCGCGGATCATCGGCCATGAGATGGTCGGCGAAGTGGTTCAGACCGCACCGTCCGCCAAGAAGGTCAGGACAGGCGACCGGGTGATCATCGACCAGGTGAAGTCCTGCGGGCATTGCTGGGCCTGCCGGCATAACCGGCCGAACGTCTGCCAGCATCTGCAGGTCAGGGGCGTGCATATCGACGGCGGCTACCGGGAGTATATGGCTGTTCCGGATACGGACTGCTATCTGCTGCCGGACAGCCTGAGATATGAGGACGCTGTCCTGATCGAACCGACGACGATCGCCCTTCAGGCCTGTTCCCGGGCGGGGATTGCCCCGGATGACGAGGTCCTGATTATGGGCGTCGGCGCGCTGGGCTCCCGGATGCTCAGCATCGCCAGACTGTCCGGCGCAAAGATTATCGCGGCGGATGTGGTCGACGAACGGCTGCAGGAAGCGCTAGAGAACGGCGCGGATTATACCGTCAATCTGTTAAAGGAAGATCTGGGGGCGAAGCTGAAGGAGTATACCACGGACGCGTACGGCCCGACCCTGTCCATTGACTGCGCTTGCACAAAGGACTCCCTGGGAACGCTGATCCGGGTGACCGGAAACGCCGGACGGGTAATCACCATGGGATTCTCCGTGACGCCCACCGAGGTAACCAATTTCGGCATCACCTCGAAGGAACTGGACATCCGGGGATCCCGGCTGCAGAACCGAAAATTCCAGGCCGCGATCGATCTGATCCGCGAGGGGAAACTGGACCTGGATCATAAGATCTCCCATACCTTTCCTTTCCTCGACGCGCAGAAGGCTTTCGACTTCAACGATTCAAAGGATCCGTCCATCCGCAAGATCGTGCTGACGTTTGAGTGATTACTTTTCCGCCGGGAATACTTGAACAGATTTTCGCTCTTTCAGTGTTCCCTGCATTACGATTTCCCTGATCTCTGCCTCGGGAGTGTCAATTCTCTCTATCAGGAGTTCTACTGCCTGTTTTGCCAGCGCATCAATTGAGGCATGATAAGTTGTCAGCGGGGGCATCATATACTTGGTTATGAAAATATCATCAAAACCAACGACGGATATGTCTTCAGGGATACAACAGCCACTGTCCACAATTCCGCTGTATATTCCGATTGTCAGTACGTCCATTGTGGCAAAGAAGGCAGTGGGCTGCTCATTTCCTGAGAGCAATTCCCGCGCTTTTCGGCAGGCCTCATCAATTGATTCAATATCATAGCAGCAATATTTCTTATAGTCTGTAATTCCGGCTTCTTCGAAGGCACGTTTACATCCGTTATAGCGACTACGAAAACGTTCATGATTAAAACTGCCCAGCATACAGGCGATTTTTCGATGCCCCTTATCCAGTAAATACTTTGTCATCAGATAACCGCCGTATTCATGATCAATAGTCACACTGGCTATTGTTTCGGTTGCATGACGGTTAACAAGAACAACAGGTATCCCGCTTTCCTTCTGTAATGAAGCAAGATGGGAAACATCATCAGACACGCTCATACAAAGAATTCCATCAACACCGCGCCCACAGACAAGCGCAGCATATTCTTTTTCTTTCTCAAGCTTTTCGTTTGTATTACAAAGCAGAATGGTATATCCTTGTTCTGCTGCATATTTCTCCATACTGCGCATGATTTCCGGATAGAAGAGGCTGTTTATGTCCGGAACCAGAAAAGCAATAGTGTAAGTCTTGCCTTCTTTTAGGGCTCGTGCCATGATACTGGGATGATAATGAAGCTCTTCGACTGCCTTCATCACTCGTTTTCGTGTTTCTTCTTCTACAAAAATACGGTTTGACAAAGTACGTGATACTGTACTGGCTGAAACCCCTGCTCTTTTTGCAACATCTTTTAGTGTCGCCATGCTATGCATACCTCCGGCATTGTTTTGCGCAACATTGTGCAATTCATGATTTCAAGCATATCTCCTGAATACTCTCTGCAGGGTATCAGTAAATTCCTGCCATAAGGATCATACAATATCAGGCAGGAAGTTGTCAAAACAGAACGCGTCATGCAAACGATTGCTTCACATTTTACAGGTAAATAAAAAGAAAATAGCCGCTGAAAGCAAATAAATATTGACATATCATATTTAACAGACTATAATGCGAAATGATGACAACGATTGCACAAACGATGTCATGTACATGTGACAGGATTTTCATTCCAAGGAAGCAAATAACGAAAAGGGAGATGCGGATGAACAAGGAAAGGCTTCGAATAGGCAATTATACACTTCAATTAACCCGGGTTCAAACACTTGTAGTCGGTACTGGCGCTGCCGGTCTGAATGCTGCTATCTCACTTGTTAAGGAAGGTGTCAGCGATGTTCTCATTATTTCAGAAGGAAAGCAGAAGGGAACGTCACGTAATACAGGCTCAGATAAGCAGACATACTATAAGTTGACTACCTGCGGTGATACTCCGGACAGCGTCAGGAAGATGGCGCAGACACTTTTTGACGGACAATCTGTTGACGGGGATCTTGCATTGGCGGAAGCGGCTCTGTCTTTGCGTGGATTCTATCATCTTGTTGACATAGGCGTTCCCTTTCCTTCGAATGGTTCCGGCGAATATGTTGGTTATAAGACAGACCATGATCCCAATCAGCGTGGGACTTCCGCAGGTCCGCTGACCTCGAAATATATGACGGAAGCACTCTTTCTGGAAGCAGAAAGACTGAATATTCCCATTGAGGATGGGTGGCAGGTTATTGAACTCCTGACAGAAAAAACAGAAGAGAGACTGCGCGCTCGCGGCCTATTGGCTCTGAATCTCAATTCTGTGTCCGAACAGGATCGTTTTGCAGTTTTTTCAGCGGATAATATTATATATGCGACAGGCGGCGAAGCGGGTATGTACAAAGCGTCTGTATATCCCGGAAGCCAGACGGGCGGTATGGGTCCTGCTTTCAGAGCCGGAGCGAGAGGAAAAAATCTGACAGAGTCCCAATATGGAGTTGCCTCCATAAAGTTCAGATGGAATCTTTCGGGAACCTATCAGCAGGTGCTGCCGCGCTATGTGTCAACTGATGCTGAAGGCAATGATGAAAAAGAATTTCTGGAAGAGTTTTTTTCAACACCCCAAGCGCTGATCCAGGCAATTTTTCTTAAAGGGTACCAGTGGCCGTTTGATCCAAGAAAAGCCATTCATGAAGGCTCCTCACTGATCGATCTACTGGTGTATCAGGAAACGGTTATCAGGGGGCGCAGGGTATTTCTAGATTACCGCAGGAATCCTTCATCCGCTGAACGCAACGGCAATTTTGCCCCATCCCTGCTTTCCGAAGAAGCGCTGAATTATCTGAAAAGTTCAGATGGATTGCAAAACACGCCTATAGAGCGCCTGGCAAGTATGAATCCTGCAGCCATAGAACTGTATCGTTCCCATGAGATTGACCTGTATAAGGAAAAACTGGAAATAGCGGTATGTGCTCAGCACAACAACGGTGGATTGGCTGCGAACCGCTGGTGGGAAAGCAATGTACGACATTTCTTTCCGGTTGGAGAAGTTAATGGTTCTCATGGAGTCTACCGTCCAGGCGGGAGTGCTCTGAATGCAGGGCAGGTAGGCGGTATACGAGCCGCACAGTATATTGCTCACTGTTACAATGAGGAACCGATGGATACTGATTCTATTGCGAGACGATTTTCCGGAGTTATCTCCTCCGTTATCAATTACGGCCTGCAAGCACTGGTATCTGATGATCCTCCGATGGTATTGGCATCGGAATGGGAAGAAATGCAGGTACGTATGTCCCGGGCCGGAGCCAATATCAGATCAATGCATTCGGTACATGAAGCGCTTGTTCAGAACAGAGTACAACAGGAGCGCTTTGCAAATCCGAGCATTGATGATCCACATAAGCTGAAGAACCTTTACCGGGTACGGGATCTGTTGACTTCTCAACAGGTTTATCTAGAAGCCATAGCAGATTATATTGAACGTGGAGGAACGAGCCGGGGATCATACCTTATTTATGACAGTGCGGGTGAAAAGCCAACCGATATGCTGCCTGAAGATTTCAGGTTTTCTTTGGAAGACAAGGGTCTTGGTCAGAAAATCCAGGAAATAACTTATCACTCGGAGGGAAGCACGGCAGAGTGGCGGGATGTCCGTCCCATTCCCGACGAAGATACCTGGTTCGAAAGAGTCTGGAGAGACTGGCAGAAATGCAATATCTATAAAGTTTAATCAAAGCGAAATGGAGGTGTTGAACATGAGTAAGTTCATGACAGCCGAAGAAGCTGTTAAACTCGTTCAGGATGGAGACAGTGTGGCAATCTGCGGAAACGGCGGAGGCGTCCTGGAACCAAATTTCCTGTTTGAAGCATTAGAAAGACGATTCCTGGAAACCGGCCATCCACGCGATCTGACCCTGACTCATGCAGCAGGCATTGGCGATAAGGAGAACGGAGGAATCAGCCGTTTTGCTCACGAGGGAATGGTTCGCCGTGTGATCGGCGGCCACTGGGGATGGTCTCCCAGGATGCAGCAGCTTGCCAATGAGAACAAGATCGAGGCATACAATCTTCCGCAAGGTGTTGTATCCATGCAGTATCGGGAAATCGCCGGACACAGGCCCGGCCTCATCACCAAAACGGGAATGGGCACTTTTGTTGACCCCCGTGTCAGCGGTGCGAAACTGAACACATGCAGTACTGAAGATTTGGTGGAGATTATTACTCTGAATGGTGAGGAATGGCTCCATTACAAACCCTATCCATACAGTTTCGGCATTATTCGGGGAAGTTACGGGGATGCAGACGGAAACATTTCCATGGAGCAGGAACCTTGTTATCTGGATGCCCTGCAGATTGCCCAGGCGGTTCACAACTGCGGCGGTAAGGTTATCTGTCAGGTAAAATATGCGTCACAGGCCGGCACTATGGATTCAAAGATGGTGCGTATTCCGGGAATCCTGGTTGATGCTGTGGTGGTTTGTCCCAAACAGGTACAGACCATTGAATCAGAATACGATCCTTCCCTTACCGGTAATCTGAGAATTCCGGTGGATGCCATTGCGCCTATGAAACTGGATCAGCGTAAGGTCATTGCCCGCCGTGCGGCAATGGAAATAAAAAAAGGTATGATCATGAATCTAGGATTTGGCATGCCGGATGGTGTAGCCAATGTCGCTGCAGAAGAAGGCATCTCTGACTATGCCAAGATTGCAATTGAGCAGGGACTTGTCGGCGGAGTCCCTGCCAGTGGAGCGATATTCGGGGTATCTTATAATCCAGAAGGAATGATTGACGGTCCTTCCCAGTTTGACTTTTTTAACGGCGGCGGTCTGGATATGACTTGCCTGGGACTTGCACAGGTGGATTCATTTGGCAATGTCAATGTCAGTAAGTTCGGGCCGACTATTTCCGGCGCCGGAGGTTTCATTGATATCTCCCAGCAGGCTGGTAAGTGTGTATTTTGCGGTACTTTTACAGCCGGAGGTCTGAAAACGGAAATTACAGATGGCAAGCTTCACATTCTTCAGGAAGGCCGGATGAAGAAATTTGTCAAAAACGTTGAGCACATTACTTTCTCCGGAGATTTCGCGAAAGCAACAGAGCAGGCAGTATTATATGTTACGGAACGTGCTGTTTTTGAAATGACACAAGAAGGTTTGGCTCTCAGGGAGATTGCCCCCGGCGCGGACCTGCAAAAGGATATTCTTGATCAGATGGGATTCGTTCCGCTGATGCCCGAGGCACCGAAGCTGATGGATGCACGTATATTCCGTCCCGAAACCATGGGTATTAAAGAAGACAGGTAAAGAAAACAACAAATAGAGAAAAGGAGAGAAAATCATGATTGAAGGTATCACTCTGACGAAAAAGGAAAACTACGCTATTCTCATGGTGGATATTCCGGAAACCCGTAATGCACTGAGCGTACCGATTGTGGAATACATGGATCAGCTGGTGAATGATGTCATTTCCGACAGCCGCATGCACTGCCTGATCATTACCGGTGGCGGTCCGAGGTCTTTTATTGCGGGTGCGGATATCCGGCAGCTAGTTAAAATGAGCCCGGAGGATTCAAGATATTCCATTGAAGTCGGTCACAAGCTTTTCTCCAAACTGGAAATGATGGACATCCCTGTGGTTGCCGCAATCAACGGTTATTGTCTGGGCGGAGGTCTGGAAATTGCCATGAGTTGTGATATCCGTATTTGTTCCGCCAATGCGAAATTCGGTCTTCCGGAAATCAACATCGGGATGATACCGGGCTGGGGCGGCACTTTGCGGTTAGCACGCTTAATCGGAGAGAGCCGTGCAAAAAACATGCTCCTTCGGGGCAAAATGATTACGGCTTCCGAGGCTATGGACTACGGCTTGATTGCTGAGGTATATGAAGATGTGGATACTATGCGCATGAAGGCTGAAGAACTGGCAGCGGAGCTTGCAGCGAAGGCTCCGATCACAATGAAGATGGATAAGCATCTGGTATATGACGCGGCAGGAAAACAACCCACAGATATTGCACAGCGTGATGCCAACACATTGGGCTTCCTGTTCACAACACATGACGCCATTGAAGGACTGACGGCATTTCTGGAAAAGCGTGCTCCTCATTATGAAGGGAGATAAGGACATGAAGAAGTTTAATATTTTCGAAGACATTGAGGGTGTCGAATTCCCCGCCGGACGACGTGGACGCGTCATGTATGGAGAGAACGGGAAAATTGACAGCGAATACTTCGTGCAGGGCTATTCAGTTGTATATCCGGACGGAAGCATTCCTGTCCACAACCATGAAACTATTGAAACTTATACGATACTGAGCGGAACAGGTGAAATGTATGTCGATGGGGAAACCCAACCTGTCAAAGCCGGTGATTCCGTATATATTGACCGAAATCTGAATCACGGGCTCAAAAACACAGGAAAGGTTGACATGCATGTCATGTATGTGTATGCGCCGAAAATCGTTGTCGACCATTGGGCCCAGGAACTATCGGGAGAGTTGAAATAGATCTGTATCGCAGCAAGAGCAAACTATGATGGGGAGGGGAAATCATGAAAAAAACAGCAGTGGTTACCGGCGGAAGCCGGGGTATTGGATTTGGAATTGTGCATCAGCTTGCTTCAGAAGGATACAATGTTGCAATTCTGGACGTAAATAAGCTGGATGATTACAGGGAGAACTTCAATCAACTGGATGCTATGGGCGCAGACTGGTTTTACTATGAAGGCAGCGTTACAGAAGCCGGGGATCGGGAGGGCTTTGTCGATGCCGTGCTGAAAAAATATGGGGGAATCGATGTGCTTGTGAACAATGCAGGTGTTGCACCGCTCGTACGTCAGGATATCCTCCAGATGACCGAAGAGAGCTTTGACCGTGTGTTGGGAATTAATTTAAAAGGGGCGATGTTCTTTACCCAGATTGTGGTCAAACAGATGCTGAAACAAGAATACAAAGGGAGTATGCGCGGTACCATTGTGAATATCTGCTCCAGCTCAGCCTATATTTCTTCCATCAGCCGGGGAGAATATTGTATGTCCAAAGCCGGCATGGCTATGATGACCCTGCTCTATGCAGACAGGCTCGCCGGAGAGGGCATCAACGTATATGAAATACGTCCCGGTGTCATTGATACAGATATGACAAAAGTTGTTCATCAGAAATACAGTAACCTCATTGACCAAGGAGCGTTTCCTATTGCACGCTGGGGTACTCCGCAGGATATCGCTGATGCGGTGAGTGTTTTTGTCAGTGGGAAACTGTCTTATTGCACAGGAAATTATTTGGATTTGGATGGGGGATTTCATATTGCCAGACTGTGATATCAGAACTGCCGCATAAGGGGATTATCTGAGCATATTAAGGCAGATCCTGCAGCCATTATGAGACGGAGGGTACTGTGATGAAAAAAATCATGTCGGCGGATTGCGCGGCGGAGTTGATTCAAGATCATAAAACTGTATGGCTGGTTGCCGGGGGCGGCGGGATTAATGAACCATCCTGCTTTTTGAAGGCTTTGGAAAACCGTTTTCTGAAAACCGGTCATCCCAGCGGTTTAACACTTTGTCATGCCGCAGGTATTGGCGACAAACAGGGCGGCGGTGTGGATCGGTTTGCTCATGAAGGTATGGTTCACAAGGTTATCGGAAGCCATTGGGTGTGGTCCGTCAATATGCAGTTATTGGCCAGCCAGGAAAAAATAGAAGCCTATGTGCTTCCACAGGGAACCATGAATCAGATGGTTCGCGAGATCGCAGGCGGCCGTCCGGGAGTATTTACGAAAATCGGTATCGGGACTTTCGTCGATCCGAGAATCGAAGGCGGGGCAATGAATAACTGCTCAACCGAACATTTGACAGAAGTTGCGATGGTTAACGGGGAAGAGTACCTGCTGTACAAATCCTTCCCCATAGATGTCACTCTGATCAGAGCAACAACTGCAGATGAAGAAGGCAATCTCACATTCGAACACGAAGGAATCGTTCCGGAGGTACTTGCAGCTTCACAGGCTGCCAAAAACTGCGGCGGCATCGTCATAGCGCAGGTTTCACGCGTTGTTCAGCAAAACACCTTGCATCCAATGGATATCAAAGTACCCGGTATCCTTGTTGATGCGATCGTTGTAGACGCGGAACAGAGAATGTCTCTGCTGACAGCATATGATGCATCATTGGCTGGTCAGTGTCGTATGCTGTTGGAAGATAGCATGCCTTCAATGAAACTGAACGAAAGAAAAATCATTGCCAGGAGAGCAGCGATGGAGATTCCGGAGAAAGGGATCGTAAATCTCGGATTCGGTATGCCTGCAGGTGTTGCTGCTGTGATGCATGAGGAAGGTTCGGATAATTATATGAAGCTTTCTGTGGAGCAGGGAATCACCGGCGGCATCCCGTCATCCGGAAGCAACTTCGGCCTGGTGTACAATCCTGAGGTCATCATTGAGGCACCGGCCCAGTTTGACTGGTATGATGGAGGAGGCTTGGACGTCGCCATATTGTCTTTCGCTGAATTCGATCAGTATGGTAATGTCAATGTCAGCAAATTTGGGGGCAGGGTCAATGGCGTCGGAGGCTTTATCAATATTTCACAATCTGCAAAGAAAGTTGTGTTTGTTGGTACTTTTACTGCAAACGGTTTCAGAATGGATTGTATGGGACAGAAACTAAACATTCTTGAGGACGGTAAAATTTGTAAAGCTGTTAGCCATGTCCAGCAGATCAGTTTCAGTGGCAATTATGCCCGAAAAAAAGGCCAAAAAGTTATATTTGTTACAGAACGTGCTGTTTTTGAACTGACAGAGAATGGTGTTGAATTAGTGGAAGTTGCAGAAGGACTTGATATTCAACAAGACGTATTGGATCTCATGGGATTTGCACCTTTAGGCTCACCTGAAATCAAAACGATGCCGAAATGCCTTTTTAGCCCGGGGAAAATGGGAATATTCAGCAATAACGGATAATAAGTTCCGGTTTCAACCAGATAAAAACAATTCAACTTGGCGTGTTCGTCCGCCAAGTTTTTTCCATGTCATTATCGTAATTAATACGAAGGTCGCCTTTCACAGCAAAATGGCTGAGAGCTTATCTGGCATTCAGTCATTCCTTTAACCTTCAACATTCTCTTTATTCTCTTAATTTATCATCTGTTCATTGTCTTTAATTTATGGTAAAATTAAGATGAAGACAGGGTAGTTGCGAATAAGTGTTTGCAACGCTATGTATATGAGGTTTCCTGATTTGTTTGCTTTTATAGAAAGACCTGATCCTGAATCTTTCAGATAGATTTTATGAAGTGCCATATTTTCATAGAAGAAGTCTGGTGAATAGAATATAGGAAGAATAAGGAAATGAACAAAGATCACTGTCAAATACAAGGGGTCAAGCACGCCTATCGTTCCGGAATGGCAGCTTTCTTTCTCAGCGGAATCTGCGCCATATCTTCCGGGATTATCGTCAGTATTCTTCGTGATCAATATCAGTTCAACTATAGTTTCTCCGGCACTCTGGTCTCAACTATGAGTATTGGAAATATGGTAGCGCTGCTCCTGTCGGGCATCCTGCCTGGTATGATCGGTGAAAAAACTACGACACTCCTGCTGACCTGCGGTTACTTCATCGGATATCTGATTTCCGCCCTGACCGGGAACCCGATCTTTCTGGCGTTCGGTTTTCTGCTGGCAGGCCTTGCCAAAGGCTGTACTGCCAACAAGTGTACCATTCTTGTCGGGGGAAATACCGATGACCGTCCCAAGGCTATGAATCTCATGAATGCATGGTTTGCCCTAGGCGCGTTGCTGTGTCCTTTCCTAATCGCGTCCCTTCAGGGAATCCATGCTTCCATGCCGATGATTTGCGTTTCAGCCACCGGCCTGTGCCTCTGGTTCGTCTTCCTTTTTTCCGGCCTTCCCGGAAAGATGCCGTCCGTTACGGGAACACCAAAGAAAACGGATTATTCTTTTCTGAAAAGCTCTGTTTTCTGGCTTCTTGCACTGCTGCTATTTTGTGGGATCGGAGCCGAGTATATCGTAAACGGGTGGGTTGTTACATACTACAAAGACGAACATATACTAAGCGGTACGTTTGCAACTTACACCGTTACAGTGCAATGGACTTTTACACTGATTGCCCGTGTTTTGCTTGCTTTTTTGCTGAAGAACAGAAACCCGTTCAAAGCCATCGCAATCATGGGTGCAGGGATGACGGTGATGTACGGTGTACTGTTGATGGTTGATACACCGATTCCGGCACTGACCGCGCTTGCGCTCTTTGCTTTTTCCGTTGCCGGAGTTTATCCTATGGCATTGGCATGCATAGGTGATATGCTCAGTTCCGCCAGCGTGGGGATTCTTCTGGCCTTTGCCGGCGTCGGCGGGATCGTCTTCCCCTGGCTGGTGGGAATCATCGGGGATGCTGCCGGCCTGCGCAGCGGAATGGCGGTGAACCTGATCCCGTGTATTGGAATCATCATGATTTCGCTGATTATGATTTCAAAAAGCAGAGAAAGGAAAACAGTATGAAAGGGATTGTCTGTCATCATGAAAACGCGCCGCTGAAAGATCTCGGCGGCGGAACCGGCCGGCGGGTGCTGGCCTGGAACGATCAGCTGATGGCCGTGGAGGTTTCATTCCAAACCGGCGCGGTCGGAACGGATCATACCCATCCCCATACCCAGTGCAGCTACGTCCTTTCCGGACGTTTCCGCTACTCCGTTGAGGGAGAGAGCACGGAACTGAAACCCGGCGATTCGATCGTGGTGCCTTCCGGGCTTGTTCACGGGACCGTATGCCTGGAGCAGGGCGTCCTGCTGGATATATTCACTCCCTGCCGGAAGGATTTTCTCGGCTGATTTCAGGATGAATTCTTTACTTCTCATTCAGCTTGAAAGCAGCGAATTGTGCATAAATATGACATATCAACCGCCGGGAAACTCAGGCCAGAACTGCGGCGGCGGCCTTCGGCGAAGCAGAGCAGTAAGAGGTGCGTTATGAAAAGACGAACGGAACTTGGCGGTGTCATTCCGGCGACGGTAACCCCTTTCAGGGAAGATGAAAGCATCGATGAGGAGGCCATGCTCCGGCTGATGGACTGGAACCTCAGCCAGGGCGTGGAAGCCTTCTTCATCGGGGGAAGCTCCGCGGAGTGTTTCCTGCTGAGCTCCGGAGAGCGGATCCGTACCTTTGAGATTGCCGCCCAGCGGAAAGACCAGGCTCTCCTGATCGCCCATGTCGGCGCTATTTCCACCAGGGAAGCAGAAGATTATGCCCGACATGCGGTTCGCCTTGGCTTCGACGCGGTGGCGGCCACCCCGCCCTTCTACTACGGTTTTTCCAGCCGGGAGATTGCCGCGTATTATCAGGATATTGCCCAGGCTGCGGGCAAGCCGGTGCTGATTTACAACTTTCCGGGCAATACAGGAAAATCCTTTGATCTGGGCGATCCTGTCACCAGGAAGCTGTTTCAGAGCGATTATATCCTGGGAGTCAAGCATACCAATCAGGTGGTCTACCAGATGGAGCGCATTCGGCAGCTGAACCCGAAGCTGAAGATCATGAACGGCTTTGACGAGACCATGGTGGCCGGGCTGGCCCTGGGGGCAGACGGATCCATCGGTTCCACCTTCAACTTCATGTACCCCCATTATTATAAAATCTATACCCTCTTTCACGGGGGAAAGATCGAAGAGGCAAGGCTCGCCCAGGTAAAGGCCAACAATATCATGGCTGCCCTGTGCGAAGCAGGGCTGATCCCCGCCATCAAGGATGTGCTGAAACGGCACATGGGCATTGATGTGGGCCTGCCCCGCCGCCCCTTCAGAGGTTTGAATCCGGATCAGCAGGCTATGTTGGATCAGGTACT
>Ga0265298_10006555_pt1 | contig 14350 bp, 13 predicted proteins | sample AusTroGonzalo_MG_3_FD_193486 | JGI IMG/M metagenome (GOLD analysis project Ga0265298, IMG submission 193486) | Bovine rumen microbial communities from tropical cattle in Woodstock, Queensland, Australia - Gonzalo_01 | ecosystem: Host-associated > Mammals > Digestive system > Stomach > Rumen ...
GAGTGAACACGAGCGCTACCTCGTGGAGAAGCATTTCGGCAAGCCGGTGATCCTGACCGACTATCCGAAAGACATCAAGGCCTTCTACATGAAGCAGAACGACGACGGCAAGACGGTCCGCGGCACGGACGTGCTCTTCCCGAAGATTGGCGAGATCATCGGCGGCAGTGAGCGTGAGGCTTCGCTCGAGAAGCTGAACAATCGCATTGCGGAGCTGCACATGGACACCCGGAATCTCTGGTGGTACATCGACACCCGCCGTTTCGGCACCTGCCCGCACAGCGGTTTCGGCCTCGGTTTCGAGCGCCTGCTGCTCTTTGTCACCGGCATGAGCAACATCCGCGACGTAATCCCGTTCCCGCGTACGCCCAAGTCTGCAGATTTCTAAACCGACCTATATTTTAACTTCTAAACTATGTTGATCATCGGCATCGCAGGAGGCTCCGGCTCCGGCAAGACAACGGTTGTCAAGGAGATTGCACGCAGGATGCAACCCCAGGAACACGTAGTGGTGATTCCGCAGGATTCTTATTACAAGGACCAGGGCCATCTTCCCATGGAGGAGCGCCAGGCCTTGAACTTTGACCATCCGGATTCCATCGACTGGAAGCTGCTGGTGGCGCAGCTCCGCGATCTGAAGAGCGGCAAGGCCATCGACCAGCCCACGTATTCCTATATCACCTGCACCCGGCAGCCTGAAACCGTGCGTGTCGAACCCGCCGATATCATCATTGTGGAAGGCATCCTCATCTTCACCTGCAAGGAGCTGATGAAGGAGCTGGACATCAAGGTGTTCGTCGACGCTGACGACGACGACCGGCTGATGCGTGTCATCACGCGCGACATCGTGGAGCGCGGCAAGAACGTGGAGTGGGTCATCGACCGCTACACGAAGACGGTCAAGCCGATGTACCTGCAGTTCATCGCGCCGAGCAAGCGCTATGCCGACATCATCGTCCCGCAGGGCGGACACAACAAAGTGGCTATCAACGTATTGCTTTCGGGCGTGCGGAAGATGGCCCGTGAAAAAGAACAGGAGTAAGCATGAAATTATGGGGCGGCAGGAAGAAGGAAGACCGGGTCGGATTCTACACGACCCTGGTGTTCCATTTGGTCGTCCTGATCGTCCTGCTGCTGGTCTCAATCGGCCGGGTGGCTTCGACTGAGACATCCTTCGTGCTGGATTTCACGAAGCAGGAGGAGCTCGAAAAGCTGCAGAAAGAGATTGAGTTGAAAGAGGAAGTGGCCCGGAATCTGGAGGACCAGCTGGCCCGCCAGCCGCAGCAGCGCATCCGTAACGTGGCGGTCGACGCGGGCAGCAAGCTCAAGGACGACCGTTTCAAGAACCCTTCCGAGGTGTACGACGAGGCGAAGGAGCTGCAGCGCAAGCTCGATGCGTCCCGTCGCGACGCCATGGCGCAGAAAGCGGCCGAGGAGGCCGTGGACCTGAACCAGGAGCAGAAAGCCGACGCGCCCGAGAAGCCGGCGCCCGCGTTCCAGGGGCCGTCCGTCATTTCCTATGAGGTGGAAGGCCGCAAGGCCCTGAGCCTGCCGGTGCCTGCCTACAAGGGGTACGGGGCTGGCGACGTACTGGTCGACATCGTGGTCAACCAGGCGGGGCGCGTGACGGCGGCGAAGGTCCGGGTCGAGGATTCGACGGCCGACGCTTCCCTCCACTCTTTTGCCGTCGACGCGGCCAAGCGTTCCCGTTTCTCCGCCATCTCCGAAGCCGTCAAATCCCAGCCCGGCTGGATCCTATACCGATTTATTGCACAATAGAACCTGAACCATGAAACCTGAAATTGAAGCCGCTATCGACAGCATCAACGTCACGATGAATGCGGGTGGCATGAACACCATCAATATCGTCCTCGCGTTCGTGATGTACGGCGTGGCGCTGGGCATCAAACCGAGGATGTTCGTCGATGTATTCAAGAATCCCAAATCCGTTGTCGTGGGCGTCTGCTGCCAGTTGATTCTGCTGCCGCTGTTCACGTTCCTGCTGGCACTCCTGATGGACTCCCTGGGCTGGATTTCGTGGACGATGGCGTTGGGCATGATCCTCGTGGCCTCCTGCCCGGGCGGTAACATTTCCAATTTCATCAGTTCGCTGTCGAAGGCGAACATCGAACTGTCGGTGTGCCTGACGGCGATTAGCACGGCGCTGGCCGTCCTGATGACGCCGTTCAATTTCTGGCTCTACGGCAACCTCTTCCTGAAGTTCGCATCGGTGCACGGCGAGGTGCCGTACCTCGTGATTCCGCTGTGGGACGTTTTCAAGACCATTTTCATCCTGCTGGGTATTCCCTTGACGCTGGGCATCCTGACGTCGCATTACCTGCCGAAGCTGGCTGAGAAGATGAAGAAGCCTTTCCAGTATGTGAGTGTCGTCTTTTTCCTGGCGATGGTGATCCTGTCGTTCGTCGGCAACATGGACGCCTTCATGAAGAGCATCAAGTATATCTTCCTGGTGGTGCTGATCCACAACCTGCTGGCCCTGAGTACGGGCTTCAATGTGGCTTCGCTCTTTAAACTTCCGCGCCGCGACCGTCGCACGCTGACCATCGAGACAGGTATTCAGAATTCGGGTCTTGGCTTGGTGCTGCTGCTTGGCACCTCGATCTTCGCCGGCCTTCCGCCGCACGGCGGCATGCTGGTCATCACTGCTTGGTGGGGCGTCTGGCACATCGTCTCCGGCCTGACCGTCGCTGCCTTCTTCAACCGCTCCAAGAAGCCGCTGGACTAACGAAAAAGCGGGCTATGGTTGCAGGACCTTCCGGGTGAACCATCTCCCGTCGAGGGTCTGGCCCTCGAGGCGGAGGTAGGCTCCGCTTTCAGGGAGTTCCGGCAGGGAAACTTGCGCCCGGCCGGCAGCGTCGGTGCGGATGCAAGGATTCCAATAAAGGGTTCCTTGACGATCGGGGTTGGCCGACGGCGATGGATCGAAGTTCTTCGGCTGCTGCCAACCGAGTGGCTGGATGCCGATAGTGGCCTGCTGCTTTCCCGGACGTTCATCGTCAAAATCCCTGGCGTCATAATGCCGCATTTCCAACAAAACCACGGCGGAAGCCTGGTAGAGAGCCGCCTCAGCCCCCCGGAGCACATACAGGTTTTGGACATCGCGTACCCAAAGCGTGCAAGCTTCCGTCCAGTCTTCTTGTTTGATACCGTCAATATAGAGAACGACGGGATGATAGCTCGATGATGCTGTGTTTGTCTGGAGATCGTAAGAAACAGACCCTCCTCGCATGGTATACATCTCCCAGCCGTATCGATCCTCCAAACTCATCATAATGAAGTTGGGATAGGAAGCGGTGATATGCATCATCAGATTCCGGTCGTCGTATTTCTTCAGTTGCTCACGAAGTTGCACCTGTCGCCACTCGAACACGGTAGAAAAGGGACCGACGATCCGGTCCGGACGATAGAAGGACGGCTTTCGTTCCGCCGTGATGCTGCTGGCCGCGAGGGTGTCGTCGGCTGGAAGTGGGACGGCTGTTCCTTCCAGCCGCTCCCGGATCCGGGCCGTGTCACGGATCTCCGCACGGTAGGGCCAGGTCGGACCGTAGTCGAACGGCGCGGCGAACCCCTCCGGCTCACTGGCGGGATAGATGTGCCAGGCTCCGGTGACATTGACCGAGAACAGCGTCCCTTCCGGGAAGTCCAGGTCCGGGATGCGGAAATGCTGTCCTTCTTCGCCTTTCAGGTCCCGATTGCCCTCGATATCCTGGGAATAGTAATAGCCTATGTCCTGCGACATGATGGAAACGCTGTACTGTTCCGGTAGGCGGCGACGGATGCTTTTGATGCGGAAATCGACTTCCTGGGCGTATTCGCGCTCGCCCTCCGGCAGTTCCGGAATCGAACCAATCGCTCCAGGCGTGGACTGGAAATCAAAGTCCGCATAACGGCTGTTAGCTACCGACAGCGAGAAATTGCCCAGGACGGGCGATCCTTCCGCATCGGTCAGCGCGACCGACAAACGTCCATCTACGGCCACAGACAGGCCCACTTTCACATCCGTGTTTTCCTCATTCGTCCCAGTGGCACTCGCCTTATCGTAAATCTCCGGTACCGGTCCCACGCCCCGGACCAGCAGCCGCGTGTGGAACAGTGCCTCCGCCGGCCAGTCTTTCTGGGCCAGCGTGTAGGCGCGCAAAGTGTACCAACCACTGTCCATATCCTTCGGCAACTCCATTACTCCGAAGAAGATGCCGCCGCGCGATTTAATCTTGACACGCTGCTCCACCGAACCGGCCCCGTCGCGCAGCAGTTCCACGTACAGGAACTTGCTGACCGGAGCTTCTCCTTCCTCATCCGTCACCCATCCCCGCAGCCACACTGTTTCCCCTGCCGCATACAGCGACCGGTCGCAATGCACCCACACGCGCTCCGCCGCCAAAGATGGAGTAAAAGCGAGCAGCGCAAAGAGGACAAGCAAAAGGGGGCAGGGGGATTTCATAGTCTATAGTTCTTTAGCCACTAGGCGCGTTTCGTAAAGATACGAATTAAACGATAAAACACATAGGTGTATTCCTTGATTGACAGATAAATATGACCAAAACAGCCCTCCAGATAGCTGAGAGGGCGGTTATTGTAAGGTAAAATATGTATTAAGAGAGCAAGGCGGCTCTTGCTACTATTTCTTTTTGAGTTTGATGTCAGGCATCGTGATGTCGGCAGTACCGATAGACCATTCGTTTTTATCTTTCTTGTCCTTGATAAAAGTATAGTTGCTGTTACGCAGGCTGTCGCTTGCGAATTCGCCGCCATGAGCCGTTCCGTCCACATCGTTCACGTTGATTTGTATCGTGGAATAGGGTATTGTTGCTCCTATGTTTATCAGATAGGTTCCTTTCATGTCGGTCTTGACGGGGACACCGAAATTCGGAACAACCATGGTCTGTCCTTCTTCGTTGCTGATGACACCATGAAAGGAAACATCCAGATTCTGTATGGGGTTTCCGCTCTCATCAGTGACCTTGCCTTTTACAGAGAAATGAGCCGAGGGAGAGCCATACATCAATTCAGTGATACCGATTACTTCATTGACGGCATCGCAACCCACTCCCAGTAGCGCGAGAAGCATAGAAAAAAGGCCGAGTTTGCGGACCTTACGATGATTTGGAGTCTTCATAAATGTGATGTGTTTTCTATCATATAGATGCTGATATGCGAAAAATGTTGCGTCTGGACGTACTAATATGACCACACCCCGCAGCTCCAATAGAGCTTGTTGTCAACCTCGGCTCCGAAGATGCCGGTGCCGCCTTGAATATTCGTGTAAATATTGGTGTTTCTATAGATTCCGACAATATCGGTACCTATGTCATGAAGCAGTTCGTACTCGGCGACATCTTTCAGGTAGTGGTCATACTCGTCCGAAACGAACTTGAAGTTCACGTATCCTGCGTGTCCTGTCGTGAAGATATTATCGTAGGGTTGGCCTGCCGCTTCGTAGTACATCTTATCAGCTCTTTCTATATCAATAATGATTCCTGGCCGCGCATCCCCATAGTGGGAGCCGGAGAAATCACCCGAAATAGCGAAGGCCTCATTGGGCTGAAGACTTTGTCCGGGGAATCGGATATATTTGTAATGCAGCGGCTTGTCAACGACGTCCGGAAACTGCGACAAGGCTTCCTGCGTCCGGCTTTCCGTGAACGTCTTTCCTGTCAAGTTGAAGCCATCCGCCCGGTCTTCTCTGTCGGTGGCCAGTTCGTCTTCGATGAACCAGGACTGGCCGGCTTCGGACCACCCCACCTTATAGCACCACATCGCTGCCACGGAATCGGCCTGCGGGCATAAGCGAAAACGCGGCCTGTCAAAACGGAAATTTACACTCAACGATTTTGGAAAATAAGACGGACGGTCCGCAGGAATTCCCTCCCACAAGTGCTTCTCCGTCCGCACGGTTAAAGTATAATCGTCATCCCGGTCCTCGACATACCAGACACCGCTACAATGGCCGTATACCATGTCCAGACCGGGGCGGTAGAGGATCTGTTGTGGATAATCAAGATAACTAAAGAACGGCATCCGGGTGCTGGCTTCCAAGGTATCGATGCCGGGACGTTCAATCCGCAGGTAATAGTACTGCAAGGGCTTCAGATGCGCGTCGAGCCGCCACAGTCCATCACCAATACATATAAACGAACTCACCAAATCCCGAGACCAAATATCGTTTTGCTTCCTGTTCAACTCGTAAAGTTTGACAGAGGCTTCGTTGATGCCGCGTCCGATTCCCTTGCCGTCGGTGGATAGATATCGAAACTCCAGCCATTGCGTGGAGTCGGGACTCAAGATACAATGGACCCAAGGAATTTTGTCTTGCTCCGCCGGGGTCATGTCGATAGGCTGGTAGCAAGCCGTCAGGCTGCTGAATGCCAGAAGGATGAGTATAGAGATAGTAAAATGCTTCTTTTTCATGACCTTAGAAATCGAGGGTGTACTTGAGGCTGGGCATGATCGGGAACAGGGAGACCTGGTTCCAGGTCTTTGTGTCGGAATCGTAGGCCAGCATGGAGGGGTTGTGGCGGTTGAGGACGTTGAAGACGCCGACGGTCAGGCTGTGCTGCAGCGGGTGGGAACTGTCTTTGCCCGAGATGAATTCAAGCTGGTAGCCGAGGTCTAGGCGCATATAGAGGGGCATCTGCCAGTTGTTGGGATGCGTAAAGAAGTCGAGCGTAATTTCGTTGGCTGGCAGGTAGCCGATGTACTGGCCGGCCGCGACGGTCTCCCAGTGGCCGCTCTGCAGCGTGAAGGCGGCGCTGACGCCCCTCCACTGGGCGCTGGCGTGGAGGATGTGGCGGCGGTCATACCGGGCGGGGAACGGTTTGCCTTCGTCGATGTAGGGAAAGGAGCGGTCCGTCTTCGACCAGGTGTAGGCCAGGCTCCACTCCAGCCCGATCTTCGGGAGCTGGCCTTCGTACAGGAACTCAGCGCCGTACGATGTACCGCTGCCCACCTGCGCGTTGTCGCTCCAGCCTTGGGCGGCGGCGGTGAACATCGCCATCGCGTCGGTGTAATACACGAGGTTCTTCATCTTCTTGTAGTACCCGCCCAGCGTGACAGCATGGCCGCCGAAAGCAGCGAAGATGCCGCCATAGCCCTGTTTCGCCCGTTCGGGCAGCAGGCGGCTCGTGGAGGGAACGATCAGGTCGAGCGACCAGCCAAGGGGCGTGCCTTCCAGCGTATGGTCGAACTGTGTGCGGTTGTCAAAGGTGGCTTCGATGCCCAGGCCTTCGATGATGCGCCATTTCGCGCGGGCGCTGAACTCAGCGGCGAAGCCCTCGTAGGCATCCTGCGCACGCGTGGTGTTGTTCTTATAGTAGTTGCCGCGGACGTTGGCCATCAGGTTCACCGGGCCGAAATTGAACTCCAACTCCAGGAAGCCGCTGGTCAGCGTGGGACGGCTGACGCTCTCGCTGTACGGCGCATCCTCAATCACCTTGATGGCCGATTCGGAGACTTTGGCCGCACCGGGACTCATCAGCGAGCGCTGGTGCCGGATGCCTTCAGAGACCATAAAATGGCCGTCGAACAGGGCGTGGCGGCCCGTCACAGCGTAGTTCTGTTCCTCGATCCGTGACTGTAACTGGACATAACTCACGTCGCCGCGGATGGTCGCTTCGTGTTCCATCTGATTCTTGAAGTGGTTGTAAGAGGCGTCAATCGAGAGCTTCGTGTTGTCGGTCACGGCAAAGGTATAGGAGAGGTGCCCCATGAGGTTTTCCCAGCCGAGGGTGTAGTCGGCGCTCGGGAAGCCGATGACATAGCTATCTCGGCTGCCGAAACCCGAGAGCATCAGCGTATGGCGCGGCGCAAGCTGCCACTGTGCCTTGGCGTAGAGGTCCCAGACACCGAGCGAGAGCGAGGGCATCCGGCCGTCCTTGTCGAAGCCCTTTTTCAAGAGATTGTATTCCAGCCCGAAGGGCGACCAGCGGCCGGCGACCATCACGGCGGCCTTGTCTTTCACGATCGGCGCCGTGACTGAAGCACCGAGAAAGGTGTTCGAGAGCGACGCCTCTCCGTTGAAACCGCCCGCCAGCAGATCGGGCGAATGCAGCGCGATGTGGCTGGCCGTCAGGCCCCCGACTTCACCGCCGAAGCCGCCTAGGCAGAAGTCCATCGTCGAGATGGCTGCCGAAGGAACAGCCGTCGTCAGGCCCAGCAAGTGGCTGAAGCCATAGACGCGCACGCCGTCGAGCGTAAAGAGGTTGCTGCCGAGGTTGCCGCCGCGGGCGAAGATGGCCGAGAAGCCCTCGGCGCCCGATGAAACGCCCGGCCGCGTCATCGCAAACTTCAGCGGGTCGTTTTCTCCGACGGGACTCAAGACCTTGCCGCGCAGGGCCTTCATATCGGTCGTGAAGATACCGGGGAGCTGCTCGTCTCGACGACGGACATCCGTTTTGACGGCCGCTGGAAGCGTATCCACTTTCATGGCCTCCGGCAAGGTATCGTTCAGCCACTTCTCGCCTTCTTCCAAGGCTTTCCGCACCCGTCGCTGTACTTCCTGCTCGCGGGTGAGTACTACATAGTTCTTCTTTATTGTCCAATGAATGCCCGTTCCCCGAAAGAGCGTCGTCAGGTTCTGCTGCAGGCTTTTCTGTGGATTGACGGTCGCCTTCGACAATTGATCGACCGGCAGGCCGGCATCATATACGAAATACACACCGAAGGATTTTTCGATCCGACCCATTGCGTCCTTGATCGTTGAGGCGGATTGAGCCGAAGCGGACTGAGCCGAGGCTGCCAGCGGCAGCAAGACGGCCAAAAGGAACAACAGTCTTTTCATCACTCCCGCGTTATTTCGATGTTCAGCGCCTTTTCGATGGCCGAAACAATCAGTTCGATGTCATCGTCGGGGAAAGTGGCGGTCAGGCGTTTATCCGTGGCCGGGGCCTTGAGGGTACAGTGGTAATAGGCCGAGAGTTCGGCCAGCACCTGATCGAGGGGCGCGTTGTCATATATGAAAATGTGCGTGTATGCGACGTTCGGATTCAGCGCGGGCTGTTCCACCGGTGCCGGCTCCTGCGCATTCCGCACCCAAGTGCGGATACCGTAGCCGGCTGCGAAGACCAGTACGACAGAGGCTGCCGCGGCAGCGGCCGTCATCCACCAGCGGCGATGGCTTGCGGTATCGGTCTGTGCGTGGAAACGCCGGAGGGCACGGCGCGTGTCATATATGTCGGGGCGATAGCGCCGGGTGACATATGCAAGGTCTTTGTCGTTGAATTCCGTCATGGTTTGATCCTTTTCCATTTCTATGACGGACGATTCCTTAAAAGTGACTACTCACCAAAGGAATATTTTGAAGAAAACTTGATCGGCACCGTCCCGAAGCGTTTGAAGGGCCTTTGCCAACTGATTGTGGACCGTGTTTTCGGAGATCCCCATCTTTTGCGCGATCTCGGCATAGGAGAGCCCGTCGCGTTTGCTGAGCAGCAAGATCTCCCGCCGCTTTGTGGGCAGGCGGTCGATGGCAGTCCAGAGCCGCGCCCAAATGAACGAGCAGTCAACCGTCTCTTCGTCCGGCACATCTTCCTTCAGATGCTCAAGATCAATGGTTGCATCTTGCCCGCCCTTGCGGAGCGCATCGATGCAGCGATTGTGGACAATGCGGTATAGATAGGACTTGGGAGCATCCGGCTCCTTTCCGCTTCCCGTCTTTTCCCAATAAGCAACGAAAGCGCCCTGAACTATGTCTTCAACGGCATCGGCATCACGCAGGTACCGCGCCGCATACATACAGAGCGGGCGATAGTAGAGGCGGAAGAGATTGTCGAAGGCTGTTTCTTTCAAGGGGCTAACATTATTCTCAAGACAAAGATGCAAAAAAATAGGCAAATGTTGCAGGCTCCGTTATTCAGTCATGCTTAATTAAACAAAAATAGTTGCATAGTTAAAATTTTTAGCTACCTTTGTGGAAAGATTGGACGATTATGAAACGACTGACCAAAAAAGAGGAAGTGATTATGAACCATTTCTGGGAGAAGGGACCGCTGTTTGTCAGGGAGTTGCGAGAGTTGTACCCGGAGCCCAGGCCGCATTTCTCGACGCTTAGCACGCAGGTGCGGACGCTGCAGGAGGAAGGGTTCATCGACCATAAGGCTTACGGGCCGACCTATCAGTATTTTGCCAAGGTGTCGCGCGAGGAGTACAAGCAGCGTTCTTTGATTGGTCTGATCGACAAGTATTTCGACAACTCTTACCTGAGTGCCGTGTCGGCTCTGGTGAAAGAGGAGAAGATTACCGTAGATCAATTGAAAGAATTGATCGACATCGTCGAAAAAGGAGAACAGCAATGATGGGTTTTCTTACATACGAGGGCAAGGTGGCGGTTGTGCTGCTGGTCTTCTACCTGTTTTACCGTTTCCTCCTGAAGAAGGAGACGTTCCACCGCTTCAACCGGGTGGTGCTGGTGGGGACGGCAGTGCTTTCGTTCCTGCTGCCGCTGTGCATCATCACGATCCATAAGCCAGTGGAGACGGTTGCCGGGATTGCGGAATCACCGACGGCTGCGGAGATAGCGGCCGGGGCGGCAGATAGGCTTTCTCCGGACTTGTCGCCCGTCGTTGAAGCGTCAGCCCCCTGGTGGCCCACGGCGTTCGCCATCCTGTTCTGGGCGGGCGTGGCTTTCGTACTGGCATGGGTCCTCATTTCCGTCCTGTCGGTCCTCAAACTTGTCCACCAGGGCGAACGCATCCGGGAGGAAGATGGCTGCCAGATCATCGTCTCGCAGCGGGACATCGACCCGTTCAGTTGGATGAAATACATCGTCCTCTCGCGGAAAGACTGGGAGACAGACCGTGCACCCATCCTTGCCCACGAGAAAGCGCATATCCGTTTCGGCCATTCAGCAGAAATCCTGCTGGTGGATGTCCTCTCGGCCTTCCAGTGGTTCAATCCCGCCATCTGGATGCTGCGGGCCGACCTGCAGGAACTGCACGAATATGAAGCTGACGATGCGGTGCTCCGCGCAGGCGCCCAACTCAAGGAATACCAGTATTTATTAATAAGAAAAGCTGTCAGCAAGAGCGGCTACTCAGTTGCTAACAGCTTTAATCACAGTATCCTTAAAAATCGTATTACTATGATGTCAAAAACCAAATCGCCTCTCTTGAGAGGCCTGCGGGTGCTATACGTGCTCCCGCTCGTGTGCCTGGCCCTGGGCCTGCAGGCAAGAACTGTCTACGTTCCTGTGGACAAAGATAGTGAAAAATTCTTACGCGACGAAACGGGGGATACGGCCGTGGTCCGTACCCCTGCGCAGTCCGCGTCTGACGTCATTGCCCTGTCCGTGAAGGCGGATGGAACCCTTGAATGTGGCAGGCAGATGCTTTCCCTGGACCAGTTGAAGGACGTGGTGAAGCCTGCGGCGCCGGACCAGCCCCTGACCACGGTGCAGATTGTCGCGACAGACGATGTTCCGTTGGGCGTTATTGAAGATGTGCGGGCAGAATTGCGGAAAATCGGTCCCGTGCGGATCCGCTATGGCTCGCCTTCCGAACTGGAAGGAGAGATCCGCAACATGCCTCCGTACCCCGCTGGAAAGAGCAATGGGAAGGTCGAGGAAATCATGCCTGGTGTCAAGCGCGATAATATCTTCGTGGTGCGCATCAACGCCAACGACAAGTATTTCTTCGGCGACGCGCCTCGTCAGGACGATGCGGAGATGCTTCGGGTCGGAAAGGACTTCCTGAGAAAACGCGGGAAAGAGGCCCGCTTCTCCTTGCAGGTGGACCGGGGGACCAGCTATGGCGCTTACCGGCACATGCAGAATCTGCTGCTGCAGATCTTCGTGGAAATGAGGGAGGAAAAGGCGCAGGAAGTGTACGGCAAGGGCCTGGAAGAATTGTCTCCGGAGGAACTGTCGGAGATCAACCAGCTGGTTCCGATCCACATTTCCGAAGCGGAGATGAAAAAATTGAAGCGAAAATAATGGGCTGAGGCCTGGGAATCGTTGAAGATGGTGAAGTCTCGTCTGGTTTGGTTGATGCTGGCTGCGTGGGCTGCCCTGGCTGCGAATGTTTCCGTGGCGGCGGGGCAGGGGCCTCGGGTTGGCGACGGCGGCATCCGGGTGACGGAGCGGCCGCAGCAGCGGCTGCGCGTGGCCCCGGGGCAGTATTCGGGAATTACGCATGTCGCGGGAGATCGGTACGCCGTCGTGGACGACAAGTTGCCGGGCGGCGGCATCGTCTTCTTTGAGCTGCCTTTGCGGAAAGACGGCAGCGTTCGGGCGGCGCGGGTCCGAAGGACCGTGCCGGAGGCGACGCTGACCGCTTCGGAGAAAGGCCTCGACAATGAGGGCGTTGCGTTTGCTGGCGGCAGACTGTACGTTTCCGCCGAAAGCGACCAGTCGATCCGGGAATATGACCTGGGCGGCCGGCCGACGGGCCGGGCGTTTCCGGTACCGGCGGACATGGGCGTTTCGGCCATCACGGGCAATGCCGGTTTCGAGGCGCTGACGCATTGCGCGCAGACGGGCAGTTTCTGGACGACGACGGAACTGCCGCTGAAAGCGGATGGCCGCGCGTCCCGCCTGCACCGCCTGCAGCGCTTTGATGCCGGCTTCCAGGCGGCGGAGCGCTATCTCTATCAGACAGACGGACCGTCAAGGTCCCAGGCCGAGACATCCTCGGCGATGGCGTATGTTTTCGGCATATCGGCGCTGACGGCCTTGGACGACGGCCGGCTCATTGTGCTGGAGCGGGAAGTCTTCGTTCCGTCCGGCACGCCGGGGAGCATCCTACAAACTGCTTTTTCCCGGGTGAAACTGTATGTCGTCCGGCCGGCAGGCGACGGCCGCGACATCCTGCCGAAGCAGCTCCTCTGCGAATTTGAAACGCGTATCTCCTTGCGTGCGACCGGCGTCGGCGTCGCCCTGGCCAACTACGAGGGCATGTGCCTCGGCCCCCGGCTCCCCGACGGCCGCCGCTGCCTGATCCTGCTCGCAGACTCGCAGGCCGGCATGGGCGACCTGGCCGCCCGCCTCGGTAGAAAGGTCATAACCAATGAATTCGTGAAAGTCCTGCTGCTGGAAGGGGAGGATATCTAAATTATTTCGGCTATCTACTAAAAAATTTAGGAAATAAGAAAAATAGTTGTATCTTTGCAGTGAGAAAAACTCCCAAAACCCTTGAAAATGGAGAAACTGACTGCCAAGGAAGATGAGATCCTGCGCCTGTTCTGGGCCTACGGGCCGATGTTCATCCAGGACCTCCTCAAACATTTTCCGGATCCGAAACCGCACTACAACACTGTCGCCACGCAGGTGGGCTTTCTGGAAGAGAAGGGCTACGTGGCGCGCGAAAAGTTCGCCAACGCCTACCGCTACCATGCCATTGTCGGTGAGCAGGATTTCGCCGACCTGGTGATTTCCGATACGGTCGAGAAGTTTTATGACAATTCGTATGCGAGTGTCGTGTCGCGTTTCGTGGAAGACGAAAAGATGGACCTTGACGAACTCAAGGCGTTGATCGCCCAGATTGAAAACCGTCGGAAATGAACGCCTTCCTTTTATATTTATTGAAGAGTACGATGCTGCTGGCGGTGTTCGACGCTTTCTTCCTGCTGGTGATGCGCCGGAGCGGGCATTTCCGCTTCAACCGCATCGTGCTGCTACTGGGAAGCGCCGCCTGCCTGTTGCTGCCGCTGGTTCGGCTGCGGTTCCACGCTCCGACCCTCTACTCGATGTGGATTGCACCCGCAGTGATCGGGGCGGGGGATGGCGTGGCGGGTGCTGCAGAAAGCGCCGGCTTCGCTGCTGAAACGGTCGCTGGCACTGCCTTCACCCTGCCGGGCTGGCCTGCCTGCCTGCTGGCTCTCTATCTGCTCGGCGCGGCCGTCACCTTTGTCTACTACCTGCGCTCCTATGGCGGCATGTTCCGCCTGCTCCGGCGAACGCCGGGCGAGCGGCATGAAGGCTATACGCTGCACCTGCTGGACCAGGATGTGCCTTCTTTCAGCTGGATGCGGCACATCGTGCTGAGCCGCAACGACTACCTGCATTATCCCGCCATCATGACGCACGAGAAGGCGCACGTGCGCTGCGGGCATTCCACCGACCTGCTGCTCTCGTCGGCCCTGACCGTCTTCCAGTGGTTCAATCCGCTGGTGTGGGTCTGCCGCACCGAACTGAAGCTGCTCCACGAATACGAAGCCGACGACTTCGTTCTCAACCAAGGCATCGATGCAACCCAATACCAACTTTTGCTCGTGAAGAAAGCCGTGGGGGAAAAGCGTTTCCTCCTGGCCAACGGCTTCAATCACGCCCAACTCAAAAACCGTATTACCATGATGCAAACCCCTACGCGGGCAGCCTGGAAGAAGCTCTCCCTGCTGCTCT
>Ga0265298_10006559_pt1 | contig 14346 bp, 16 predicted proteins | sample AusTroGonzalo_MG_3_FD_193486 | JGI IMG/M metagenome (GOLD analysis project Ga0265298, IMG submission 193486) | Bovine rumen microbial communities from tropical cattle in Woodstock, Queensland, Australia - Gonzalo_01 | ecosystem: Host-associated > Mammals > Digestive system > Stomach > Rumen ...
TGAATCGGTTCTTTTATGTCTTTTAATAATAAATTAACATTGATAAATAAATACCCTTAATAACTTTTTTCCATAGTGGTAAAATAAAGTAATAAATAATAATATCATATGATTTAATTTTTTACTTTTCGTATATTATTATATAATTAAGATGGATAAGAATGAACGTATAAGAGAATCAAGAAAGGCAACCCAGTTAAGACATAAGAGTCAGAAATGTATGACTTTTAAGTTCAAAGTCGATCGGTCTGCCCTTTCCAGCAAACAAAAAGAATCCCTTAAAATGTTCTTCGTGGAAACGAAACGTTTCTATAATTACATCCTATCTCATTTTAATAATGATATTTTTAATGTCAACTATAAGGATCATAAAAAGATAACATATCTGGATAAAAACAAAAATGAGATAGATTATAATATTTCATATATAGGTTCGTCCGTAATGCAAGATACCATTCGTTTGATGCAGGAGTCAATTAAGGCACTTTCTGCTTCTAAAAAGAATGGTAATAAGATAGGTGGTCTCAAATTCAAATCAGAATGTAATAGCATACGATTGTTGCAATATGGTATAACCCATAAAATTAAGGGTTCTAAAATAAAAATACAAGGCATTAAGGAACCAATAAGGGTAACCGGTTTAAAACAGCTATCAAAGTACAATAATATTGATTTGACGACGGCCAATCTCCTATATGATGGTTATGACTATTACATATCCCTAACCTGCTTTTATGATAAGGAAAATAAGTCAATAAATAATTATAAGGAAAATATTATAGGGCTCGATTTTGGTTGTGAGTCCACTATTACTCTTTCAAATGGAGAGAAGCGGAAAATATTAATTGGAGAAAGTGAACGCCTAAAAGGACTTCAAGCCCGTCTTGCCACCCGTAAAAGACGTTCTAACAATTGGTATAAAGATGTCTCCCTCATAAGAAAGGAATATAATAGGATGACTAATCGAAAAAACGACATATCAAATAAAATCGTTCATGATATGGTATCTAATTATAAGACGATAGTAATACAGGACGATCAACTAAATGAGTGGCATGAAACCGAATACATTTCAAAAACGGTCCAACATTCCGTTCTTGGGCGTATAAAAAGCAAACTTAAATGTTATGATAATGTAATCATATTAGATCAGTGGTTTCCGACCACCAAACATTGTTTTGATTGCGAATCCAATATAAAACTATCCCTATCCGATCGTACTTTTAAGTGTCCCATTTGTGGGTCGCAATCTGATAGGGATATTCATGCTGCTAATAATATGATAGGGTTCTATGAGCGATATAAACAGTCGGCAGGAACTGTCGACTTAATGCCTCGAAGACCACTAAAGGTTACTTATGAGTCTTATAAGCAACTGGTCGGACAGGAAGCTCCGCCGTCTTTAGCAGCTGAGTAGTTCACTTCAAGTTAAATTCTATAGTATAAATAATATCGTTTATGTTTCTCTCATCCAAATAATCAAAATCGTAGGAGATGGTATAAAGTTCATGAATCCATCTTTTGAGAGATTCCGTTATCTGGACATTCATTATTTGGGAAATATGTGGATACAATAAGACCCAAAAGTCCTCCTCCACATTATCCTCATTATATGGTATCGGTTGATTAACTATTTTGGTTCCCACATACCTTTCCGGCAATGCAATGATTCTTCCATCATTCTTCCAACAAATATCACCAACCCAATCCTGGTAAAATTCAGGTCGTTCAATGGTATCACGTTGTTCCTCGTATGTGTAAAAATCAATACTCGGATAATCCGGTGTAAACCCGGTTTTGAGCATTTTGTTGTAATATTGCACCTTCGGATCATTTATGTTGTTCCATTGAATATATGGGTAATTCAAATTAAACCGAAGACGATCATTTGGATTTATAAATATCGGACATAATCTTCCAGTATATCGAAGCACAAAGGCATCCGAATCATTGGTTTTGAACATATTAAGTTCTGTGGGGTTTTGATCCCCAACCTTTTCAACCGTGTGGGTGATAATACCACCACGGAAATCAACCCGATAAGGAGGAATCCAGGTTTCAGCAAGATGAATCATGAAATCCCTAATGGCATTCATATCAGCATCGCTCATAATATCGTCTTGAGAATTATCATTTTGAAGTTCATCAGTCCAATGTTCGGATTCCTGTAAATCATTATGGGATTCCCCGACCCAATGTTCAGGCCTGATGGTATTAAATCCCTCCAACCAGTTGGTAATTCGTTTGAGAGTGGCTTCGCTTGTGGAGGTTTCCAGGAAATCAAAATATAAATCATCGCCCTTCCAAAGGATAAATAATCCAAAGTCCGCATTATGCCAATAGTAATGGGAGTGGTCTTGAGTTGGTGTATTAGGATCCGTATCATTGTAAAGATCAACCGTACTTACCAATAAATTGGAAAAATGCAAATTGTATTTGGAAAAAACATTACGAATACCATCATTCCATAATTGGTTTAAATCAAATCGGTTATTTTGCAGGTAGGCTATACCGGAATCCTCATTTATAATCAATTCGGAGTACCCTTCGTGTTGATCGTTGTAATTCAACATACGATACATAATATTCGAAATTATACCGTTGGCCGAGTACCCGGTTAAATCCAAATGTTCACACCAATGTGCAGCGTTATTATAAACAGTGTGTTCGGATTTTGAAATATCCGCCTGATCATAATACCTACCCTGTATGCAATATAATTCACCGGCGCTCATGAATGTTGGAGCAAACCCATCATTGAAATTGTAAATATAACCAGGATTCTCCACCATTGACCAGTGAAAAATTGGCTGTGTGAATTTATTGGCATGCATGTAGTCAATGATTCTATTATCCCCGAGGTGTTCACATGCATTTTCCGCAAGGCTAAAGGTATTAAAATCGGTACGATATACTGGTATCCTTGAGTAATTCGTATAGAAATCCTTCAATTCCAAGTAGTTACCATCATATATTACATGTAAGGATATGGTAATGTTTTTACCAAGCAAAGTTTCTTTTGGTAAAAAGGAAATATCCTCCACATTGAATGTGAAGTTCAGGTTGATGAGCTGTTGGGCTATCATGTAATTTTCCTTAAAATTAAACAAAAGATTATTGTCAAACTCCATCATTGGAAGCTCCCGTTTGGTAATGGAATCCACCATATACCGAATATTCTTCACAGCATACCTTGCCGCACTTACATCCACACCGGTAATAAATGCCTCATCCGGATCGAATTTAATATTCAACAGGCTATCATCCACTCCGAGATAAGCTGGTTCGGTCTCACTTATTGGGTCCGGTTCCACATACCGGGCACTTTTATTCAGGTAATCCGCCATATATTCACAGAGCGCCTTGGATAAACCAAATCTGCGACGGATAATATGATCGCGTTCCTCTCCATGAACCCTTATATCCATTTCAAATTCAAACAGTTCGGGATTAGTTTCCTCGGAGATCCATAACGGGCACAAGAATGAAATTTGCTTTCCATACCTACGAAATGGCATACGACGGGCACCCATGATAAACACGTGGGAATATGGATCGAGTTTAACTCCTTGATTATACAACCAATACGGTCCACTCCATTCTCCACTTGCATCCCAAAAGTTTCCTCCGATTTGACCAAAAAGATGTTTGAGGTTTTCCAGGTGGGTATATTTCAAGGTAACCCAGGAATTGTCCTCATTGAAACTGATATTATCGTTAAGAGGTACAATATGCAGTTCTGGAGTATCCATTTTATATTCCCCATTTTCATAGTGTGGGGTTAATGGAATATCCCAACGAACCTGGCCGGAAAGATATGGGGTTGTGCGAATTAATTGATATCTCATGAGTGAATCTGTTTTTTATCGATTAATGTATTTATTATATAATAAGAGTTATTCACAATAAAAATCCATAAAATCCAAGACATTATGAATCCACTAATTCAATACATAAATGAAGCATTGCCTCTGAACCTGGCAAAAGAATACACCGGATATAAACGCAGTCCGGAAGCTCAAAAATATATGGGTATATTTTGGAAGGCCTTATCAAAATATGCAGTGGATCATGGAGGCAAAATCTCCCGTAATGGATATAGAATTTATTTGCCATATTGGGGACGCGAACCGGAAGTTGTCGCCGATGATAATGGTTCCTCCGGTTCATTTGCAGGGTGGGTCACCACCAGGGAGGCAATCAAAGGAGTTGTATCTGTGAAATTGGAAGAACGGGATCAGTGGATTGCCGGTTGGGATTATATAGGAGGAACCGTGGATGTTGCATTTAAGGACAAAAATGGAAAAACCAAGGTAAGACCAGGTCAAAAAATCGGTAAACTATTGGTTGGCGAAACCATACCAACAGGAAAAGGCGATATGCCGGCGTTGCCATTTTTCTCCAACGACCCCATTCGGCTCGGTAAGAGCATTCGGGATTCCATAAAATCCAAGAATCTTTGGGTAGTCATTTCAAATCACGCCTACGATATTGCCGGCATGTCAACGGATAGGAATTGGACTTCCTGTATGAATGTAATAGATGGGAACTTCAAACATTACGTTTGGAACGACATTGAACTTGGAACCTTGGTGGCATATATAATAGATAAAAACGATACCAACATAGAACATCCATTCGGTAGGGTTTTGATTAAACCATATGAATTGGAACGATCAAAAAAATATTGGTTTTCGTTTCTATTCAAGAAATCCAATCCTATTGTTTACTCACCGGAAGTAACTGTATACTCCCCATACATCGGCCTGAAACCAATTCGTTATTGGTTAAAAACCATCTGCGAGGAAATTCAGGATGAAACCGGCACCCTTCGTTCCCTACACGGTCTCTATGATGATAATATTCATGATGACCCGGATAGACAATTTGATGGGAGAAAAAGGAAGTAAAATATATGCCACAGGAAAATCAACCAAAAAAAGCAGGAGCACTACGATCCACATTCAACCCCATCAAGGAGATGAAAGGGGATCAACGTTCGCAGGCCATTCAGTGGACCACCCAGATCCTGGAAGTGGCCATTAATGGTCTTTCCAAAGGTAAACGTTTGGTTGCCAATCCGTTTTATGAAAACAATGTCAAGTTACTTAAACCGGAACTTGTATTTGTTCGCACCAAGGAGGAAACCGATGAATGGATGAAATGCTCCAAGGATATTTTCTACTTCATTGAAAAGTATGCCAAAACGATGACCCCGCTGGGTATTCGTAACATTACCCTTCGTGATTACCAAAAACGATACCTTCAACTTCTTCTTGATAACCAACTTACAATCTATCGAGCCGCCCGTCAGTCAGCCAAGACCACATCCTCCGCCATGTTCCTGTTGTGGTATGTATTATTCAATACCGATAAGAATGCTATCGTATTGGGTAACAAGGGTAAAACTGCAAAGGAAATTTTGTCCAAGGTAAAACAGGTGTTCCTGGAGGTACCACATTTCCTAAAACCTGGAGTTGAAAAATGGAACGAGAATGAAGTGGTATTTGATAATGGATGCCGTATTCTTACGGAAACCACCGTTGCAGAACCGGCCATCGGTTTTACCTTGCATTGCGTATTGCTGGATGAGTTCGCCCATATCGCCCCAAATATTCAGGAGCCGTTTTACGCCAATATCTTTCCTACCATTGATGCCGCCAATGCAAAACTTATGATCACCTCCACCCAAAATGGTCCTGATTTGTTTTGTCGTTTATTTATAGCCGCGGAGAATGGGGAAAATGATTTTAAACCATTTACCACCAACTGGGACGAGGTGCCTAACTGGAACAAGGAGAAAAAGTGCTGGGAGAAACGTGATGAGGATTGGCGTAGACGTAAGGTAGCCAACCTTGGATCCGAGGAGGCATTCAACGAACAATATGGTTGTGAATTTGCGGTTGCCACCAACGCCCTTATACCACAACGTATCCTGACCAGAAACCAGGTTCGGTCGGTACAGTTTATTAATAAGGAATTGTTGGGCGTGGGTAATGCGGATTGTTTCTTCTGGAGACCGGATTATGATCCTGCGAATATGCGAAAGGATTATATTGTATTCACCACGGATATTGCCACCGGTATTAACGAGGACTATACCCAGGTCATGTTCAATAAATTGGTGGGGGTTGGAGAGGATCGCGAACCGGTATTTGAAACTGTTGGATACTTCCGCACCAATATAAAGGATGACAAGGAATGCTGTCATTCCATCGCTGAATTTATAAATCTTTATTGCCACCACAACAGATACCTATATAGTTTTGAGAGCAATCTATATGGTGATTTGTGGAAGTCGAATTTTGTAAATTTGGCAGATACCGAGTTCACCGCAAACTTCACAATGGATAACTTCATCAAATTCTATAACGAAAATCTAACCAAATATCGTTACGGAGTTTATATGTCGTACAAATCCAAACAGTTAGCATGCAAACTTTTCCGCAATGCATATACCAAAGGCAATATCCGCAACGATTCCTTAATATTTTTCAATGAGTTGAAGTGTTTTTGTGATAAGTCCGGCAATGGAACCTACAAGGCGATTTACGGGCATGATGATATGGTTATGTCCCAAATTCAACTCACCCTTATTTACGACACAATCCAATTTAAGGAATTTTTAGAGGAATTCATTGCAAATACCGGTGTGGAGGATAAAGGCCAAAATGAAAACTTCTTCCAGGATATCCAACCGGAAGGTGCTCCGGTTATTGGTTCATATCTGCCGGAAGGATTTCTACCAAGTTCGTTTAATGGAATGAGACAATTCGCGGATGGAATGTTCGAAGGAATACCGGGTGGAAATTCCGATGGTGGTACTCTATATGATTTTTAGGTTAAGATTTGAGTAGGTTCATTTATATATATTTGAACCTAAAAATCATCAAATTATGGCAGGAAAATTAAGTTACGAAAAAGTGGATCGTTGGTTGGTGGAACAGGGGTTTGAACTCCGTCCGGAGCTCACTATTGAAATTTGCGAACCCCTTTGGATGAAACACCTGGTGTACGTTCGTAAGGGTTACAAGGAGTATTATTTGGTGAACGTTATGGCCAAACTGCATACTTATCCATTGGTCCTGACCGGTAACGTGGATAAATTGTTCCACGGAAGAAACGTGGATACCATTGCCAGTGTGACCACCATTGACTGCGAAAGTGTAAATGTGGATTTCCGTAAGAAACTCTGGCGCGAAATGATCAATAAAGACTAATAATATGAGACCGCTAAAAACATATCTTGAATCCAATCATTCCCAAGTGGAGGCCAATATGAGACGTCGTATCAACGATCATATCTCCAGGGTAATATTTTTCTACAAACAACTTTTGGATGGCGGTATGATACCACAGGAGGATCAACGTTTGGATGAGGTGCTTAAACACGACAAGGATAAGTTGAAACCGGCCAACTTAAAGGTACAGGCATTAAGATTTTTGGCCGAGAGAACCCCGGAGGAAAACCAGGCCATCGAAAATGTGGTCCGCCGGCACATTAAAACCAATCCTCATCACTTTGAATATTGGGGAACCAAGGATCAGGACCATCACAGTAGCAACATTCATTGCGAAAAGGTTCCGGACAAATACCTGTACGAAATGATTGTGGACTGGCAGGCCACCGCGGAGGAACGTGGTAATTCCTTGTTAAGTTTCTATGAATCCAACCAAGGTTCGCGTTTCATTTTCTCCAAGCACCAGGATGAAATCATTCGTCGTTGTGCCAAGTATTTGGAGAAGTTTGTAGGTCCATCCCGTACTTATTCGGACGTATATTTGGAACCTCGCGATCTTAAATAGTAATTGAACAATCCTGTTTCATTTCTTCATACACTGCTTTCAAATTATTTGGAAGCAGTTTTTTGCATACCGTATCCACATTCATCACCTCAACCTCCTCATTTAATGTAAGAATTTCCTCATTGATGTAAAGGATGGTGGTGTTGAATTTTTCATTTAGTTCCTTTAGTGTTGATTTATAGGAATCCACCATTTTTGCACGGATGTGAACCTCCACATAATCGTCCGGTTTAATATTATGGTTTTCCCAATTGTCCAGTTCGGATTCCTCCAAGGTATGAAAGTGAATGGAGGAGTGAATGGGGTGGAATTCTATTTTATCCGGAAGTCCTGGTTGACGAATAATGTTCCAGAATCCACGCTCCGAATTGGTGTCCGCAAAGTCAATGGGGTAGGAAGCACCGGTGATTAATAACTTACCGGGACGATAATCCGGTTGATGAATATGACCGGTGACCAAAAATGCACCATCGACCAAGTCCTTGATTTCCGGGTCGTTATGGTCCGGATCGGTATGGGTAAATATGATATTTTTCTTTGGATCGTCCGTATACCTTGAAGCTTCCATACACTTGGCCAATGAGCTTGGATTGTGAAATGAAAACCAAGGAATAAAGATAAAACCATTATCACAAACCCGAAACCCATTCACCAACATGTCAATTTCCGAATACCTTGGAAGCATCTGAATGCCGGTGTAGTTATTTTCCGATTCGTGAGGATAGTAATAGTCGTGGTTACCACCAATAAATGTGGCGCATGCCATGTGTTTGCGTTTTAAAATTTCATTCAGGTTATTCAGTAACCCAACAACCTCCCTATATACTATTGGATTGATGGCCGACCGGCTATCAAACAGGTCACCAACATGAACCACCTCGGTGTAATCGTAGGTGTTCAGGGATTCCTCAACATACTTCAATATTTCCAAAAATCCGGCGGTTTGATGTTTAAGCCAGGTCATTGAATTATTGCGGGCACCAAAATGGGTATCCCCAATAACTATGATATTTTCGGTTCTATTTTTCATTGATATTGTTAATGCTTCGTTTTGTTTTGCGTGGTTTGCGAAAACGGTCATCCTGGGCCGGATCAATTATATCCTTCCATTGATCGTTAATGGAGATTGACTCCTTTGGAAAGTCAATTACCTCCTGCATGGTAATGCGAATGGGTACGCTTATCATATTTGTTTGATTTTTTTTATTCCATCAACCCGTTTTGGTATTGGGAAACCCCGTTATTAATAGTAACACGGATAATTCCATCCAGGTATTGTGGATTGATCGGGGAATGACTAATAAGGAACATCACATCCTTATCGTCCAAGGTTTCCCGTAGTAACTTACACATTGTATCGCGAAGGTCGGCATCAATGTTACCTATAAGTTCGTCCATAAAATAGACGTTGAAATCAATTTGAGTGATGAACGTTTTAATGAATGCCAGGATGATAACCATATCAATTATCTTCTTCTGGCCGGTGGAGAGACTGGAGATGGGGATAGGTTCATCGTACGAGTTTTTCATCATGCACTTAAAATTCTCATCAAAAAATACCACGTAATTTTGATGTGCCTGTGCCATATAAAAGGATATATACCGATTGATATTTGGTATTATGGAGGCGATGATGGTAGGTCTTACGGTATCCCTCATAAAATCAAGCATTTCCTTCCATTGGACAACAAATCCGGAACATTCCTTGATACCGGCTTCAAAAATCGTTATCGCTTTCGTATATTCCTCTTTCTTCTTGTCCAGGGTGGCCACCTGTTTCAACCAGGTTTCCGTTTGGTGCATTTCAAAATTAAGCCTACCGATTTGGTTATCGATATCGTTAATTTTTGGTGATATTTCATTTTCGTAGTCCTCTGCGATTTTGGCCTTTGCCTCCGATATTTTTTGAAGCTCCTCCACCTGTTGTTCCTTGGATTTGATTTGGGAATCCATCTCGGATATATGTTCCGGTGTAACAGCCTGACCACAAATAGGACAAATGCCATTGATTACCTTTTTAAGATTTTGCCGGAGTTGTTTCGTTTCTGCTGCCGCGGTTGTATAATTGGTGTGATTTTCCTTCCAAATTTTATTCAATTCCTTACGCTTGGATAGAAACTCCTTTGAAAGTTTATCCCGTTGTTTTGTCAAGTCGGCCACCAGTTTCTCAATTTCCTCCTTCGTGGTGTATTTAGGTTGTTGCGGCGTGGTTTCCTCCAAAGCCTTCAAGGCACCAATATAATATTGTTTATCGCGTTCAAACGTATTAATCTTTTCGGTTTGTTCCCGCATCTTATCCTTGCAGTAATTCTCATACATTTCCAACCGGTCAAAGGCAATGGTGGAATTGAGAAAGTCCCGGCTATCCTGCGCATTTAACGTGGAAAGGGATTTGAAATTATTGAAGGAAATAATGCAAAGCAGCTCCAGGGTTTGTCTGGATACATCGTACCATTCATTTTCCAAAATACCTTGAATGGAGCGTTTATCGGAACCCAGTATTTCCTCACCGTCCACATCCGCGGTTAATGGGGATTGTCCATACGAGTTAATCTCTCTTCTAATATGAATGTGTCGGTTCTTACAATAAACCCAGGCCTCCACCAATGAATGTTTCTTACCCCAGGTGATAAGTTCGCCGTTCGATTTTCCACGAACCCCACCAAAAAGTGAAAATATAATGGCCTCCCCGATGGTCGTCTTGCCTGCACCAACCACCCCGGAGATTTCCCATAAACCATTCATTTCTTGGAAGTTAAGATCAAGTTCGTCAATACTTTTGAAGTTGGAAATTTTAATTCTATCTATCTGCATTACTTGATTTTGATTTCCTTGAACAAATATAGGTAATTTAATAAAAATATTAACAACCCAGGTTAATATCCAGGCGCAATCCTTTATATATAAACCGAAGGAAACAATTTAATAACCATTAAAATATTACATTATGTCAAATTCAGTTGAAACCCGCGAGACTCTCGCACAGGAGCTGCGCTCCGCCCTTCAGAATGGTCGTGTTGATTTCTCATTTAGAAAGACCAACGGTGAAATCCGACAGGCCTATGGCACTACCAAGTTCGATTTCATTCCGGAGGAAAACCTACCCAAAGGTACCGGCACACCCACCGCAGGAACCGTGAAGTTCTTCGACCTGGAAAAGCAGGAGTGGCGCAGTTGCCGTGAGGATTCCATCATCTCCATTGATGGTACCTCCAATCTCTAATGGAGGTTTGCAAATGTTCCGGTGGTAAAATTTACCACCGGTTCTTTTGTTAAGTTTCACCCGGCTCCACTTATATATATTTGAACCCAAAAATTCAACAATATGAGTAACGAAACCACATGAATATCTCCGTTCACCATCACGATTATCTCAAGCGTCAGGAAATCTTTGGAACCAAAATTATCCCATCCAATGGTGACCTGTTCCGTATCTGTGAGAAACTTCGCGATATGAAAAAACACGTCACTGCAGTTGCCGTGGTTTGGGATGGCGAGTTCAAATCCGGTGAGGAGTTTTCGGATTTTGTAACGAATTTCTCCAAGGAAATGACCGTGCTGGGATTTGAAAATTGCCGTATCCGTTTGGATTACATGGATGAAGCCGCCAACGAGGACCTCTTCGATGCAAAATTTGCCCACGAAGGTCTATTTGTAACCGGAGCCTTAAAAACCAAATACATTCCGGAGGGGGTGTTGGCCTGCCACGTCAATATTTACAAGGGAGTTCCGGATATTTCCAAATACGTGGTGGGTCCGGAATTGGTTATTGATGATAACGGTGGCCTTTACCTGGACTACATCAAGGAAAAACCAATCAAATCCTATGAAGTTGGATTAATCGCCGACTTTGTATTTGTCAAAAACGAATAAATTATATCATGAGCACCTATAAAAAATTCACCAAGGAACAACGCAGCACCTTCCCCTACTGGTTTGCCCATTGGAGAGCTTTTAACGAGGTGGCATGTAAGTTGGGGGTTTGGAAACCTCGTCACCTCCTGCACGATATCGAAAAACCATTCCTGCGTTTGTTTATGAACTACAAAAAAGTTCAGGAGTTCCACCGCCGTCATAACGCCCATCATCTGGAGTATCCGGGTCAACGTAATTGGGTGGACATGTATGTGGATTGGGAGTGTAGTCGTCTTACCAAAATATCCAGTCCCCGAAACGCCGTGGAAGAAGCCAATTATAGGGTGGGAAATGGTACGATGTCCTACGAGGATTACTGTGAATTTATGCGGGTTGCCTATAAACTTAAAAATATCAAATTATGAAACAAATGGATTTTGTGTATCGTTGTATTTCCTTCGTGGCTCTGTGGCTAACCATCGGTCTGGTGGCTTTATTGCTCACCTGGGGTTGGGGGTTATTCCTGGAGTGGAGTATCGGTCGAGCCAATGGACTGGTCTGGCCGGTTGGATGTGTCACCGGTTGGGTATGGAATTGGAGTACGTATGAAATTGGATATCAATTTTTCAAAAAGTAAGGTATGAATTACAGATTCCTTAAAATCAAACGATATGACGATTATTGGAAATTGTAGTTATTATTTAATCAAATAACTCATCGGATATGCAACCAATCAATGAATTTTTGAACTCCAAATTAACCGAATCCACAATGGAGAAGGGAACTGCCATCTATATGAAACCGATTATTAAACAATCATCCCGGTTATTTAATAACACCAATATTTCCAAGGCGGATCAAAAGAAAATCCTGGATTTTTTCACCGAAAACCTGGATAATATATATCGGTCGGCATTGGAACATGAGGAGGATGGATTCGGGGATTGGGAAGACTACTTTGATGAAAATGTCCTCGAGTTTTTTGAGGAGTTATTTGAGAATCCAGAACGTTGGAAATTTAATATTAAAGTCAGTGATGAAGACATGTCCACATTATACGACAATCTTATGGAGATTGTGGATGAACTGTAAAAAAAAATAAAATTCAAACATAATGAAACCACTTAACGAACATTTATCCGAGGCCCTTTTAACCGAGCACGACGTATATAATTGGGATGGAATCATCCTGCAAAAGGATCTGATCTTCTATACCGAGGACGATGATATGGAAGGTATTATCGGTAATACCGGTTGTCTCAAAGCCCTGCGTAATTCCTATGAAAAGAACGGTGTGGTAACCTTTCCAAAGGGAGCCCTTATTGTTTGGAGCACCGTTAAATCCTTCGACGCATACGATCGCGTGGATATCTATTGCGAGGCTCCATTCGGTGCCATTTTCCGCAACATGCCGGCTTCCGAAATTGAAATCAATGAGATTTTCAACAACGGTAAGCGAATTAATCGCCGTGAGGTGGAGAGAATGATTAATAAATTCAATGATCTGAATCTTCCAACTTATACTGCAGCTTAAACATTCAATTTAAGCGCGATTTTCTGCGAAATTTCCGGAGATCCATATTAACCTGATATGATTATACAGGATTGAAAAGATCTCCGAAAATTTCGCTTATTTTATGCCTATTAATATTCCGGTAATATTCAGTTTAATATTCCCACGATATTCAATATTTTACATAAAAATTTTCAGAAATGAAAAAATCGGTCAAAACACCAGTACCGGAACCAATCCCCATTCATGAATTTACCGGATTTAAGTGGATATCCAATTCGGATCAATTAACCAAGGAAAATGAAACCCCGAACGAATACATGAATCGGATAACCCAATATTCTGTGTTCTTTTTGGTAAACAATATAAATCGAACCGGGGACAATGAATGGATTCCAGCCCTGGCCGATGTTCATCGTTGTTACTCATATATTTTTGATGCCATAAGATCCATCAATGAACAGCAATGTCTTCCGGACGGATTCATAGCCTGGTTCAAAACCGCAAACGTGGAATTGGTGGAAAGACAAATATCCAGGGAATTTAGCAAGTGGATTGATATGTTGGCCACTCGCGATGCCTACAAAACCAAGCCTTAACCTTAACCGCGTTTATTTCTTGCAGCTTTTCGGGCGGCTTTCTTCTCGGCGTTTCTGGTCCATCTTTGCCAATACTTCAAGATGGCGGTTCTCGTTTGTTTTTTGAACCAACCTTCCGTAAACACGGCCACGTGCCACATCTGTGGTGGGATCTTATATATCTTGCCGATAAGGTTGGGTATGTACATTCTTACCCCAAATCCCAATCCGGCTTTTTCCAGGGAATCAATTAGATATTTATAATCAAATGCGTCTGCGTTGATCTTTTTTCCATTCGTAAAGTATTTGGTATAAATGGGTTTATAAATATCGAAAATAGTGGTCATAATTCTTTGACGCATCTTGGGTGGATAATAATGCATATTGAAACCCAGGACCCGTTTGCCCTCTTTGGTGGTTATTACGTTAAAGAATATGGTACAAGGTGAGGCATCATAATATTCCAATTCCTCTTTAGTTTTAGGTTCAAAGTACTCAAACAGAATCAATTGACCTGGATGGATATTTCCGGCTCCACCATTTTGAATGTTTTCGGTTAGGAACGCCCTGGCCTTTTCATCCGCATTCATGGCG
>Ga0265298_10006561_pt1 | contig 14343 bp, 18 predicted proteins | sample AusTroGonzalo_MG_3_FD_193486 | JGI IMG/M metagenome (GOLD analysis project Ga0265298, IMG submission 193486) | Bovine rumen microbial communities from tropical cattle in Woodstock, Queensland, Australia - Gonzalo_01 | ecosystem: Host-associated > Mammals > Digestive system > Stomach > Rumen ...
CCGAATGTGCCGCAATAACGATGATGCCGTCAAGGAGCATCTGAGAGATATTAGCAGGATGAGGGTTATCTTTAATCTGTTATGTGAAGACCCGAAGACACACAAAATCAGTATGGATACACCTATGCTTATCAGAAACTTTAATTATTATCCACTTTAAAAACTAACACCATGAAATTTTGTATTGAAATCCCAAACAAAATCTTAAAACTTGCAGAAGCTGTATTACTGCAATCAGAAGAAGATGAGAGTCGTGTCAAAAAGGCTGTTGCCAAGTGTAAAAATAAAACCGTCTTGATACCTGATTACATAATAGAAGGTAATGCCGATGAGTCCGATTTACAACAAATGTATCTCTGCTTCGCGGTACTGGCGTTAAAACTGAAGCTCGACGACGAGCAGAAGTAATACTAACAAAAACCCCTCCGCCAACTCGTGGTGGAGGGGAAAAATTTAAAAATATGAAAAAGCGACATCCACTTACATTGGAGAAGGCTTGAAATAGAGCTTCTTTAAGATGGTATGCATGGCGTTGGTGGCGCGCGCGCCGAACGTATCGCTCTGACCGCTGTTGTTCAATGACTTAGCATACCATTCATGCATTGTAAAGCAAACAATGTAGTCCAGGAAATCTCTATCAAGCTCATCAGGAGCAACCTTTCGCAAGGTCCAGTTGTATGATTCAGATTCAGAATTGTAGTTATGCTGCGAGATAAACTTCCTCGCCTCCCGTGTAAGGTTTCCGACTGCGTTTGTGACGGCACCATATAATATAGTGTCGTTGTCTATGAAGATTCTGTCGTACATCGACACTCCGTTTTTGTCATCGAGATTAACCGACAACAATGAGCTCTCGCGCTTTAATTCCTCGGCAATAGCTCTCCCTGTTATGATAATTTGATTAGTTGCCATATCAGTTAAATTTATATTTCAATGTTACAGCGACGTATGGCGAAGCGGTCTTGTCGAATACCGCCAGCCCTCCATCGGCACTTACTTTTATTTTCTTTCCTAATGCAGCCTCGGCTTCGACAAACATCTTATAGGCTGTCGTTCCGTCCATCCAGTCAACACCTGCTCCGCCATAGAATGTAAAGAGCTGCTGTTTCGGTGTCTTCTCAATTTCTATTGTCGTATTTTTCACATACAGATGCAGGCTGTCAATCTTTGCATCCACACCACTAAACCAAACATCCAGCGTGTCTTTCATCGACATGAGATGCTGTTCGAATGGCAACTCTATACTATAAGTGCTATCATTTACAACGATGATGTTTGTCTGTGGCACATACACTGTTTTGAGTTCTGTCTTGGTGATAGTGTCCGGTGGCAATATCACATTGCAGGTGTCAACCCTGACAATGGTGTCTCGCACAACCTCGGGATCATGTCCGGATGAATCTCTTGCAATATTCCATCCTGCCACAAAGCCGATTACAGCGAGCACCACTGCAAGGGCAAAAACAATTAAAACATTTTTATTTACTGTCATATTAAAAGTCAGTCGTTAAAGTAAACGATTTTTTCAGATGTCTCATTACACACATCAAGATGTACCCATGTGATTTCTTTACCATTGCAGAGCACTTCTAACCTTATGTTGTGTGGTAACTCGCTCTTATGGTCGTTAATCCATTGACGGACATCGTGGGCACTCATACCCTTGACGTCGAAATCAATACCCTTGCCAAATATATGTGACGATAAATATGCCCTGATTTTCTCCTTAACAATCTGGCACAGGTTGCAGCGTAAACCTCGCTGTGTCTTTCTAGCGCGCCAGTCGTTGATTGTTATTGGCAATCCCAAGGCAACACGCAGCCACAAAAGCACTTCAAGCAAACGAATATCAAAGTAATTCCATGCTGATTCACCGAAACGTTCATATACGTGTGGGCAAACAAGCTCGGTTATCTTGAAGTATTTGCTAAGTTTAGCTTTGATCTGTCCCCTTGTCATCTTTTTTCTCTGTTTTTAATTGTTCCACAACCGCTATTGCCATTTCCCTGTTGTCCGGGTTTTTCAGTATCTTGATCAATGTATTGACCGCATCGTCAACCCTCGCCTTCTCTTTGTCGGATTGCTTCTCTCGTACCGATTTCAATTCAATAAACGCCACGATAAACGCACCTATCGCAGTGAATAAAGGAACGAAAGGAAGCGTCCAGTCGGTCTGCAATGTTATTATGTATATCGAGGCCATCTGAATAGCGTCAATAACAGTAAGGATAATCATCATATTGAAATACTCCGCAATCTTTTTGACAGTCTTGCGATATCCATATGACGAGCGGAAGACTCCGTTCTCCTTGGCTTTTCTGATACCAGCCCTCAGATCGGCGAATACACATATCAGAGTTGTCACGTACAGTAGAAAGATAACTGCGAGTACATATAAGGCTGTGGTTTTCATCACTCACCTCCCTCTACTTCATGTGACGCATTTTCCATTTCTGCCGCCAATGCTTTCTTTTGTGCCTCGAGTTTGGTGACCTCTGTTGTGAGTGTGTCTATCTCGTTGGCCCATTCATCGCATCGTGCAATCTCTGCGGCGTAATCCTCTTTTGTAGCGCGACCCATGGCAATCTTGGTGCCGATGTAGTCTTTGTGTTTGAGGTTAAGTTGAAGTTCGTCGATTCTGCCATTCTTGGCGTTAATCGTTTGTTGAAGTTGTTCCAATGAGTTCATGATAATAAGATTTAAGTTGTTGTTTCCTTCTTTTGTTCTGTCGTATGGCGTAAGCCAGTTTTGTGTACGCTGGCTTTACCGATACCTTTAAATAATTGTCGGTGTCTAAGTCGAGAATGGCATTCCATTTGGAATGTCTTAATCTCTCCATCTGCTCCTTTCTGAGATTATAGGATGCAGTGTGTTTTAACAAGCCGAGATAGCTGCAGAGAACACAAGCGAAGTGTTCTTTTGTCAGATAGATGTAGTTTGGATAAATCTCCGCTTTTTGGATTGCGACGGTTATCTTCCACTTGAAGTTATGGACCATTCTGTCACCTGGCAAAAGCAATGTGCCGTATTTGATTTTTAAACCGAGAAGGTTTAATGTCTTTGTGTAATACTGCAGATGGAATTTGTCAGGGTGTATTTCAAGATGACAATCGCGGCGCAGTTCATTTTTCAACCAGTCCATGAATTTCATAAAACTGACTGTATCATGAGTGATACCGCTATCATCATCTGTATAAAGAACATCTTTCAACCCATATTCTTCAAGTTTAAATAAGATGTAGGCGGTGACAATCAGGCATAACATCTGACTTGTGATATTGCCTATCGGCAGGCCCACGTTGTTTGTCCTGTGACGCAAGCTCTTGCCTTCCTTGATACGTCTGAGTATCTCGGGGTGTGATTTTACCACGCAATGCTCCTGCGGATAACCAAGATACACGATGCGAGCAAGATATATTATCTCGTCACGTATCGCGTTGTCTGGCATATATTTCTTTACAAGACTAACGAACACCGGATAGAAGATGTTCATGTCAATAGACATAAAGAAACTCTTTATATCGAACTTGTAAAGCCATATAGGCACGGTATGGTTTTTCGACTCAACCTTGATATACCACAATAGGGTTTGAACGGCTTTGAGGCTGCCCTTGCCTACCCTGCATGAATAACTGTCTTTGTGAAAAAAGTTTTGTTCAAGCAACGGCATGACGTATTTAACAATCCTCGTCTGCGGGATTCTGTCGGTGAACCATGCTGCGATAACCTCTCTAACTGTCGGGTCGGTAATGCCGAAAAGGTTTGCCCAGTCGGGTATATACTGACGCATTAAGATGTCATATACCATAGGTATAAGCTCATCCTGCAGATTATACTCCACATAAAGCTGCGAGTTCTTACTCCTTTTGTGTCTTCTTGTGGTGCGGTAGTCGTCGAGATACTGCGCATATAGCTCAAGAAACTGCTGAAGCGTGACTTCATCAAAATCAAATTCGAGAGAGCCCCTGACCCCGTTGCTGTTCATCTTGTTGTTGTTGTTCAGTTTGCCATTCGTGGCGTTGTAGATCCAGGCGTTGTTGCCATTGTACTCGTCGCCAGTCCAGAGGTTGGAGCGTTGCCCGCCTTTAGTGATATGACTACATTTATTTTCCATAATTGCAGTAAGGCGTCCTTTTAATTATTGAGTTCGCTGCCGGTGGATTCATCGTCCCCGACATTCTGCCTCTTGCGAGATTTTTTTCGCACAGAGTTTGTCAAGCTCAGCAGTTGCTTGTCTATCTTTTTAGTCAATAGGTCGAACATTCCTTTGGTCATGTTGTCGATTATGTTCAAGTCATTCATTCTGTTGAGATTATGCTGAATAAACATAATCAAACCGCTTGCGTCTTCATAATACCGAAGTTTATTCTCCAGTATAGACGACTTCCAGCCTTTGCAAAAACTTTTGTCCATCTCAAGTATGGCTTCTTTAGTGGCTGTGCCAAGCTCATACTTGTATCTGCGAGGCATTTTCTCTATTTCGTTGTTCTCGAAATATTGTTTGGAAAATAACTCGATGTCTTTTTCGATGTCCGCTTCTTTGCTATATTCGACCATTGTTGTTAGTTTGTAAGCCTTGCGCTTTTTGAGGGCGCAAGGCTAAGGTAAAGGATTAGAATTTAAAAGCGAGAGAGCCCCTGACCCCGTAGCTGCTCATCTTGAAGTTGTAGTTCAGAATGCCAAACGTGGCGCTGAAGAGCCAGGCGCTGCCGCCATTGCACTCGCCGCCAGCCCAGAGGCCGGAGCCTCCTAATGTTGTGCCACCGACTGCCGAGATGAACGGATTGAGAACCAGTCTCTTCTCGTCATTCATGAATGAGGCAAATTCGAATGTGTTTGACTGATAAAGGTTGCCCGGCTCGAAGCCTGTTGTGTAACCTGCTACCGTCACACCCATTTGAGAAGCTGCATAGTCTGCCGGATAAGCGGGCTTCCAGCTGCCGTCATAACCCAAAACTTCAATAGAAGCTCTTGCTTTACTTCTCTCACCAAAGTCGCCATACGACAGACCGACAGTGCCCTTTAGGTCTTCGGGATCGGCAAGCATATTGCGCAGGTAATTATCCCAACTGCCTTTGTTGCGGGTATAGACTTCAACTTCGGCTGGTGTGTCGGAATCCTTACATGCAAGGAATGTTGCCTCTGTCATAGGAGCACTTGTATTGGCGGTGATGTCGCTGACAAATGATGTAGAGCCGCTTGCTGCGCAATAGGCTTTCATAACTTGCAAGGCAACACCAGTCCACCATGAACGATTTACCTTTGTTACACTGTAACATGCTGATGTCGCAGGGAATGTGAGGTTGGTAAAGTAAGTTCCAAAGAGACTTGTAACTGTCGAGCCCTGGAACGAGCGGTGAGCTTTTGTCTCGATTGTCACGCCATTGATACGCACGGTCTCTGAATAGTCGGTGAGAATGATGTTTGCTGCACCTCCAGTCAGTGAGCCTATGGTAACAAGGTTGGTACCAGTGCCGTTGACAGTAATGATGAGGTCGCTGCCTACAATCGCTATCGAGTTATAAGAAGCGCTTCCTAACACCGCGCCATTACCAGTTGTGAACTGAGCTTTGACGCTTTCAAGAGTTGCGTTGGCAGCCCATTCAATGGTTGTGGCCGAATTCTTCGCCTGATAGCCAGTCGAGAGGAAGGTAAACGAGCCCGCCTGTGTGAGGTCGATACCTGCAATTCTGTACTCGTTGGACGCTGCCCAACGTGCGCTGCTCTGTGTGGCAAAGAGGAATAAGCCGACGCCTGTAACAGTGACATGCCAAAACATATTCGACTTGATGTATTTGTCAGTGTCGAATGATGCCGCGTCGTAGGTGTCCATCTTAAGGAGTTTGTGCTTCATGGTCTCTTTGTCGTAGATAATCATGTCGCCGACCTCGCAGTTCTGAGGGAGGCAGTCAACGACGACATTAACGCCGTTGAACTCCACCTCATGACTCACTTTGCTTACTGATGAACCGTCTGTTGGGCGCGAATGCGCGTCCACGTTGTAATCGTTTCGGTTATCGTATTGAAATAATGATTTCTTAGCCATAGTGTTTCAGTTTTAATAGTTACGAATTCAATGCTTTCCAATCGCTTGCAGAAGAAATTCCGTAAGCACGGTATGTAACCTGGTTGGTTGTGTCATCGTACATCTGACCGACAAAGTCAGGAACAATGCCGCCAGTGATAGGTGAGCCGCTTCCGCTTAATGAAAACAGCTTATTGAGATTATCGAGCTGTCTCTGTTTGCCCTTGGCCGCCGTAACAAGAAGATTGACGATTTCGTTTTTCAGTGCGTTGTCGATACCGCCCACTCTCTTGTTGAGCTGGTTGAACGCGCTGGCGATGATTTCTTCAATCATGGTCTGACGTGCGAGACCGTCGAACAACTGACCCTTACCTGTCTGATGGAATGCTTCTGTGACGAATGCCGAGATGCTTGTAAGTTCACCGCTGTTCAGGAAGTAACTCAAACCGAAGTTGTCGATAGTGTTAGCCAGCAATGCCTCTGCTGTTTCGGTTGCAATAGCGACTGGGGTAACAGTATTCAACTCATAGTAGAACATCTTGCCTGACAATGCTGTGACGAGAGCTGCTGCCGTGGTGATTGTCGTTGATTTGATGACGAGCTTGCCGTTTTCGTGGTCAACTTCCAAACCCGAATAGTTGCTTCTCCACAATCCGTTAGGCTTCATCTTGGTTGCAGCTGCGGTCGGGAGAGTGTACTTATATATATAGGTAGTGGTCTCGTCAACCGTTTCTGTCGTGGCAGTCCACGAAGATGATGCTATCTCGCCGAGGTTGATACGCTCGATACGAGGATACTTCTTCGCATCGCGAGCGTTGGTCTCGTCGAACACGGAGTATTCGGGTCCGTACAATGCAGCCCAGCCCCATGCGTGAGGTGCCGGAAGTTCTTTAACGACGTTGCCGAATGTTCCGCCTATGGCGTCCATCTCGCTGTTCCATACCACGTGGCAGGCAGGTACCGTGTCGTCGCTCATCACAACAACAAGCCAGCCATCACCACCAGGGAGATAATAAGTCTTGCTGTGGTCAGTGTGTGTCGGACATGCCGAGCCGTAGCTTGAAGCAGTCGGTTTTGTCGCGCTGTAATACACTGCAACAGGAGTACCGCCTACAATGATATAGCCGTTATTCTTGTTACTTGTGCCGTATGAACCCCATTCGCCTTTCTTGACCGGGAAATAGTAAGATTTCTTGCTGTCAATGGTGAGATACTGGGATGAATCTACAAGATTCATCTTGGTACTGACGAAGTGGGTTGCCATGAATGGATTGAGATTATCGTCGAGGTGACCTCTGACTGCCACAAATTCCGCATCGCCTGTCATAACATCGGTGTCACCGCCAGTTGTCTGGACTGCAAACCGCGAAACGATTTCAATGAGTGCTTCTGTGTCAGGAGTGATATCACCTGCAACAAGCTCTTCAAATGTGCCCGTCATATCCTGTTTGATAGGAATGGAGGCTCCCCAACTTGTGCCATCGAAACTGAAACGGATGTAAGCGTCGCCGTTGGTATATGTGCTATGCCACGAAGTGTCGTTTGCCGAGAACTGAACCTGCACATTGGCAGACATCAGTCCGAGAGCACTTGCAGCATTGATGATACCCTGTACGATCGAAACATCGCCACTATCTTCAGTGTCAATGGTAAAATCAGAAATGCTGATAACAATTCTGTTGTTTGCATCTGATTTCTTGGTGTATCTTAATTCTAACATTTTGATAAAAGATTTGATATTTGTACTTAACTTCTTTCATAGAATGATACGGTTGAGCTGCCCTGCTGTCTGTTGGCATGGTCGTTCACCGTGAGTGTCATGTCGGCAGATTCAGCCGACAATGTTGATGTGTCAAAAACAACTTTGTACTTGTAATACTCGCCACGTGCCACGCTGTTCTGTGTAAGTGTCGTGCCTTCGGTGTATTCAGTCCATGTCACTCCGTTGTCGAATGAGATATAGACTGTATGAGACAGATTCGCCAGCGTGCCTCCGAATGTCAGCGACGCGCTGTTGCTTATGCCTGTCACCTCCAAACTGTTTGAGTCGCCCAGGTCATAGCTGAAGGAGCTGTCGTCAACGGTTGTGCCCGACTGCCTTACGATTGTCTCTCCGAGTCCTGTATTCTTACCGCCCACAGAGACAGAAGCGTATTCACCGGATGTTACGGCAAAGTTGGATGCGACGCCGAGCGTCAAACGCCACAGATATTTGTCGTCTTCTCCTGGATCGTCCGTGATATTGGCTCCATTATTGACCGTAGTCCAAGTAGTGCCGTTATCCAAAGAAATCTCCAGCGATGTCACTACGAGACCCCTTGTGTTCTGTCCTATGGTGGCAAGAAGTGCCTGAGAGTTGGAAGAGCCGGTGATAACAATCTGTGACTCTCCGTCTCCAGCCTTTTTATACTCGTCGTTAGTCAGCACAAACTCACCCCTTGCGGTCTGTGTGATATGTGCTGACTTGGTCGTGCCCTTGCTTGTTGTAACGTGAATGGTTCTTACTCTGTTGACCCTGCCGTTATGCTCAATTAGCGAAGAAACAGATATGCGTGTCGTGCCGGGCGCACCAGTCAGGAGTGGTATATTCAACCACCCTTTTTCAAGTGTGTTTATTTCGCCAGTAATCTGCATATCTCAAAGCGCAAAGTGTTTAATCGTCAATTGTTATAGTCCAGGTATCGTTGCTTTCGATAACCAAAGTGCCAGTGGCTCCTGATGTTCTCTCGAGTGTGATATCCTCAACGTCGATTTGGGAACTGCCTGCGGCTTGGATAACGGTCACGATGGCGGTTGCACCATTGCCTGATATCGTCAAGACGCTGCTGCGTGCATCAACGGTATTGTTTACAGAGCCCTGCAAAACGATACGGAATGCCATTTCACCGCTGCTGCCAAAGTCTGATGACGGTGTCGCTGTACCTTGCGAGATGGCTCTTGACTCCACGTCGTTGCTCTGCGCGTCAAATGAATTAGCACCAGTGCGGTTGATTGCAATGGTTTGAGGAAGTGCCAATCCTGCATTGTTGTTGCTCAATGCAAAGTTCAACGAGGCAATGTTGGTTTTACCCTCAATGATAACCGAAGTCTCATTGGCGCCCATGCTCTTTGTCGAATAAGCAATGTCGATGTAGGCAGGATTGCCGCTCTGAGTAATAGTAGCGCCTTTTGTGGTTCCTTTTGATGTTGTGACGGTGATACCTTTGGATCTGCTACTTCTACCTTTGTTTAATTCTTTGGTCTGGACTCCGATATTGGCGTTTCCGCTGCCGGAATTATTCAAAATCTTCAGCCAGCCACTCTCAATAATGCTCATTGTCTTTTGTGTTTAATGTTTTCAAATAGTATTACGAATTGATAACCTTCTCGCCAGCGACCGGGTATAGTCTGAGGCTGTCTGCTGTAGGGTCAAGAGCCTGCCCTGCAAGAGCATCGAACATCTTTGCACTGTCACCCATACTGAAGTTTCTTGCAACCTCTGCCGTGATGGCGTACATACATGCCTGCTCCAGCTTCGGGCAGATGGTGAACTCGGTACCGCCGTTTCTCAACATCTGCAATTCAGGAACATACAACATCTGAAGCGACATTGGAGGATTATACGACGAGCTGTAAGGATAAAGCTCGATGGCGTATCCTACTGCGCCTCCGCTATTGACGGCGTGGACTATTGCAGCCACCGGATTATGGCGTGTACCGCGCAGATATTTGTTTTTCTGCTTGCGATACTCCACGCCATCCTCTGCAATAAGGGCCTGCACTGGTCTATCCCACTGCGCAACCTTTACAGACACAAGTCTGAGGAAGTTGTCGGGAAGATTGAATCTGATGCCGCAGACCTCGTTTTCCTGTGTGATTGTCTGTATTGTCTTCGGAGCGAAAACAACGCCGTCAAGCAGTACGTTGGGAGCTGCCAGGTGTATGCTTCTCATCACCGTCAAGGCGCAGCTTTCAATCGCTCTCGATATATTCAGGGTGTCAGCGTCGATAAACCCAGCATCGTTGCCATGCGACACCTCGTCGAGTCTCGCTCTGACAAAATCCTCAATCTTATATAGCTGCAAGTTTATCATATCATTTCAAGTTTTATTCAAAACTGAAATTGGGGAATACAAGACCAAACTCGGCAACTTTAGCCTTAATAGTGTCAACAGATGAGATGTTTCTTGCAACACCGTGATTCTGTATGAGATAAGCCTTTACGTCGTCGATGCTCTTTACGTCTTCAAGTTTCATGCCTGCAGGCTCGGCTGTACCTCTCGGCTTCTCATCCGAAGGGTCAGGATGAGACCATTCAAGCAATATCAGTCTGCCGAAATAGTTTTTATTGCTTTCGATAGCCATCTGAACTACTGGATCGCTTGTGATAAGTGATGCCGGAATTCTGTTCTGGATATTGCCGTTTTTAAATTCTGCATTGACTTTCAAATCACCAAGGGCAAGCGGGACTCTCGTGTTTGCCACATTGTGCATGATATATTTCTTTGTAGCCATGTTATAATATTTTTTATGGTTTTTAAATTTTTGCAAAAGCCGACCGTGGTTAGGTACGGCCGGCTTTTATCATTTAATCCGAATTATCAGGCGGTGATTGAGCCGGAGTGTTTCTCCCATCCACCAGTACCTGCGTTGTACTTGATGAGTGTGCCTGCTGCGAAGTGGCTGAATGTATCGGCTGCTTCAAGATACCAGAGGTCACCGTCTGTTGGTTCGAAGTTGGCTGCGCCAAGGCTGAGGGCTGCGATATGGTTGAACACTGATGTGCTCTTGCTCATGTCAGGTTCAAGGTTGTAACCTGCAGTCTTCATGGCAGCTGTGTACTTAAAGATTGCACTGTTAGTCGGGTTGACTGAATCGAAGTTGAACACCTTCTCTGCAGGACCAACAAGCATTGAGTTGTAGCCACGCAAGCAGAGAGCATCAGCCTCTATGTAGATGTCGCGTGATGCCTCGCGGACTTCGCCACCAGGACCGCCACCTTTCTTCATGTCAACGCTCAAGCTCTTCTTATCAATCTTGACATAACGTGTTGCGTTAGCCATATCGACAATGGCGCAGCACTCGCTATATCCGAGGTCATCAAGAGCAGGGGTTTTCTTGAAGTTCAAAGTACCGAATGAGCACTGGAACTTGCTGATCATGATGCCGAATGTGTCGCGCTGTGTAAGCATTGTCACGTCGCCAGTCTTCTGGAAGTCAATCTTATGCAGACGAGCGAGGAATCCGAGACCGCTATACGCTTCGGCCTCATCGCTTACGCTATCTTTACCGAACTGGATACGGCAGATGTCGATAAGGTCTTCAAAGGTAATCTTATCACCGCTGATTGCGAATTTGTTAAGCAGCTGTGCAAGGATACCTTCTGAGGTATAAACATCCTCCCAGCCAATCTTCTCTGACACAAACATCTTTTTCTTTGAAGCAACGCCAGCCCAAAGTGTTCTTTCGGCTTTACGACGGAAGTTGTAAAGGGCATTGTCTTTCAAGTCGCTGTTGTAGAACGGTAATTCCTTAATCTGCTCCTTAAAGTCGTCTGTCATGACAATGTTGACAATCTTCTTCTGCAGATAGACTGTCTTTGTCTCTGGAATGTAGTCTTCAGGAGCGACTTCAAGCTGTGACTCGGAGCCTGCCGATGACATGACCGAGAGTGTTGTACCTGCAGGGATAGCTGCCGGAACGACGTAATTGGTTGAAACCCATTTGCCGTTCAAAGGAATCATTGTGCAGGTCGATGATGTTCTTTCGGTAACCATCATGACGAGAATACCCTTTGGCTGTGGGTTTGTTTTGTCGTCTGTCCATCCGTCAACACCCTGCACCAATACGGTAATACCGGGAGCGAACATGCGGAGTTCATCAACGGTGATGTGTGAACTTGCGGTGTTGAGTGTGATAGTAGCCTGATTTGAACCGCCTGCGTTTGCACCGAGCTGGCAATCCATAACTGTAGCAGCTGATACAGGGTGTTCGATCTCGTACTTGGTACATGTGACTCGTCTCGCCTTGTTATACATATCCGTTGTGGCTGAGAACTTCCACGGACGATGTTTGGCAATCATCTTATCCATCTCGCGAGCCGCAAGGTCGCTTTCGTTGACGAGAGTTGCCGACATCGGCGTGCCTGTAAGGTCTCCATTCACACCAGGAGTCTCTGTCGGACCAGGAGTCTGCTGTGTGTGGGAGTTGTCAATGAACTGGTCCGCCATTGCCATTGAGATATCGGTACTTGCACCGAATAGGACTGCTGTGGCGAACAGAAGCAGTCCGAAGATAGCCGATAGGCCAAATTTGAATTTCTTCATTGTGTTGAATTTTTTAAGTTTGTAATTAAATTGATTATGATTTGTTTTCTTCATCCGTATCAGGAAGGTCTTCCCATTGTCCGCTCCAAACATTGTAATACTGTCTCTTCTGTTTAGGCGTTTCAGGTTTGACAGGTGCGCCTGCTCCGCCACCGAATGTCGGAGGGGTCTTTTCCGGTGCGCTCTTTGCCAGTGTTGCCTCGATGTTCTCGTTACGGCCTTGAATACGACCTTCTTCTTGCGCTGTCTGCACTGCGTTGTCGTAGTTCATACCTTTGAGCACTGTTTCAAACAGACTCCTGTCGAGAATGCCGTTGATGCCATTGACAATGATATCAATGCACTTGCCCCATACCTCGTTTGTCTGCTCGTTGTTCAGGTTGTTCTCTTTGGCAAAGGCAGTGAAGTCTTCAAGCGACTTGCCGATATTAACGTCAGAGTCTTTTTTGTACTTCTCGTTGTCGGCTTGTGTCTTGATGTACTGCTCCTGAGCCTTAGAGAGCTTTTCGGCAGCCTCTGGGTTGTTGATAGCCTCGAGGATGCTGTCTTTGCCGAAGACCGCGATAAATGACTCAATGAAATCTTCGCCCTGCGCAGCCTTCATGAACATGTCTTTGTACTGAGGGTGCTTATCGAACAAATCTTTCATCTTGCTGTCACTATCCTTCATCTTCTGATTCATTTCCAATGCTTCCATGACGCGACCGTATCTGGTATCTTCGTCATCGAAATCATCATCGGGATAGGAATTTTTCATGTACTCACGAAACTGCTCGCGCTTCGACTTTGGAGCCTCGGCAGGCGGAGTTTCTTTCTTTTCCTCTTGATTTTCAATAGTTTTCTCTTTTGCCATGATATGCTGATTTAAGATTTCATCGCAAAAATAAATAAGGTACATTTTTTTGAATGGAAGAAACAGCGCATTTGGCATAACTTTGTGGAAAATACAAGGTTATGAAGCAACGAAGCAGAGAACTGATAGAAGAAAGAAACAGGGATTTCGTAAGGGCTTACAGACAGGCCTGCAAAGAAAACCACTGCGGAAATATCCACGATTATGTGGGTATTGCCCTCAAGATGCAGTCGCAACGCTTTTGGATTGAGAAAGAGCGTGCATACGACATCATCATGTTTATGGAAAACAATGTGGCGTTTGCCAGTCCGAACCCCAACAAGGTCAAGATGTATGATGAAATATACATCAGATACAAAAAGGCCGAGGCGCAGAATCCCGGCAGGCATAAAAGCGATATCATCGAAATGGTTATCAATGAGCCCGCACCGGAGTTCTATATAGGCATTCATGCAGCCATGAAGATTATTAACCGCAACAATACAAGGGTAAGGAGGCTGAGACATGAAAAGAGCTGATTCTGTGATGCTGTTCGTTGTGATGCTTTTGTTTGCATTCTTTGGCTTCGACTGCGAGAGGTGGGGGTTGGTGTCGGGTTGCGGTATTCTCAACCACTTGACATTCAATTTCGTACACGCCAACATTTTTCATCTCGCCTGCAACGCCTATTGTATGCTGCTGATGATGTGGTCGGGAGGCAACAAGTGGCGCTGGATAATAGCCCTTGCAGCTGCGGTGCTTGTGTCGTTTGTGGTGCCCTGCCGTAACCTCACAGTAGGTTTCTCAGGTGTCTTGTTTGCAATCGTCGGCATGACACTCGCACATGGCAAACTCACATTCAAGCGCTGCCTTCCAGTGATTATATCGCTTGGTGTGTCGGTGCTGCTTGCCAAAAACATAGCCGCAGGAACACATATCATGTCCTGCATTGTTGGCTTTGTGGCGGGATTGGTGATTGACGGTATTAAGGAATTAAGGGAAGATAGTAGAAAACTGAATGATAGCTTACGTTAAAGAAAAGGAAAATACCACGACCTACGTCAAGTCTGACATTGAGGCTATGGTTCGTGAGAGCACCAAGAGGATGAAGGTGCTCCAAAACGACTATGACCCCATAACAGGAGAAGGCGCCGAGCTTTACGATGAGGTCACTGGTGAAG
>Ga0265298_10006562_pt1 | contig 14340 bp, 9 predicted proteins | sample AusTroGonzalo_MG_3_FD_193486 | JGI IMG/M metagenome (GOLD analysis project Ga0265298, IMG submission 193486) | Bovine rumen microbial communities from tropical cattle in Woodstock, Queensland, Australia - Gonzalo_01 | ecosystem: Host-associated > Mammals > Digestive system > Stomach > Rumen ...
TCCACCAGCACCTGCACGACGGTCGCGTCATGGGGCGCCATGATCTCGTTTTCCATCTTCATGGCTTCCAGCACGGCCAGCACATCGCCGCTCTTCACGGCCTGCCCGGCGGACACGTTGATTTTCACCATGGTTCCGGGCATCGGGGAAGTAACCTGCTCACCGGCCACGGCCACGGGGGCTGCAGCGGGTGCGGGAGCGGCGGCCGGAGCGGCAGCGGGCGCGGCCGGAGCGGCCGGCGCAGCGGCGGGAGCCGGCGCATAGGCTTCATATTCGTCCAGGATCATGGCCTCGCCCTGATCCACTTCAACTTCATAGGTCTTGCCCTTCAGCGTAACTTTGTACTTCATCTCACTTAACCTCCTTGATGGATCTGAAGCGAAGCTCATTCAGCGGCTTGCCCAGCTTATCGGCCACGATGGCCATGATCATTGCAGCGTCACGCGGATCCGTATCGTAGATCTTGACGTCTCCGGCGCTGCCGGGAGCCAGTTTCTTCGGCGCGGCAGGGGCGGCAGCCGCGGGTGCGGCAGCCGGCGCGGCGGCAGGCGCAGCGCTCTTGGCATTGGCCTTCTTCGCCTTGGAATACATGATCTTACCGACGACGACCACCACGATCATCAGAAGGGTAAGGCCGATGAAAACCACAAGATAGCCGAGCGCAGCGTCAAGAAGGCTTTCGCCAACGTTGAGTATCGTACGACCCTCAATCATCTGTGTCTCCTCCTTACGCCTCTTCGATCGTGTACTTCACGATCTTTTCGCGGTTTTCCTTGCGGAACTTGAGGTAATCCTCAGCCTGCTTCGGGAAGCAGATCCAGCTCATCAGATCCTCTTCGCTCTCGGCCAGGTCGCCCAGGGCCTTCTTCGCGTTCTCGAAGTCTTCGCCGGTGCGCTTGCTGTCCTCGATCCGGCAGTCAATGGGCTTGCCGCCCTCGCCCAGGATCTTGGCCTGCAGCGCTTCGTCCACGGGGGCAGGCGCGATGCCGTATTCGCCCTTGAAGTAGTTCTTCACTTCATTGGAGATATTCTTGTACCGTTCGCCGACCAGCACGTTGGTCACGGCCTGGTTGCCGACCATCTGGCTCAGCGGGGTCACCAGCGGCGGATAGCCCAGATCCTTGCGGACCGCGGGAATCTCCAGCAGCGCCTCGTCGAACTTGTCCATGGCGTTCATGTCCTTCAGGTTGGCGATCATGTTGCTCAGCATGCCGCCGGGAACCTTGTAGACCAGGGCCTGGCTGTCGGTCGCCATGCTCTTGGGATTGATCGTGCCGTTATCGACGTACTTCTGCTTCACAGGCTTGAAGAAGTCGTTCACCTTGTTGATGACTTTCTCGTCCAGCCCGGTTTCGATGCCGTACTGCTGGCATGCGTAGAACAGGGTCTCGGTGGCCGCCTGGCTGGTACCGTTGGAGAAGCAGCTCGTCGCCGTATCGATGATGTCCACGCCGCTCTCGATGGCCTTGGTCAGGGTCATGTAAGCCATACCGGTGGTGCAATGGGTGTGCAGCACAACGGGCACATCGCCCACGGCATCCTTGATGCCCTTGATCAGGTGCTCGGCTTCATAGGGACTCATGGTGCCGGCCATATCCTTCAGGCACAGGGTATCAAAGCCCATCTTCACCAGGTCCTTGCACATCTCGACGTACTTTTCGACAGTGTGCACGGGGCTTTGGGTGTAGCTGATGCAGCCGGAAGCCACGGTCCTCTTCGACGCGTATTTCTTCACGGCGTCCAGGGCGGTGCCCAGGTTGCGGAAGTCGTTCAGCGCGTCGAAAATACGGATGACGTCGATGCCGTTCTTGATGCTCAGCTCGACGAACTTCTCGACCACATCGTCATGGTAGTGCTTGTAGCCCAGCAGGTTCTGGCCGCGCAGCAGCATCTGCAGCCGGGTGTTGGGCATGTTCTTGCGGATGTTACGCAGCCGCTCGAAGGGATCTTCGTTCAGATACCGCAGGCAGCTGTCAAACGTCGCGCCGCCCCAGCACTCCACGGAATAATATCCGGCCTTGTCCATCGTGGGCAGGATCTCCGCAAAGTCGGCATAAGGCAGCCGGGTGGCCATCAGGGACTGGTTTGCGTCCCGCAGGACGGTTTCGGTGAACTGTACTTTTCTCATGAACCTTACTCTCCGATCCGTTTTGTTTGGCTTCCCCTTGAGGGAAAGCTGTCAGGCGACGCCTGACTGATGAGGTGTAAATGACATACAGGATGCCGCCCCCGAACGGGCGGCATCCCGGAAGATGCAGGTCAGCTTACAGCTGCGGACCGGCAGCGACCAGCGCCTTGCCGGCTTCATTGTCTTCATATTTGGCGAAGTTCTTGATGAACCGGCCGGCCAGATCCTTGGCCTTGGCATCCCATTCGGAGGGATCCGCATACGTGTCGCGGGGATCCAGGATGCCGGTATCGACGCCCTTCAGCTCCGTGGGAACCTCGAAGTTGAAGTACGGGATCTTCTTGGTGGGGGCATTCAGGATGTCGCCGTCCAGGATCGCGTCGATGATGCCGCGGGTATCCTTGATGGAAATCCGCTTGCCGGTGCCGTTCCAGCCGGTGTTGACCAGGTAGGCTTTGGCGCCGCTCTTTTCCATCTTCTTGACCAGTTCCTCGGCGTACTTGGTGGGATGCAGTTCGAGGAAGGCCTGGCCGAAGCAGGCGGAGAAGGTGGGGGTCGGTTCGGTGATACCGCGCTCGGTGCCCGCCAGCTTGGCGGTGAAGCCGCTCAGGAAGTAGTACTTGGTCTGCTCGGGTGTCAGCACGGAAACGGGCGGCAGCACGCCGAAGGCGTCAGCGCTCAGGAAGATCACGTTCTTGGCGTCAGGGCCGGCGCTGATGGGCCGAACCTTCTTGACGATCTTCTCGATATGCTCGATCGGATAGCTCACGCGGGTGTTCTCGGTCACGCTCTTGTCGGCAAAGTCGATCTTGCCGTTTTCGTCAACCGTTACGTTCTCCAGCAGGGCGTCCCGGCGGATCGCGTTGTAGATGTCGGGCTCGCTTTCCTTGTCCAGATTGATGACTTTGGCGTAGCAGCCGCCTTCGAAGTTGAAGACGCCGTTATCGTCCCAGCCGTGCTCATCATCGCCGATCAGCAGGCGCTTGGGGTCGGTGGACAGGGTGGTCTTGCCGGTGCCGCTCAGGCCGAAGAAGATGGCGGTGTTCTCGCCCTTCATGTCGGTGTTGGCGGAGCAGTGCATCGCGGCGATGCCCTTCAGCGGCAGGTAGTAGTTCATCATGGAGAACATGCCCTTCTTCATCTCGCCGCCGTACCAGGTGTTCAGGATGACCTGCTCGCGGCTGGTGATGTTGAAGGCAACGGCAGTCTCGCTGTTCAGGCCCATGGCCTTATAGTCGTCAACCTTCGCCTTGGAAGCGCAGTACACCACGAAGTCCGGCTCGAAGGAAGCCAGTTCCTCTTCGGTGGGCTGGATGAACATATTCTTTACGAAGTGAGCCTGCCAGGCCACTTCCATGATGAAGCGGATCGCCATGCGGGTGTCCTTGTTCGCGCCGCAGAAAGCGTCCATCACGAACAGGCGCTTGCCGCTCAGCTGCTTCTGAGCCAGGGTCTTCAGCTTCGCCCAGTTCTCCTCGCTCAGCGGATGGTTGTCGTTCTTGTAGCCTTCCGTGGTCCACCAAACGGTGTCCTTGGAATTAGCGTCCATAACGATGTACTTGTCTTTGGGGCTCCGGCCGGTGTAGATGCCGGTCATGACGTTCATGGCGTCCAGCTCGGTCAGCTGGCCCTTGTCGAAGCCTTCCAGGCCCGGCTTGTTCTCTTCTTCGAAGAGGAACTCGTAAGAGGGATTATGAATGATTTCCGTCGCTCCGGAAATCCCGTACTTGGTAAGATCGATGGCAGCCATAGGGCACCTCCTTATAACATTAGGGCCGCGAAAAGATTGATATCCCAACGTAACCCGATTTCTTCTATTCTACCTTTTTCCCCTATTTCCTGCTTCGTAACAAAAAGTTTATAATTGAAAACATTTTCATTGATACTTTTCCGGTTTAAACATCGAAAAAACTGCCCGTTGAGCAGTTTTTTCATAATGATGCCGTATGTCAGTCATAAAGACCTTTAATCCAATTTGACTCTGGAAGCGGTTTTCAGCGCCACTTCCATCATCTCCCGGAACCCGTCCTGCCGCTCAGCGGCGCTCAGCGCTTCTCCGGTAAAGATATGATCGGAGATCTGGAACAGCGCCAGGGCCTTCTTATGCGCAGCCATCGCAGTCAGATAAAGCCCGGCCGCTTCCATCTCCACCGCCAGCAATCCCATCGCTTTGGCCTTGTTATTGACTTCCGGATCCGGATGATAGAAGAAATCGGAGGTATAAACCGAACCGACTTTTTTATGAATTCCCAGTTCATCCGCCGCACGGACTGCTTCCTGCAGCAGGTCAAAGCTGGCCGTGGGCGCTACAATGCCGGGTAAACCGTAAGCGGTTGCCATGGATGAGTTGGTGGAAGCGGACATGGCGATGATCAGATCCCGCAGATGGGTATCTTCGCTCAGTCCTCCTGCGGAGCCGATCCGGATAATGGCTTCCACATCAAAAAAGCGGAACAGTTCATAAGCATAGAGCGTAAAGGAGGGCATGCCCATGCCGGACCCCATCACGGAAATTTCGCGGCCTTCATAAGTTCCGGTATAGCCGTACATGTTCCGGACGTCATTGAACAGAACGGGGTTTTCCAGATAATGCTCCGCGACATATTTGGCGCGCAGCGGATCGCCGGGCATCAGCACAACTTTGGCTACATGGGTTCCTTCTTTCAGTTCAATACAGGTGGACGGGGAAACATTCTTCATCTTTTTAATCCTCCTTGCTTGCAAAAAATTTCTTCAGAAATAATATCTAAAACAAATCCCTAACCCAGCTGATCCTTCACATAACCGGCCAGAATATCAACAATCCTGGCATTTTTCCCGCCGTTGGCCACAATCACATCCGCGTCGTTCACATAGTTGCGGATATACCGGTCAAACATCGGTTTTACGCTGTTCAGATACTGTTCCCCGATCCCTCTGATATCTCTCCCGCGTTCAACGATATCCCGTTCAATCCGGCGCAGCAGGCAGATATCCGGCTCCACCTTCACATACAGTTTCAGGAACATCAGCTCCGTCAGCCGTTTGTCATGAAACGCGTGGATCCCTTCCAGGATCAGAATCTCCCTGGGGAGAATTATTTCCTCCGGCCTGTCTGCCCGGCGGTGTTCGCTGTAATCATAGGCTTTCCGGGTGATTCCGCCGCCCCGCAGCAGCTGCTGTACGTCCTCCAGCAGCAGATCGTGATCGAAGATATCCGGCTCGTCATAGTTCAGCATCACCCGCTGTTCAAACGTCAGGTCCGGATGATCCCGGTAATAGCAGTCCTGCGGCAGCACAAGGCAGCGTTCCTTCCCGAGCCTTTCCTCCAGCGCGTAGGCCAGCGTCGATTTTCCGCTTCCGCTGGCTCCGCAGATTCCGATAAACAGCATCGCTTTTCCTCCCCTTCTTTGCGTTTTTGTTGCTGAATCCTCATTAAGTCAATCCGGCCGGAAGCAACTATTCAGCCGGTGGAAACTCCAGGATCTCCTCCTCCGGCCCGGGTAATCCCGGCGCGTCGGTAACCGTTCCTGCTGCTTCTGCAGTGATCCGGTACTGCTTTATCATTCCGTCATGATGCCCCTTGATATAATCGTCGTTTCCTTCCTTCGCTGCTTTTTCCAATGCCTCAGCAGCTTTGGCAAGCGTCTCGGCCCCGATCATGCGCGACGTGCTCTTGATCGCATGAACCAGAATCCCGTATTGCTTCCAGTCGTATGTATCATAATACGTCTGCAAACTCTCGGTTTTCGCCCGGGCGCTGCGGGCATATTCCTCCAGAAGCGTTTCATACAGCGCTTTATCCTGCTGACAGTATGCCAGTCCTGTTCCGGGATTGATACCTGCCTCCCGGAGAGAAATGTAACGTTCCGTTTCTTCCGGTCCCTCCTGACTGTTCCGTGTCTCCGGCTCAGCATGTTTTACCATTGTAACCTTTTCCGGCGGCAGGTATTTCAACAGGGTCTTCTGCAGTGTATCGCCGGTTACCGGTTTCGGAAGGTAATCAGTGAAACCTTCCGTGATGTATCGTTCCCTGGCGCCGATGATTGCGTCCGCCGTCATACAGATTACCGGAGTTTTTTCATTCGGACCGTTTTTCATATCACGCAATCGATGAAGCAATTCTGTCCCGTCCATGCCGGGCATCCGCTGGTCCATGATGATGACGTCGTATGCGGTCGTTTTCAGCAGTTTCAGAGCATCCGAACTGGTCTGTGCGGTGTCTGTCTGAAGACCGGTCTTTTTCAGCAGTCCCACAGTCACTTCAATATTCATCCGTGTATCGTCCACAATCAGAATCCTTGCCTCAGGCGCCCGGAAAGATTCTCTGCTTCTTACAGTTCCATCTCCGTTCCTTGCTTCTTCAATCCGGATTTCCCCAATCGGTTCGCATGAAACCACTTTCTGGGGCAGAATGATTGTAAATGCCGAGCCCTTTCCGTATGTGCTTTCAACGCTGATGCTGCCTCCCATCATCGTCAGCAATCTTTGGGTGATTGCAAGACCGAGTCCTGTTCCTTCAACAGTGCTGTTCCTTTCCAGATCGACTCGCTGGAACTGGGTGAAAAGCTTCTCCATATCCTCATCCCGGATGCCGATGCCCGTATCACGGACTGTGATCTGCAGTGTAACAACATCTCCGGCTGAATACGTTTTTTCATTGCTGCGGACCTGCAACTGAATAGCGCCCCGGTCGGTATATTTGACCGCGTTGCCCAGCAGGTTTGTGATGATCTGGCGTACCCGGACCTTGTCCCCGTACAGTGCATCCGGGATTGCCTGATCCACATTGATCCTGTATTCCAGTCCCTTTTCCCGTGCCCGAAAACTCACCATGTTGCTGACGTCGCTCAGCAGGGAACTCAGTTCATAGTTTCCTTCGGTAATTTCCATCCGTCCGGCTTCAATCTTGGAGAAATCCAGAATATCGTTGATGATCGACAGCAGGTTGCTCCCGGCATTTTCAATATTGGCGGCATAATCACTGATATTGCGGAAAGCTTCTTCCTGTTTTTCAGCTGAAATCTCTTCCCCTGTCCTGTCACACTCCCGGAGAATCATTTCGTTCATTCCCAGTACTACATTGATCGGAGTACGGATTTCGTGGGACATTTCTGCCAGAAAATCACTTTTGGCCTTGTTAGCCTGGTCGGCCGCCTCCTTTTCCAGTTTCAGCACTTTGGTCTCATAGGCCTGCCTCTGCTCCTCCATCTTCATCTCTTCCATCCGCCGGGAGAAGTTCTGCTCGTTCTTGTTGCCAAGATAGTAGAACAGCGCGATCAGCGCAAAAATCAGAGAACAGATCAGGACGTTTACCGTCAGCTGCTTCCAGTGTTCGGCAAAGAGCTCGTCATTGCTGATGACAATAATCACATACCACTGGTCCATAACCGGTTTGACAAACACAGTACTCGTTTTCCCTTCGATTTCCATCTCGAAATATCCGTCCTGCGTTTCCCTTACCCGGTCCATAAACTGTTTCTGTTCTTCTGTCTCATCCAGTTTCCGTCCTTTACGGGTCTCGTCCGGATGGGCGACAATCAGGCCGTCTCCGTCGATAATGAAACCGTAACCCTGCCCTCTGATCTGCAGGTCCTTCGTCATATCCTGGATACTGTTCATCGTCATGTCAAGGGAGAGCACATCATTCCTGTCCGTCAGCTGTCTGCAGATGGAAATGACAATGTCTCCTGTCTGCGCATCCAGATAAGGCGGCACAATGATAATCTCCCCGGCGGCCTCCACTGCGGATGTATACCACATCCGCTGAACAGGATCATAACCTTTCGGCGGAATCCATGCCAGTCCGTCCAGATACTTGCCCTGGATATATCCGTACAGGCCCGTGTAATCTTCATTGAATTGTTCTGCCAGGATCTTTGTCTCTTCCTGGATATAGTTCAGGATTTCTTCCAAAGATCTCCCCTTCCGCACCATATGGTCGACGGTATCCGCTGTTACACGCAACACGCTTTTGTTTGAGTCCAGATAGTTGACCAGTTCTGCCTCGACGCTGGAGATCCTGTCTTCGCCCATTTCATGGAGGTTTGAGATCGTAACCTCGTTGATAACCCGGGAAGTATACACCACCATAATAATCATCAGACAGAGGATCAGCAGCAGCGGGATGATCAGATTGTTGCGTCTTCTTCCTGTGCCTGTTCCCGCGCCGAAAACACGCGTGCTTGCAGTGTATACGTCTGTGCCGGTTTCCGCCTTTCCTTCCGCATGTTCAGGGAAAACAACGTCTGTTTTTCCGCTCTCAGCCTGATCCTGACGCGCGTCCCTGTGGCTGAAATAAACCACGATGACCGTTGCCATGGCAAAAACGACGATGACCAGCGAGAAAATGAACAGGATCACAGGGATCACATCATATGCGCTGACCCCTGAATATCCTTGCAGGCCGGCGGTAATGGTGTCGCGCATCCAGCTTCCGACCATGATACCGCCGAAAGCGCAAAGCAGCACCACCATCGTGAAATAAACAGCCTTCAGAATGTTTTCCGTCCGGCGCCCCGTTGCTGCGGCGTTTCTTCGTTCAGTCCCGTATACACGCCAGACCGACCATACGATGAAAAGATAATCCAGGCTGGCCAGTATGGAAAAAAGATAATACAGTTTGTTGACCGGCTCATCCAGGCAACTGGCCGTCCACATACCGAATTCAAAGCAAACAAACAGCAGGGACGCGATGGAAGGCAGGATCCGTGCTTTTCCTTCCTCTCTGTGCTTTCTCTGCCAGAGAATACCCTGAATCGAAAAGCAGGCAACTGCCGTCAATACGGTAACCTGATAGATGCTGTTCACCGCGCCGTAGGGCAGGTATAACGTCAGCTGGTAGATATTGATCGGAATCGGCAGCAGCATCAGCGGATGGAAATACCGGCGTTCTTCCGGTGTCTTCATATGCCAGATCAGCATCAGCAGGACAGCAAAAGCCACATTCCACCCGATATAGATCATCGCGTCCGAACTGTTCGGCGATTCACCCATGATGAGCAGATAAGCAGTCCAGTGATAGCTGCTGACCAACGTCCCCAGGAAGAAGATGACCAGATAAGACCAGCCGCGTTTGTGGCTGTTGATATACTGAAACAGGCATACCAGCAGCATGCTGATTGTCAGCGACAGCTGAAGCGTGTTCTCCAGATAATCCCAGAACATATCCGTTCCTCTGAAAAATTATTCTGCCGAAGGGATCGGGGAACACCCGGAAAGCTCCCCTGTCTTTTCCTTCATCTTATAACCTGTATCTTCATCAATCAGTTCCAGCATCACATCCGCGAACCGCGGATCAAACTGGCTTCCTCTTCCTTTCTCGATTTCCTCCCGGACGGTTTCCTGCGAAAGAGCATCCCGATAGCTTCTCCTGCTGGTCATCGCGTCATAGGCATCCGCGACCGCAATGATTCTGGCCTCTTCCGGAATCCCATCGCCGGCCAGTCCGTCCGGATAACCTGTGCCGTCATACCGTTCATGATGCCATCTGGCGCCTGTAGCAAGGGAGGGCATACCCTGGATCGTTCCCAGAATTCTCGCTCCGAGTACAGGATGCGTTTTGATGATCTCATATTCTTCCGCGGTCAGCTTCCCGGGCTTGTTGATGACCGCGTCCGGCACGCCGATCTTGCCCACGTCATGAACGAGACCCATCATATAAAGATTATTCAGTTGCTCGTCACTATATCCGCAGCGCTTTGCAATCATCTCCGCGTATTCCGCAACCCGGCCGGAATGGCCATTCGTATAGGTATCCTTGGCGTCGATTGCTTCGGTCAGCGATCGGACAATCTGGAAAAACAGCATGTTGTTTTCATGGGTTTTCCTGCTCACTTCTGTCGCCAGGTTGTTCTGCAGGCGGGTCAGTTCGATGGCATGTTTCACCCGAAGAATCAGCACATCCGGCACAAAAGGCTTCCGGATGAAGTCCATCGCACCAAGCTGCAGCCCTTCTGTCTCGACCTCCCGGGAATCGTCAGATGTCAGGAAGATTACCGGGATATCCCTGGCGGAAAGGGAGTCGGTCCTCATCCGTCTGATGGTCTCAAATCCGTCCATCTCTGGCATCATGATGTCCAGTAAAATCAGGTCCGGATTATTGTTCTTCAGGTATTTCAGCAGTGCTTCGCCACTTTGGAGTGAGATTACCTCCATATTTTCCCTCAGCAGGATATGCTCCGCGAATTTCAGATTCACAGGATCGTCATCCACAATGACGACCCTGTCTGTCTGGGCCGCTTCTTCTCCCGTATTACGGTTCAGATGAACCTGTCCGGTCTCATAGATGATCGAAGCGCGTTTGCTGCATTCTGAACGGTTCCATTTATCCAGCAGCCGTCCGATCACCAGACCGATATTGTAATCCTTTGTTTCCGGAAGCAGCATGAACAACTGTCTGTCACTGATCTCCACCATAATATCACTGCTTCTCAGCGAGTTCTGCATCAGTTTCCGGAACTCTGCCATCATCTCCTGCCGGTCGTCCGGTCCGCTGTTTTCGTCCTTCATCCGGATCGTAAACAACGTGCGGTATGCCACTCCGTGATAACGCTCCATGTATCGTGTCATATACCGGTAGATGCTGATAAATGCTTCCTTGCCCATCCACATCGCACTGGAAGGAGCGTTTCGCTCCTCCAGAATCATCGTGATGGATTCCAGGTCCAGTTCGTCTGCCGGTGTCCTGGTCCCGATCACGCTGCTTCCGTAAACGCAGCATCCGTGCCTGCCGTTCTGCTTCACACTGTAGAGCGCCTCATCCGCCATATGAAAAAGCTGCTCATACGCTCGTCCGTGCTCCGGCACAGCCACCGCGCCGACCGAAACCCCCAGCGGTACCTGCGGCCCGATCAGCTTTCCCGCGCTCACGGAATAAGCTTCATTGATCCGGTTGACAAAGCGCCCCAGTTCATTCTCCGTCTTCATGTTCCGGATGAACAGGATAAATTCGTCTCCGCCGATCCTGCCGCAGACGTCGTCATAGCGCATTTCCTTCTGCAGCAGGGCGGAAAAAAGCACCAGAATCTGGTCCCCAATCTCGTGACCGTACAAATCGTTTACGGGTTTGAAAGTGTCCAGATCCATCACGCATAGAAACCCTGTCTCCGTGGAACAGAGTTCCTTCATTTTCTTTTCGGAAGCTTCCCTGTTCAGAAATCCCGTCATCCGGTCTACCATCGCCGCCCGTTCGAACCATTGCAGTTTTTCCTGTGTGCGGAGAATCCGCTGGATCCGTCCCGTCAGCACGTCCGGAATGAAAGGTTTATGAATAAAATCCATCGCACCGAGTTGAAGGCCGGTAATCTCGGTTTCCTGATCATCTGCCGCAGTCAGGAAGATGACCGGCGTTTCCTCCCTGCCCGCTTCCATCTCGCGGAGTTTCCTCAGCGTTTCAAAGCCATCCATTCCCGGCATATTCACATCAATCAGAATCAGATCCGGGAAGTCATTGCTGCCAAGATAATCCAGCAGCGCCTGCCCGGAGCGCAGCGCCGTTACGCGCATATGGTTTTTGCTCAGGATTTGTCCTGCGCTTTTCAGGTTCATGATGTCGTCATCGACAATGATGATCCAGGCAGCCATATGATCCTCCCCGAACTACCGCATCCCGGCGTTGTACAGCTGAAAATCCCGCTTTTTTCTTGATTATTTGTATGTTACACTATTTTGGACATTCTGGCAATGTCGATTATGCCCCTGATCTCGGTTGACTTCATGTTTTCACACTGGTATATTATTGGTCGTTCGCAAAACGGCGAACCGTATGATGAAACGGTATGATTATAATGAAAGGAATTCCCGATGCATACTGAAGATCGTTCCCGGCTTTTGGGCACGACGCCCATGGCCCGCCTTGTCCCCAAGATCAGCGTTCCTATCATGTTCTCCATGATGATCCAGGCCCTCTATAATGTGGTGGACAGTATCTTTGTCTCCCGTTTTGATCCGAACGGCCTCACCGCTGTTTCCCTTGCCGCACCTTTCCAGATGCTGATGATCGCCCTGTCCACCGGCATGGGCACCGGGATCAACAGCCTGATCAGCCGGCGCCTCGGTGAAAAGAATCCGGAAGGCGCCCGCCGGGCCTCCTGGAACGGTCTCGTGATCGAGGTGGGCGGCAGCTGCCTGTTCATTCTCTTCGGCCTTCTGCTGGCGAGGAGCACCATGGGGCTCGTGGTTTCGCCGAACCTGGCCAATGCGGAAAGCATCCTGAATATGGGAACGGACTATCTGCGAATCGTGACCATGTTCAGTCTCGGCCTGTTCATGGCGATCTTCTTCGAGCGTATGCTGCAGGCCACCGGCAACTCTGTCCTGTCCATGATCGCGCAGCTTTGCGGCGCCGTAACAAATATCGCGCTCGACCCGATCATGATCTTCGGCTATTTCGGTTTCCCCCGCATGGGCGTTTCCGGCGCTGCCGTCGCCACCGTCATTGGCCAGTTCGTATCGGCCATCGTCGGGTTCTGCCTGAACCAGTGGAAAAATCCGGAGCTTCGCCTGAAGCTTCAGGATTTCAAAGTGAACCGCGGGGATCTGTCCGGCATCTTTGCCGTCGGCTTGCCCAGTTCCATCATGGCCTCCATCGGTTCGGTCATGAACGTCGGCATGAACGCCATCCTTTCCGGCTTTGCCGAAAGCAATGCCGCCCTGAACGTCATGTCTGTCTATTTCAAGCTCCAGTCCTTCATCTTCATGCCGGTTTTCGGCCTGTCCAACGGCATCGTCGCAATTCTGGCCTACAACTTCGGCGCCCGCCTCAAAGAGCGGGTATACCAGTGCATTAAGGTGGCCCTGATCTGGGCGTGCACCATCATGCTTATCGGTACGCTGATCTTCATGATCTTCCCCCGCCAGCTGATGGAAATCTTTGAATCGGATGCCGAGGCCGTCATCACCACGCAGATGACCAGCATCGGCGTGGTGGCCATGCGTATCATTGCGGTCAACTTCATTTTCGCCGCAGTCGGTATCACTCTTTCCACCGTTTTCCAGGCTGTCGGCAAGGGCACCTACAGCATGATCATCAGCATCTGCCGCCAGCTGGTTATCCTGCTGCCCGTCGCCTGGCTGATTGCCCGGCTTACCAACAACGTCTACGCCGTCTGGTGGTGCTTCCCGATTGCCGAGATTGCCGCTCTGGTCCTGTGTCTCCTTTTCTACCGCAAATGCAACCGGGAGATGCTCTCAAAGTTGTAATGCCACCGTCGTACATCAAACAAAGCCCGGAAGCATTCAATCGCTTCCGGGCTTCGTTTGATTACCTTCGTGATTACTTGTCGTAATTGACGACCTGGCTGAAGTCGACAGCCTTCAGGCTGGCGCCGCCGATCAGTCCGCCGTCGATCTCGGGCTGGGCCATGAGCCCTTTCACGTTCTTGGGATTCATGCTTCCGCCGTACTGGATGCGGATCTTGTTTCCCGCAGCCTTGCCGTACTTGCGGGCAACCGCTTTCCGAATGACGCCGATGGTCTCGTTTGCCTGCTCGTCGGTCGCGGTCAGGCCCGTGCCGATCGCCCATACGGGTTCATAGGCAATGATAATCTTCTCAACCTGTTCCTTGGTCAGGCCGTTCAGGCCGATCAGGGTCTGGTATTCAACCAGCGCGTCAGTATAACCTGCTTCGCGCTCTTCCTTGTTCTCACCCACGCACATGATGACCTTCAGGCCAGCTTCCACTGCGGCCAGCACCCGCTGGTTCACGGTCTTGTCGGTCTCGCCGAAGTACTGACGGCGCTCACTGTGTCCGATGATGACGTATTCCACGCCGCAGGCTTTGAGCATATCCGCGCTCAGTTCGCCCGTGAAGGCGCCGCTCTTCGCCCAGTGCACATTCTCAGCGCCCAGCTTGATCTTGCTGCCCTTGGCCGCTTCCTTCACGGCGGCAAAGTTGACAGCGGGCACACACACGACCACGTCACAGGTCGCGTCCTTCACCAGGGGCTTCAGCTCGGTCACAAGAGCCTTTGCCTCTTCGGGGGTTTTGTTCATTTTCCAGTTTCCGGCAATAATCGCTTTACGCATATTATCCTCTCCTTCATTTTATGACATTCTGACGAATATCGCGTGGGAACACATTTCCTTCAAAAAACCTCGTTCCCCTTCGGGCCGAAGGCGTTTGAGAGCGATCAGTATAGGAACGTATTCCATCCACAGTCTTTTTCCCCTTCAGGCCGAAGGGGTTTGGGGGCGATCAGTATGGGAACGTATTCCATCCACACTCTTTTTC
>Ga0265298_10006563_pt1 | contig 14340 bp, 14 predicted proteins | sample AusTroGonzalo_MG_3_FD_193486 | JGI IMG/M metagenome (GOLD analysis project Ga0265298, IMG submission 193486) | Bovine rumen microbial communities from tropical cattle in Woodstock, Queensland, Australia - Gonzalo_01 | ecosystem: Host-associated > Mammals > Digestive system > Stomach > Rumen ...
ACATCGAGCGCGCGATTAAGAAATTCAAACGCAAATTCGATAAGACGGGTGTCGTAAAAGAGCTTCGTCGTCGTCAGCAATTCGACAAACCGAGTGAGCTGAAGCGAATTAAGATGGCACATGCGAAATATGTGCAGTCGTTGCATGCTCACGATGATATGTAATTAACTTATCTCGGCCCAATTATGCGCTTCGATACGTAATGTATCGAGGCGTCTTTTGTATATACGGTTCACCTCGTCCTCGAGCAGCGGGTCGATATCCAATATCTCTTTGGCAGCCTGGCGGGCAAGGGCGACCAGCTGGCCGTCCGTGGCGAGGTTGGCGATGTGCAGGTCAAAGGGCGTGCCGGACTGCATGGTGCCTTCCAGGTCACCGGGTCCGCGCAGCTGCAGGTCCGCCTCGGCAATGCGGAAACCGTCGTTGGTCTCCACCATGATGTTCATCCGCTTGCGCGTGTCGGCGCTGATCTCCACATCGGTGAGCAGGATACAGTAACTCTGGTCGCCGCCACGGCCTACGCGTCCGCGCAACTGATGGAGCTGGCTCAGACCGAACCGCTCGGCGTTCTGGATCATCATCACCGTCGCATTGGGCACATTGACGCCCACCTCAATGACCGTCGTCGCAACGAGTATCTGCGTCTCGCCGCTCGCAAAACGCTGCATCTGCAGGTCCTTGTCGGCGGCTTTCATCTGACCATGCACCATCGATATCTTGTACTCCGGGAAAGCTTCGCACAGCTCGTTGAAGCCGTTCTGCAAGTCCAGCAGGTCCATTTTCTCGTTCTCCTTGATCAGCGGATAGACGACATAGATCTGCCGTCCTTTCTGTATCTGTTCGCGGACGAACGAATAGACCTGCGCACGGCGCTGCAGGTTATAATGAACGGTCTGGACGGGCTTGCGTCCGGGCGGCAGTTCGTCTATGATACTTGCCTGCAGGTCGCCATAGACCGTCATGGCCAGCGTGCGCGGGATAGGCGTCGCCGTCATGACGAGGATGTGCGGCGGCATGTGGTTCTTCGTCCAGAGGCGTGCCCGCTGCGCCACGCCGAAGCGGTGCTGCTCGTCGATGACCACGAAACCGAGGTTCTGCCACTGCACCGTGTCCTCCAGTAACGCGTGCGTACCTATTAATATATGGATCGTGCCGTTCATGAGCCCGTTATGGACGGGCACGCGGTTCTTGGGAGTGGTCGAACCCGTCAGCAGCGCCACATGCACCGCATCACCCAAAGGCGCCAGAAAGGCTTTCAATGTCTCGTAGTGCTGGTTGGCGAGGATCTCCGTCGGCGCCATGATACACGCCTGATAACCGTTGTCAACGGCGAGCAGGCAGCACATAAGCGCCACGAGCGTCTTGCCCGAACCCACATCGCCCTGCAGCAGGCGGTTCATCTGATGGCCGGACTTGAGGTCGTCGTGAATCTCATGAATGACGCGTTTCTGCGCGCCGGTGAGCTCGAACGGCAGGGCTTTGTACAATGCATGGAACGTGCGGCCGACGGTGGGCATGATGAATCCCGGGTTCTGCTCCCGCCGCTTCATCTGCCTCAATATCTGCAGCTGGACGTAGAACAGCTCCTCGAACTTGAGCCGCGCGCGGGCGTTCTGCATCGACAGCGTGTCCTTGGGGAAATGCACATTGATGAGCGCGTCGGTGAGGCTCATCAGGCGGTACTTGCGGAGAATATCCATGCCGATGGTGTCCGGCACGCCGCTGCGCAGGTCCGGCAGCAGACCCGCTATCATGGTACGCATGGCCTTCGAGTTAAGCCCCATGCGCTTCATCTTCTCCGTGGTGTTGTAGTAAGGCTCGAGCCCCTGTGTCATCTCCGGCGTGACCTTCGACATCGGCGTCAGCTCCGGATGGACGAAATTATAGATGTGATTGAACCGGCTGGGCTTGCCGAACAGCAGATACTTGACGCCGCGCTGCAGCTTGACGTACTGCACGCCCTTGAACCATACCAGTTCGCACTGGTGGGTGCCGTCGAAGAACATGGCGCTGAGCCGCTGCGCCTTGCCGATGCCGACCGTGTGCCATTCGGTCACCTCGCCGATGATCTGCACGTACGTATCCTCGTCGTCCAGTTCGGCGATGCGATAGAAACGGCTGCGGTCGATATACTTGTAGGGGTACTGGCGCAGCAGGTCCATGGCTGTGCGTACGCCCAGCTCTGAACGAAGAATGTCGGCACGCTTGGCGCCGACATTCTTACAATAGGTGATATCTCGTTGAGACAACTCCATGGACTTTAGCCGTTAGCCATCAGCCATTATTGCAGCTTGAAGTTAACCGGCACCGTATATTTCACGCGTACGGGTTTGCCACGCTGCTGACCGGGTTTCCACTTCGGCATGGACTTGATAACGCGTACCGCCTCTTTGTCCAGCGAAGGATCACCACCCGAACGGGCCACCTCTACATCCACGATCGCACCGTCCTTGTTCACCACGAACTGGCAGATTACACGACCTTGAATACCGTTCTCCTGAGCGATAACCGGATACTTGACGTTCTCACTGAGGTATTTGAAGAGCGCCTGCTGTCCACCGGGGAACTCCGGCATCTTCTCTACTACGACGAAGACTACTTCTTCTTCCTCTTCCTCAACGGGTGCCTCAACCGGCGCAGCGATAACGACTTCGGTCTCCTTGTCATCCTCGGTATTGACCTCGATGGACTCGGTCTCCACGTTATCCTCTACCACGTTCAGCACTTCAACCTCCTGAACGGCAGGGGGTGGAGGGGGAGGAGGAGTCTCCTGGCTCGTTTGCTGAATCTCTACTTCTTCCTCAAAAAGGAATTCGGTGTCCGTCACCTCATACTTGGTGACCTCTCTCTCAGTCCACTCAAGCGCTACATAAACGAGGCTGAGCACAAAGACCAAACCCATCAAAACATAGACGAGTTTGTCGTTCTCAAGACTGGCTTGTTCTGATTTTTTAATATGCATATCTCGTGTTTTTTAGGTCGTATATTCAAAATCGGCTACAAAGTTACAATAAAAATTGCATATACGCAAATATTTTAAGTGATTTTTTGCAAAATAGCATAAAATAAACTATTTTTAAGCCCTTTTAGTTTCAGTTTTTGCTTCCAAGTGCGCGGTTGATAGCTTTTTAACAGTTCCGGAGTGACCAGACTCCTGTCATTGAAATGATACACCATATTCAACCGTTCCGCGAAAAGGAACTGCTTCTCCTCCTCTTCCGAGTAACCCACTTTTCCGGGGAACATGGAGTCCAGCCAGCGCCACATCCGGCATCGCTCCTCCCGCAGCCGCAAGATCTCTCTGGCCGTTTTCGGTTGTGACACGGATGTATGATCCCGCCAGACGGCAGTCTGCTGCTCCAAATAAGCCCACCGGGTCTGCTGGTAAAAGACACCGTACAGGGGATAGTCCAGCCAGATAAATTGCTGCGACTCTATCTCCTGCAGCAGTTTTTCGGACAGCAAAGCGGTGCGGAAAAGCACCGTACAATTGGCAAAGCCCACGGATTGCAGGCCATACACCCCTTCCCGCTGGCCGAATGTCCATTTTGGGGAACCGGACAGCGTGCGACCGTTCGTGTGCACGAAGCCCGTCTCGGGATGCGAGCGCAAATAATCGACCTGCATCTGCAACTTGTCCGGATCGATCCAGTAGTCGTCTCCGTCCAGCATGGCGATATAGTCACATCCGTCCGCCATGATGCGCCGGTAGAGATCTATCGTATTCGCCGCCAGACCGATATTCTGCGGTCGGCGGACATAGACGATACGCCGGTCCTGCGCCGCATAGCGCTCGCAGACCGCGCCCGTGCCATCGGTCGAAGCGTCATCGCCGATATAGATACGGACGGGCTCGTCGCACTTTTGCGCGAACACACTCTCTATCGCTTGTGCGATAAAGGGCTCATGGTTATATGTCGCGATGCAGACAGCTGTCATAAATGGAAACCAGTTTGCGTCCGATGGCATCGGCGGTGAACCGACTAGTGACGGATGAGGGATGACAAGTGAGGGATGGATTCCACAAAATACTCTCCATGAACTCCGCAAACCGGCCGGGTTTGTGCTGCGCAATCTCCTGCGGCACGACCAGATCCGCCGTCTCGTCCGCTATACCGACCGGCGTGCTGAGAACAGGCAGTCCGGCTGCAACCGCTTCGGCGAGCACAACGCCGTAGGTCTCAAAACGGCTGCTCATAACCAGCGCATCCGCCTTGTGCATCCACTCCGCCACTTCGCGGGGAGTCAGTTCGCCGGTCCATTCCAGCAATCCTTCGGGTATCTGCAAGGTGTCCGCATAGGCACGCACCTCCGCATAATCGACACCGGTGCCGACAAGTACCAGACGCCAGTCCTGACGCTTCTCGGAAAGCATCTTCGCCGCCCGGAGCAGACCCTCCACATTCTTCGCCCGCTCGTCGAAACAACTCACGTGCAGGAGCGTTTTGATTGGTGATTGGTGTCGGAAGGACGCTCCGGGTGATTGGTAGAAGAAATCATCGACGACATTGTCGATCGTCCCCCACTCTCTCGCATTGATGCCGCAGTCTCGCATTACCTGCGCCAGACGCTGACTGATGGGAAGGACTCTTTCCGCCTCTTCTGCGATGCGGCAGTAGAGCTTGCGCTTGAGCGCCGGCATGCGCATGAACTGCCCGTTTTCCGGCAGATAGCCGCTCCAGTGCTCGACGATGATATAAGGAATATGGAAACGGCGTTTGAGCCGGAGTGCCAGCAGTCCCTGCTTCTGGATGACGTTCAGTTGCACGACATCGGGCATCCACCCTTCGCGTCTGAAGGCACGCCACTGACGCCATGTGTCCGTCCAGGTGAGAGAGGAGATGACGCGCACGTCGCATCCCTGCGAGCGCACCGCCTGAGCGTGCTTTTGCACAAACAGACCGGACATGGCGTCCTTGTCGGACGGGTACCAGGGTGTCAGAAAAAGAATTTTCAATTTTCAATTTTCGATTTTCAGTTCTACCGGTATTTCCACTCTCTAATCTTCTGCGCCCAAATGGCCAGACGGAAAAGCGGCTTGTAATATTTCTCTACGGAGTAATAGGTTGTGGGGGTAGAACCGAACTGCTGATAATGTTTTGCAACGCCGCGGTCCATTGACCCTTCAAAATCGAAATGCACATGCTTCTCCCGCGCCAGTTTCATCGCCTCGAGCACAAGCAGCGCGCCTGCTCCGGATTCGTTGAAGGCAGGATCGTAGGTCGGGATGAGGTAGTACATGTTATGCTTGTCCCAGATGAGGAAAGCGGCCGCGTACGGCTGTCCGTCGGCATTGCAGACACTCAGTATCTCGCATTGCCCGAGGCGGCGCGCCTTGCGCTCCAACACGAGGAAGAACTCGCGGGAATAGGACAGTTTGCGCTTGCGCGCCAGCATGCAGGACGTATGGAAGCGGTAGAAATCCTCCGGCTCCATTTTGCGCTCCGCATGCAGGCTCAGCGCTTTCTGCAACTGCCGGCGTTTGTTCTTGCTGAACGACTCGATGAGCGCATCGAGATCGCTCAGGTCGTCAACGCGGTAGGTGACACGCTCGCGTGTCTTGAAGCCCAGCCCGCGCATGGCATCGACACACAGACTGCCGGGCAGGTACTGCTGGTAGTAATACGCCAGTTTCATGGCGTCCAGCTGGTTCGCTATATTGCGGCACACTTCGGCGGTCTTCCATTTGTCGCCCGTGATCTCCGCAGTCACCCAGATGCCGCCGATCTGGGTCTGCTGCGGCATAATAATATATTTGTACCACGCGCGCTTGCGCAAGAGGTACGGCATGGCACCGAGTATGTTGCCCTGCTCGTCTTCGGCGAGGATAACATCCCATTCCTTTCCGGCGCACACGGCGTCCATCCACCACGGGGTCATCATGATCGGCACATACTCCTGCTGCCCTACCCACTCAATATAGCGTTCCTTGCCGGTCATTAGAATATATCGTTAAAAAATCCTCCGCTTTGCTGTGTCTCCTGTGTCTCCGATGCCTCGTCGTTGTCAGCGGGCTGCGTATTGGCAGCTTGCGCCTGCTGGTTGCGGTACTGCTCGGGACGGTAAAGGATCTGTACGTTCTCTGCGATGACCTCCGTCTTGCGACGGATCTGGCCGTCTTTCTCCCAGGAGCGAGTCTTAAGCTTGCCCTCGATGTAGAGTTTCATACTCTTGCGTACGTTCTGCTGCGCCCACTCGGCGAGATTGCGCCAGAGCACGACAGAGTGCCATTCGGTCACATCCGGCACCTGGGTTCCGTTCTGCATTACATAGCCACGCTCGGTGGTAGCGAGATTGAAATTAGCGATCGCAACGCCGCGGTCAAGATAACGAACTTCGGGATCGTTTCCGACGTTGCCAATAAGAATAACTTTGTTTACGCTGGACATAAAGCCATTTACAATTTAAACATTTACAATTTAATCATTTTTATCGATTTAAGGATCTCAAAACCTTTGCGGCTGCAAAGGTACAACTTTTTTCGGACATATGCAAGAAAAAATGAAAAATAATCGTGCGCATGCCAAGAAAAAAAGCAAAAAAAAGCGCCACGCGGGAGCGTGACGCTACATTGCGGAACCGGTCCGACAGATTAGAAACGCATGGCGAGGCCGATGCCGTTGGCTGCCGGCTGGATACCGAACTCGATCACGTCAGCAGTCGAGCGGGCGCAGGTCTCGTTGTAGATCTCGTGCGAGTTGTTGCGACGAACCGTACCTACTACGATACAGGGGATAGAACCGAGGAACAGACCCGAACCGACACCGAGCAGAATAGCACCCGGAGCGCACAAACCTGCATACAGAGGATCCTCCCACGGGTTAGCCTTAAAACTGCCACCGGAACGGATATTATCTACGGTAAGGCCCGTACCTACACCTACGAGTACACTACCGCAAACAATGAAGGTAAGACCGCTGGCGAACATGCTCCAACCGGACTTGCGCAGTTTCTTGCCGCTCATGTAGCGGTCATAAGCCTGCTGGCAGTTCTGCTGAACGAATGCCACGTACTGCTCTTCGTTCATGCTCTGGTCGCCCAGGTAATATAGTTTGTCTTTCTTGGTGATCGGCATTCCAGAAGCCTGCGGAACGGCATTGCCCGCAGCGGCATAATTGGCCTGAGAAACACTGTACGCAGCAGCGGCGGCCTGCTTCGGCTGGTCAAACACCTTCACAGTACCGTTCTGGTAAATAATCGTGTTGATTTCAGCAGCAGAGAGTACAAAAGTCGGACCCTCCAGATTGTTGAACTCCTTGTACTTGATTTCCGAACTGGACACCTCAAGGATCTTCGCCTCAACGCGCTTTGCATCACGCGTAACGATGATGTCCTGAGCATAAACGCCTACTGCAGCTACGGCAGCGATAGCGAGAAGGAAAAACTTCTTCATGTTTGTGAATTTTAATAGTGAATAAATAGAGCTTGTTTGCTTTTGCGCCGCAAAGGTACTATATTTTTTTCATTCCTGCAAATTTTAGCGTTCTTTTTATTCATTTTTTACTATTTTTTTCGGTTTAAGTGTCCTTTTTCATAAGATTATTGATTTTTGTATTTTTAATTTGCGTATATCATTTTTTTTTCGTACCTTTGCAGCGGATTTGAAAAAAAGCACTATAACAGCTTCAATTGGTATATGAAACACACCTCAATTTGGGTAGCTTTGATGCTCAGCATAGCGTTGGCTGCCAGCGCACAGTCCGAGCAGGCGCAGCTCGCCGACGGACAGGCGGCAAACCCTGAAATGGACGCACAATACGTGCGTTGTATCGCGTTCTACAACCTGGAGAACCTTTTTGACACCATTCATGACGAGGGCAAGAACGACTATGAGTACCTGCCGGACGGAGATATGAAATGGACGTCGTTCAAGTACGAGAACAAAGTGAAGAACATGGCGAAAGCCGTGGCGGCACTCGGTACGGACTACGACCCGCGCGGTGCGGCCTGCGTCGGCGTGGCGGAGGTGGAGAACATCGGCTGCCTGTACGACCTGTGCGCAGAGACGAACAGCCAGTACAACCGCCGGTTCAAGCCTATCCTGATAGAGGGTCCCGACCGCCGTGGCGTGGATGTAGGATTCCTGTACGACACCCTGCTGTTCAAGCCGAGCAAGGTGAACGGCTACGAGCTGAAGGCGCATTATGCGGACGGCGGCGAGATAAAGACGCGTCTGCAGTTGTGCGTTTCGGGCTATCTGATGGGATCTGGCCGGCCGGAGAAGATACATATCATCGTCAACCACTGGCCGAGCCGCTACGGAGGCGAGTTATCGTCCCGCCCGGGTCGTGACACGGCGGCGATGCTATGCCGGAGCATCTGCGATTCCATCTATCTCAAGGAGCCTAAGGCGAAAATCATCATCATGGGCGACCTCAACGATGATCCGTACAACCACTCGTGCAAGAATGTGCTGAAGGCCCGCAAGTACCGCGAGGAAGTGGAGCCGCAGGGCTTTTTCAACACGATGTGGCAGATTCTGGACCGAGGCACGGGTTCGCTGGCATATAACGGCAGCTGGAACCTGTTTGACCAGATCATCATCTCCGAACCGCTGATGAACGAAGCCCAGGACAGCGGCAAATGGGCGTACTGGAAACCGCAGATATTCAACAAACCGTTCCTCACCGTACAGGAAGGCAAGGACAAAGGCACGCCGCTACGTACCACCAAAGGCGGTGTATGGCAGAACGGCTACGGAGACCACTACCCGACAATGATTTACCTGATAAAGAAAAAATAAGTATGACATTACAGTTGCATAGAGACGCCACGCCGATCCGGATGCGTAACTACGGACGGATTGTGCAGGATATGATAGCATATGCCACGACGCTGGAAGCAGGCGTGGAGCGCGATTCGCTGGAGATTTACATCGCCCAGTGCATGCGCCAGCGCAATCTGGTCTGGAACCGCGACCAGGAAGCGGGTCTGGGTCGTGTGCGCGAGGATATTATCCGTCTGTCGAACGGCAAGCTGCGTTGCGACTCGCCCGTTTTCGAGCAGATGATGGCGCAACCCAACGCCCCGCTGATGGGACAGAGAAAGAAGAAAAAATAAGAACAGCCAAGAACCTAAATCCAAGGTTTTATGATAGAAGAACCAAGAGAATTCAAGGTCTTCGCCGGTTCAAAGGGCGAAGCGTTGGCACAGCGTGTGTGCGATGAGTTAGGTTGCCAGTTGGGTGCCGTACGTGTGGACCGCTTCTCAGACGGCGAGTTCTGCACCTATTTCGAAGAGTCCGTCCGCGGCAAATCGGTCTATCTGGTACAACCCACCTGCCCGAGTTCGGACAACCTGATGGAGTTGCTGCTGATGATTGACGCCGCCAAGCGCGCCAGTGCATACAAGGTGATTGCCGTCATCCCCTATTTTGGCTGGGCGCGTCAGGACCGCAAGGACAAACCGCGTGTGTCCATCGGCGCCAAGCTCGTGGCGAACATGCTGCAGACGGCAGGAGCCGACCGCGTCATCACCGTCGATCTGCATGCCGACCAGATTCAAGGATTCTTCGACATCCCCGTCGATCATATCTACGGCTCGAACGTGCTGGCACCCTACATAGCGGGTCTCAACCTGAAGAAACTGATTGTCGCTTCGCCGGATGTGGGCGGTTCCAAACGTGCGTCCAATTTCGCGAAGAAACTGCACACGATGACCGACCGCGAAGTGCCGATGGTCATCTGTTACAAGAACCGGCCGGATTTCAACAAAGTGTCCGAGATACGCGTGTTAGGAGACGTGTACGGCAAGGATGTGGTCATCTTTGATGACATCGCCGACACGGCAGGTACGCTGTGCAAGGCCGCCGAGGTGATGAAAGACGGCGGCGCCAAGTCCGTGCGGGCCGTTGTGACCCACGGCGTGCTGAGCGGTGACGCCTGCCAGCGGATAGAAGAGTCCGCGTTGGAGGAGATCATCTGCACCGACTCGCTGCCTATCGCCCCGGACCGTTGTTCCAAACTGCATATCGAGAGCCTGGCGCTGTCTATCGCGCAGACCATCCGCGCCATCCAGTACCATACTTCCGTTAGCGAAACCAATATACGATGAAGAGGATTGTTCTAGCGATACTTGTCATAGCCGGCCTCGTTTCCTGCAACAAGAAACCGGCCGTTATCGAGCGCCCTGCCTTCTCGGCGGACAGCGCGTACGCCTATATCGAGGCGCAGATGGCTTTCGGGCCGCGTGTACCGAACAGCAAAGCGCATAACGACTGCGCCGTATGGCTCATGCGCCAGTTGCGCGCCTACGGTGCAACCGTGGAACTGCAGAAAGGGCAGATGCCCGATTATCGCGGTAACATGCAGCAGATATACAATATCATCGGTCATTTCGACACGCCGGCGAACGCTTCGCGTCCGCGCATTCTGTTGGGAGCGCATTACGACACGCGGCCGTGGTGCGACGAAGAGGCCGAGTATGCCGACCGGTTCTACAACGTGCCGGGAGCCAATGACGGTGCGTCAGGCGTCGGCGTGCTGCTGGAGATAGCGCGGCAGTTGGGCTTGCGCATGCAGGACTCGACCGCCAATGTTCCGCCCGTGGATATCGTCTTCTTCGACTGCGAGGACGGCGGTACACCGCGTTTCTACACCGGCATGGAGCGTTCGGACACCTGGTGTCTCGGTTCGCAACTATGGGCGACCGACTACAACCGGCAACCGACCGCCACCTACCAGTACGGCATTGTGCTGGACATGATCGGTGCGCCGGATGCGGTCTTCCCCCGCGAACTCTACTCCACCCAGTACGCGGCGAACTACCAGCAGCAGATCTGGCGTTCGGCGGAGAAACTCGGCTACGGCAGCCTGTTCTCCAACCAGCAGTCCTATCCCATCACTGATGACCATTACTACGTCAATTTTATCGCCGGCATCCCCTGCGTAGATGTCATCCATTACGACGTCCGCAACGCCACGGGTTTTCCGGCATGGTGGCACACGCGTCAGGATGACATGCGTAACATCAGCAAACCGACCCTGCAAGCCGTCGGCGAAGTGGTGATGAGCCAATTGTAAATTGTGCATTGTGAAAATTTGACTTGTCAAATAATCGTGCCCTTTAGGGCTAAGAATTGTGAATTGATGACCAATCTGTTAACAATAAAAGACCTCCATGCCTCCATAGGCGGCAAAGAGATATTGAAAGGCGTCAATCTCGTCATCAACGAAGGCGAGGTGCATGCCATCATGGGACCCAACGGTGCCGGCAAATCGACGCTGAGTGCGGTACTGACCGGCAACCCGGCATACGAAGTGACGTCCGGCGAAGTATATCTCAAGGGCGAGAACCTGCTGGCGATGGAGCCCGAGGTACGCGCACGTGCGGGCGTGTTCCTTTCTTTTCAATATCCCGTTGAGATACCCGGCGTGAGCATGACCAATTTCATGCGTACGGCGCTCAACGAGAAACGCGCGTACGAAGGCAAGGAGCCGCTCTCCGCAAAAGAGTTCCTCTCCCTCATGCGCGAGAAGAAGAAACTGCTCGAATTGCCGGACAAGCTGAACAACCGTTCGGTCAACGAAGGCTTCTCCGGCGGCGAGAAGAAGAAAAACGAGATCTTCCAGATGGCGATGCTTGAGCCGTGTCTGGCAATTCTGGACGAGACCGATTCGGGTCTCGACATAGACGCGCTCCGCATTGTCGCGGAAGGTGTCAACCGCCTCAAGACGCCGCATAACGCATCCATCGTCATCACCCACTACCAGCGTCTGCTGGATTATATCGTGCCGGATTTCGTGCACGTCCTCGCGGACGGCAAGATTGTCAAGACCGGCGACAAGAACCTGGCGTTGGAACTCGAAGAAAAGGGATATGAAGGTCTCTAAAGGCGAAATATTCGAACGCGTGTTCCTCAACGAGCCTGCCGTAGACCTGCATCTGGTGCAGGAAGCCGGTTCGCGTGTAAAGATTCACGTCATCAATCTCTCTAGTTCTACTAGTTCAACTGGTTTGACTAGTTCTACCAGAAATACTATCACGATTGAGCAGGCCGGCGAAGGCTGTTCGACAGAGATCTACGCGCTTGCGTACCTGCACGGCGAGCAGTCCGTCACCACCGAGACGCATGTGCTGCACGCGGTCGGCGGCGGCACGTCCAACCAGTTGCTCAAGTTCGTGCTGGACAACAACGCACGCGGAAGGTTCGTCGGCGACCTCAAGATTGCGCAGGACGCCCAGAAGACCGAAGCGCATCAGACCAACCGCAATCTGCTGCTGTCCGAAACGGCGGAGATGCGCACGCAGCCGCAGCTGGAGATCTACGCTGATGATGTGCAAGCCACCCACGGTGCCAGCACCGGACAACTGGACGAATCGGCACTCTTCTACATGCAGCAGCGGGGTATTGACAAACAAAAAGCGCGCCAACTGCTCGTTAACGCGTTTATGAAAGAAGTCATTGAATCGATCAGCGACCCAACCCTCCGGGAACAACTACTGAACACGATTGATGGCGTAGTCGAGTAACGCCAACAGACTGCTTTTTTCTGCACAGTCACGGAACACGCTCAACGCTTCCGTGGCTTGTTTTTTATAGTTCAGCATCTGCTGTACGGCGTACTCTTCGCCCTTAAAGCGCAGCACGAACGACTTGATCTCCTGCAGCACGCGCGCCTCTTCCTCCGGTGAATAACCGTTCGCCACCAGACGCTCGCCTTTTGCCTTGATCTCTTCCGCTTCGTTCTGCGGTGCACGACGCAGCGCCTCAATCAGCGGCAGCGTCACCTTGCCGTCCCGCAAATCACTCATGGTCGGTTTGCCGATCTCCTCCAGGTCGCTGTAATCGAAAATATCATCCTTGATCTGGAAGCACAGGCCGAGCAAGCGTCCGTAGTCGCGCAGGGCCGCCCGCTGACGCGGCGTGCAACCGGAACTCTCGGCTCCGGCTTCGGCGCAGGCCTGGAACAGCTGCGCCGTCTTCTGCTCGATTACCCGGAAATACTGCTCCTCGTCAATCCACATGGACTGCCCCACGTGCAGCTGCACCATCTCACCGCTACTGAGGCTCTTGCCGAGGTTCGCCACAATCTCCAAGATCCGTATATTGCGCACCTCTGCGGTCAGGCCGATCACCTTGGCGAGCATGTAATCGCCGATCAGCACCGCCACCTTGTTGGTCCATTTGGTATGCACCGCCGCTACGCCTCGCCGCGTATCCGAACTGTCCACCACATCATCGTGAATGAGACTCGCCGTGTGCAGCAGCTCCAGCGCCACTGCCGCACGGTGGGTCTTGTCCGTCACGGGATTGCATATCTGAGCCGCCAGCAGTACCAGCAGCGGCCGCAGCTGTTTGCCACGACGCGCACTCACATAACGAAGCACCTCCTGCTGCAATTTGTTGTCTGCGCGCAGGCTCTGCTCCATGAGGCGTTCGTACTGCTTCCACTCCGCCTCAATCGGTCTCCGTATGTCTGTCAAACCGGCCATATTGTTCAAATCGGGTGCAAAGGTACAACAAAAAAATCAAATGTGCAAATTTTGCGTCAATTTTTCCACATATGTTTGCAAAAATTGTTGTATCTTTGCACCGTGATTAAAACGCGCTATTTTCATTTAACTAAAAAATAATACATTATGAAGCCTTTCATGGACAAAGATTTCCTGCTGCAAACCGAGACCGCGCAGGAGTTGTATCACAATCATGCGGCGAAAATGCCGATCATTGATTATCATTGTCACCTCATCCCCCAGATGGTAGCCGAGAACAAGCGCTTTGAGTCGATCGCACAGATCTGGCTCATGGGCGACCACTACAAATGGCGCGCCATGCGTTCGAACGGTGTGGACGAGAAGTACTGCACCGGCAAGGATACCACCGACTGGCAGAAATTCGAGAAATGGGCGGAGACCGTGCCTTACACCTTCCGCAATCCCTTGTACCACTGGACCCATCTGGAGCTCAAGACCGCTTTCGGTATCGAGGAGCGTCTGAACCCCGAAACTGCACGTGCCATCTATGACAAGTGCAACGACCTGATTGCCAACGATCCGAAGTTCTGTCCGCGCGGCCTGATGAAGCACTACGGCGTAGAGCTCGTCTGCACGACCGACGACCCGGCTGACAGCCTGGAGTGGCACAAGATGGTGAAAGAAGACCCGACCGCCGAAGTACGCATGCTGCCGACCTGGCGTCCCGATGCAGGTATGAACATCGAAGCCGCTACTTGGAAAGCCTATATCGAGAAACTGGCTGCCGTAGCCGGCATGAACATCGCCAATTTCGCTGACCTTGTAGCTGCCCTGCAGAAACGCCATGACTTCTTTGAGTCGATGGGCTGCCGTCTGTCCGACCACGGTATCGAGGAGTTCTACGACGAGCCGTACACCGACGCC
>Ga0265298_10006564_pt1 | contig 14339 bp, 12 predicted proteins | sample AusTroGonzalo_MG_3_FD_193486 | JGI IMG/M metagenome (GOLD analysis project Ga0265298, IMG submission 193486) | Bovine rumen microbial communities from tropical cattle in Woodstock, Queensland, Australia - Gonzalo_01 | ecosystem: Host-associated > Mammals > Digestive system > Stomach > Rumen ...
AGCTACCCAAATGCTTGAAAGTATGATAACTAATAATCTACCAACTAGAGCTGAAGTATCTGATATATTTTATGCGGTTTCACAGTGAGCTGACTATCTCATGCTATCATGAGAAACATCAATGTGAAAGCATCCAGTCGCTTGTATCAAGGTGATGAATAAAATCATCAACGAAGCGGAAAAATATATTTAGCTTTAGCAAACTATTTAATACTATTAATTTTATTCTATATTTAATACAAAATGAAAAAAACAAACTGAAAGGAAAACAAATTTATCTTACGATTCGATGAAATCGGAATCGAAGACGTGCCATATGTTGGAGGTAAAAATGCCTCACTTGGAGAAATGTATAGGAATCTAGTTCCAAAAGGAGTAAACATTCCAAACGGATTTGCTATTACAGCCTATGCTTATCGTTATTTATTGAAAGAGACATGAGCTGATAAGAAAATCAAAGAAATTCTATCAGATTTGGATACTTCTGATATGGATAACTTAGCTCAGAGAGGATCTAGAGTTAGATCTTTGATTAAATCTCTCGAATTCCCTGAAGATTTGACTAAAGCAATTATCGAATCATACAAAAAAATGGAAAAGATCTACTGAAAAAATGTCGATGTAGCCGTTAGAAGTTCTGCAACTGCAGAAGATCTTCCTGATGCTTCATTTGCTGGACAACAAGATACATATTTAAATATCTTTGGATATGAATCAATTATCGATGCATGTAAAAGATGTTTCGCATCATTATTTACAAATAGAGCCATCTCTTACAGACAAGATAAACATTTCGATCATTTCTCTATCGCACTTTCAATCACTGTACAAAAAATGGTAAGAAGTGATCTAGCATGTAGTGGAGTAATGTTCTCTATCGATACAGAATCAGGATTTAAAGATGCTGTACTTTTGACTGGTGCTTATGGACTATGAGAAAATGTAGTACAGGGAGCTGTAAATCCAGATGAATGGTATATTTTCAAACCATCTCTTAGAAAAGGAAAGAAAGCTATCCTTTCTAAGAAAGTTGGAGAAAAAGCTATCAAGATGATTTACTCAAATTCTGGAGTATCTCCTACAAAAAACATTTCAGTACCTGAAGCAGACAGAAAAAAGTTAACTCTTACAGATGATGAAGTTCTAAATCTGGCAAAACAAGTCGTAATCATCGAAGACCACTATTCTCAGAAAAAATGAAAATTCTGTCCTATGGATACAGAATGGGCTAAAGATGGAAAGACTGGAGAGTTATTTATCGTTCAGGCTAGACCTGAAACAGTTCACTCAAATACAGATATGTCAGTTCTAAAGACTTATGAACTTGAAAAGAAAGGTGAAGTTATCGTTCAAGGAAGATCTGTATGAGAAAAAATTGGAGCTGGAAAAGCTAACATAATCAAAGATGTAGCAGATATCAATAAATTCAAGAAAGGTGAAGTTTTGGTAACAGATATGACTGATCCTGACTGGGAACCAATCATGAAAATTGCTTCCGCTATCGTAACAAATAGATGAGGAAGAACATGTCATGCTGCTATCATTTCTCGTGAATTAGGAATTCCTTGTGTTGTAGGAACTAATAATGGAACTGAGATTATTCCTCAAGGAAAAGATATTACAGTTGACTGTAGTGGTGGAAATGCTGGAATCGTTTATAAAGGAAAACTTCCATTCAAAATCAATGAAATCAATATCGCAAAATTACCAGAAACTAAGACTCATATCACTATGAATGTAGGATCTCCTGATCAGGCTTTTGAAGAAAGCTTCATTCCAAATGATGGAGTTGGATTAGCTAGAGAAGAATTTATTATCAATTCTTATATTAAAGTTCACCCATTAGCTCTACTACGTTTCAACGAACTAAAAGATGCTAATGTTAAGAAGCAAATCGCTGATTTAACTGTAGGATACAAAGATAAAGCTGATTACTTTATCGATAAATTAGCTGAATGAGTAGCAACAATCGCCGCCGCATTCTATCCAAAGAGAGTAATCCTTAGACTATCAGATTTTAAGTCTAATGAATATGCTAATCTGATCTGAGGAGCCCAATTCGAACCAAAGGAAGATAATCCAATGATTGGATGGAGATGAGCTTCTAGATATTATTCAGAAAACTATAAGGAAGCTTTCGGACTAGAATGTAAGGCTGTACTTAAAGTGAGAGAAGAAATGGGATTAGATAATCTAGATGTAATGATTCCATTCCCAAGAACAGTAGATGAAGCTAAAAAAGTAATCAAAACTATGGCTTCATTCGGATTGAAACAAGGAAAACATGGACTCAAGGTTATGTGAATGTGTGAAATTCCTTCAAATGTAATTCTTGCTGAAGAATTCTTGGAAGTATTTGATGGATTCAGTATCGGATCAAATGACCTTACTCAATTAATCCTATGAGTAGATAGAGATTCAGAATTAGTTTCTGATATCTATGACGAAAATAACGAAGCTATCAAGAAAATGATTAAAAAAGTCATTGAAGTAGCCACAAAAAAGAAAAAATATATCGGAATCTGTGGACAGGCTCCATCTGATTATCCAGAATTTGCTAAATTCCTAGTAGAATGTGGAATTGAATCAATGTCTTTGAATCCAGATACAATGATCAAGACTAGATTAGCAGTTGCAGAAATTGAAAAGAAATTGAAGAAAAAAGGTAAGAAATAAAATAGCAAATCTCCACTACCCCTCTTAGAGAGGGGTATTTTTTATCTTATGTTATTCTGAGCGACAGCGAAAAATCCATTTATCTTTCGTCATTTCGACCCTGAGTGAAACGAATGGGGAGAAATCCATATGTATAATACAAACTGGATCTCTCACATGCGTTCGAGATGACGAATATGATACAAGAAAAATCTTCCACGATATCCCCATCTAAATCCCTAAATTCCATATTATTACACATTTTAATAATAATGGTTAAATTATTTTAATTTAAGCTTGAACTACCACCACTTTATAATATTATGTTAGTTGTAAATGCCGTTATTTATTTTTTTATTTTAAAAAACATGAAGAAAAACTTTTTGTTCAAGTGAGTATCAGTGTTGGGAGCAATGCTATTACTCGCAACTAGTGTAATGCCTGGATTACAGTATGCTTACGCAGAATCAACATCGACTGAAGCCTCGTGGGATTATGTTCATGATGAAAACAGTTGGCAAACAGCCTACGGAAACCCTAATTCTGCACTCAAAGCATATGAAGATTATTATCGATATGAGGATCTTTGGAATGATACATTAGGAAGAAGAGCTCTACTTGATGATATCCGTTGTAATTTTAGTTCATATGCTGATGAAAACTGAAGTAATCCATATGCAAATTGAATAATTAAGGGTGTTAAATATGCTCCTTGGTTTAATACTAATTATAATGAGGTAGAAGTGGTTGAAAACAGTGTTCCATGATTTGTTGGTACTCATTTTTATCTTAAAGAGGATGCTATTAATCTTGATTTAATTGAAAATGGTTCAGATACTCTTTATAAATTATATACAAATTCAGATTTAAGTACTCCGGCTGGCATTTGGGTTAAGATTGACTCATGTTCATATCCAAATTTTACTAAATCTTGAAAAGCTTGGAATGCTACAGCGTGGGCTGTCGTAAAACTTCCTAAACCATTTAGGGGGACCATAAGTATTAGTTATAATTGAGCTGACCCTGTTTATCCGTGGTGAGAAAAAGTGAGAGATTTTGATAAAGGATTTTGAGTAGAACATATTTCTAATATAACTGCTTATGATGCAAGTACATTTGATCCAGATAAGCTCAAGGTTACATTACTTGCACCAGTAGCATGTATAGAGAAAGGTGCAGATGATGATTGTTACGGTTCTTTGCGTGCAGCAGTAGATCATGCAGCAAATAATGATACAATTTATTTAGTAGCAGATGATGAGGTAAGTTTTAATTCAACAGATTCTTCAACTTGGGAAATTGCAATTACTGATGGTAGAAATCTTACTATAGATTGAAATAATCATTATATTCAGTGAGTAACAAATGCTGCTGCTGATGAAACTTACTGGCATGATATTTATGTTTCATGAGCTGGAAATGTAACAATTAAAAATTTAACAATTAAAAATTTCGGTGATACTTTATGATCAACAAACCGTTATACTTCTCCTATTTATGTAGGGAAAGGATATACATGAAAGCTTACTTTAGATAAAGTAACTATTAACACTTTTAATAGACAAGCTATTCATATTTGAAACTGACAATTTGATATATCAAATCTTACTATAAATGGTAGTAATGGTTCTCCATATCAACAAGGTATAGAAATTTTTGAGAATGGACATGGAACAATCAAGAATTCATCAATTAGTGGAATTAAATGAAGTACGGATTGGGATGCTTATGCAATTGGTAATTTTGGTAATTGAACAGTAACAGTAACTGATACAACTATTAATAATAGTGATTATGCAGTAGCTGTATGAACAGTTAATTATGACGAAACAGCTGCAGAAACTACAGCTTGAAAACTTATACTATGAGCATGAAATGATTTTACTGCAACGACTGATGTATTAGCAATAAGTTCATCTGCCCAAAATGGAGAAGGTAAGAATACAGCAACAGATAGTACAACTTCTTCAATAGAAGTAACAGCAGGTTCTTATAATGGAGCTATAGAAAAGAGTGATAAAGAAAGTGATGCATCTGCTAAAATTGAGATAAGTGGATGAAAATTCTCTGTAGATCCTACTGCTTATGTAGTAGCTTGAAAATATGCTAAATCAATTAGTGAAGGTGCCCTTAAATATGAAGTAGATGTTAAACCTAGTTCATCTTCTTCATGATGAGGTGGTGGAGGATCATCTAAAAAATCAGAGACTACTAAGACAGATGATGCTAAAGCTAATACTTGAGATACAGCTACAGTAGATGAAACTAAAACTGATGAAACTAAAGCAGATGAACCAAAAACAGCTGTAGATGCAAATAATAATGGAACAGCTGATACAGCAATAAGCTTCTCTCAAGAGTTCAAAGATGCATACAAATTTGCTCACGATAATGGAATCACTACTAAAGATTCTATCGAAGAAGCTGATATGTATGGACCATTAACTAGAATTGCTATGGCTAAAATGTTGTCTCAATATGCTATCAATGTATTAGGAAAGACTCCAGATACATCTAAAGTAGTTCCTAACTTCCCAGATGTAGATGCTCAATTAGATGCTGACTATAATAACTGAGTTACATTAGCTTACCAATTAGGAATTATGTGAATCGGAATCGAAGAATTCAGACCATTTGATTTGGTAACTAGAGCAGAATTTGGAACTGCATTATCTAGAATGTTATATGGAACAGCTGATGGAGAAGGAAATGAATGGTATTCAACTCACCTTGAGAAGTTGATGAATGAGAAAATCATTACTAATGATAATCCTCAATTACAAGAATTAAGAGGTTATGTAATGATTATGCTTATGAGAAGTGCTCAGTAGAAATTATAGATATTTCGAAAAAAAGTCGCTCTAAAAAGGGCGGCTTTTTTGTTATATTGTCAATTCACCTAAGATCCTTCGATGTGCTCAGGATGACATACGAATAATTAAAAAAAATGAGAGTAGGAGAAACTCCTACTCTCGGGATGAAATCTGTGAAGATAGCAAGGGAAGATACGCATTTTTCTCAGCGCAATCGCGGCCATCTGTCCTAAGGCGGCAATCCGGATACGTCATTCCCTTTAGAACACTTGTCTCTAGCTGATACAACCCGTACCATCACACGATGCCAGGCTAACATGCTTCGGGCATTATTCGCTTCCTTCCTCTTGAGACTCGTTAAGGATAGGATTCATGTTCCTTACCATTCTGGGACCCTTCATACACCGTGTATCTATAAGGGGGCGTACTATCCTCTTTTTCTGGCTTAACATCCAATCACGGGTACAGACTTCACAATCCGTTGACTGAACGTGTACTTATATACAGATTTATGATACAAAGTCAAGTATATTTTAAAAAATGTGCCATAAAGGCACATTTCATTTTTTCATTGAATAAGTTATTCTACGATTTCTCTTCTGATTCATTTATCCAAATGAACTAATATCTCGTAAGGGATAGTTCCTGCAGCTTTTGCCCATCCTGAAACTGAAGCTAAACAATTCTGATCCTCTTCCAAGAGGAATACTTCATCTCAGATCAAAATTTTATCGTTTCACATATAGCATGATAGATTCATACATACATTTCCAATTTGTTTTAGATTTTCACTTTCATGTTCGATCTCTATCTTTTCACGAACTGCACGTGGAAGTCATTCTGCATATCCAAATGGAACTGTCACTGTAATTTTATCAGTTTTTTCTACTTGTTTCCACTGTGGATCATAAGATACTCATTCATTATATGGTACTGAATTTATAGCTGTAATAATTGAAGATAGAGATAAAGCTGGCTGTAATTTCTCTCCTAATTCATAGTCTGGATCTTCTGGAGCCAATGGATTATATCCATATAGAGCCAATCCTGGACGATAAGCATTAAAGAAATCATCCTGGATTTTTAGTACTCATGTACTAGCTCCAATATGACGATATGTTGGCACATGTCCATAATCTAATATCTGAGCGTACATCATTTTGAATGCATCGACTTGCTTTTCTATATCTAGTTTATTAGCAGAGAATAAATGAGACATTACTCATTCAATAGTGATTTTTGGGCATCATTTCAAAAATTCTAAAGCATTTGGCAATAAATCTGCATCTATTCATTCACGATTCATTCCAGTATTAAGGAATAAGTGGATTTTCAGCTTTTTATTTAATTTTGCTAATGCTTGCAAAGTCTCTAAATTATAAACGCAGAATGTAGTTCTCTTGAAGTTGAATTCTTTGTAATTTATAGGCAATGTTTCTCCCATAATCAATACGTTAAATTTACTATGACGACGAACTATATTATATTCAGGGAAAGAATCTACTACGATATATTTGATAGGTAATCATTTGTAAATTTTTAGCATATTATCTATTCCATGTCCATATGCATTAGATTTGATTACAGGAAACAAATCTGCATGTGGTTTAAGTGACTGTAAATAATTATAATTATTTAATAATGCTGATTGACTAATGTAGATACGATTCATTGGCTCAATATTTGGTTTGAACCATTCTTTTATGAAAGAGAACATTTTGTTTATAATTTATGATATAAAATTTATTTTTTGAATCAGTTTTCTTTAATTCTTTTGGCTATTTCTCATCATCATTTTTCTTCTACTTTTCAGTGATTTAGCACTACCGTTTCATCCACAGGTAGGTAATCCAAAATTGTGAATATATGCGTAATAATTATGAATGAATTCTGGTCAGTGGAAATGGATTTAAGCATTTCTGCTACTACTTTGAAAGCATCTACATCCAATCATGAATCTATTTCATCCAGGATTATGTATTTCGGATTAAGAAGTTTCATCTGAAGGATTTCTAGTTTTCTACGTTCTCCTCAGCTAAATCATACATTCAAATCACGCCAAAGAAAATCTTTAGAAAGCTGAAGTTCTTCAAGGATTGGCTCGATTATTTTTTTAAATTCCATAAATGTCGTAGTTTTGACTGAATTATCGTAAACTCATTTCAAGAATTCAAACAATTTAACTCATGGAATTTCTGGAATATTCTGGAATGCTAAGAAAATTCCTAGTTTAGCTCTTTTATCAGGCGTTAAATTTCAGAGATTTTCTCAGTCTAAAGTAATTTCTCCATCTGTGATTTTGTATTTTGGATTTCACATCAAAGTCATAGCCAATGATGATTTTCAGCTACCGTTTTTTCATAGTATGCAGTAATTTTTTCATAATTCAAAATCACAAGAAATCTGGTTTAGAATTTCTTTTTCTCATACAGATACCGATAAATTTTTGATTGAAAGCATAAATTCGATTCAAATAAAAAAACTTCTTTCATAAGATAGGAATTTAATAACGAAATACAAATAAATTAGAAATTTTTTAATTAAAAAATATCGAGAGTTATGCCTCCCGATACTTCTTGTAAATTTTTAGAGTCTCCTTACAGAGGAACAATGACAATGCTATGGGCAATCCAATCGTTACTAAGAATGCAGCTAGGAATAGAAATCCCCTAAATATGGTTCCTTCTGGCGCCCAAGTGTAGATGTGAGAAGTTACCTCCCAGATCTGTGAGAGAAATGCTGGCTCATACTGGCGATTCATGATCCTCGTACAGCCACCACCTAACAACCAGTCCACACTCATAGCTGACATCAGCATAGCCAAAATAGTGTTGAAAACTAGCCAAACAAATAACAACGCTTTTTTCATAACTTTAAATTTTTGTTTTTCGATATTTTTACATTTAATCTTCAAAATCGAATGGGATTTTTAATTGTCCATCTTCTTCACTTTCAGGTTTCTTTTCCTCTTGGTTAACCTCGAGTGTTTCATCTGCTACATATTCACTTTCTACTGGAACATGTTCATATTTTGGATTTAGAACTACATCTCCATCTTCATTCATGATATTTTCGTCATCTCATGTATAATGATTTTCTGCTCATTCATCTCTCAAAACTTTAGCTACTTCTCATTTCTTTTCCTGTTTTACTTCGTCTGCCTTTTCATGTTTTGCTTTAACTGTTTTTTCGGCTTCCAATTGTATTCTTCTTCTCTTTAAATATTTCAAATAATTTCCATATCGTCCAAATAATTGTCTTACAATATTTTCTCCATAAATTTCAGTTTTAAAAGCTGATTTTGCTTCATTTAATATTTTTTCGTATTCATATCATTCTGGTTTTGTATGTTTAAAACCAACAAACATATTAAATAACCAAATAATAGCAGCATCTGAATATTTATTAAACCATTCATCTATCAATCTTTTTCAGTCTTCCTTTTTCTTTCATTTATTCACGTTTTCTACCCAATTCAAAAATTCTATAAATTCGTAATTATTAGATTCTTGGATTCTAGCTTTCTTTTCACGATAAAGTGGTGAAAATTCATGTGGTTGAATTACTGGTTTTTCTGATCATTTTTTTGCCATAATAATATATTTGAAAATAGTAAAATACGTATCTCTTACACTGCCTAAATTATATACAAAACGCCGTAAAAGTCAAATTAAAATTACCTTATCAAAATTCAATGTTTGAATTGACAAAATGAAATCATATAATTAAATGATATTTTATTTTGTATCCCCTTCATCCAGATGAATAAACGATGGAAAGTTGCTTTGTACGTAGTATTACTATTAGCGCTAATAGCTGTTGTTTGGCTTATGTTTGGAAATACAAATCCAAGTGTAGAGACACCAGACAGCGAAGATACTGAAGTTCCTGTAGAAGAAGTTTCAGACCAATGAAATAATACATTCACTTATGACAATACTGCTACTTTTGAGGAGGATGTAATGAAGGATTTAGAATGATTTTTTGGAAATAATAACTGATACGAAGACGTACAGTGAGAATACTGATTTACAAGCACGGAAAATGAATAATGCAAAAAATAATTTGGGAAAATTCTGAAAAAAATATTTTGCGTAAATTTGAAAATGATGAAGAAGTTTTTCAGATTGTTCCAGATTCTGACTGTAATATTAAATTTTGAGCTGTGATCAAAAATAGTCAGATTTCGTTTGATTTTGATATCCAGAATGAGAATACAAATATCGAATGCTATTTCCTAATCCCTGCTATTGAAAGTCAGAATGTAAAACTAGATATAAACACAAATTTTAAAGTAAGTAATACAAAAGTTTGAATTAACGTGATAGCTTTAGCTTCAGATAATGCCTCAATTACTTTGGATGGGAATTTACATATTGGAAATGAAATCAAAAATGTAGATGCTAAACTTTATGAGGAAACTCTCCTACTCTGAAATGCAAAATACATTTCACTCATTCCATGACTTAGAGTCGACTCCCCTGACGTAAAAGCTTCTCATTGAGCCAAAGTTCAGCGCATCAGCCCTGAGAGATTATTCTATATGCAGAGTCGTTGATTATCTCAGGAAAAAGCTATCAATATGATTATCAATTCATATTCAGAGCAGATTGTGGATAAATTATGACTGGATGAAAAATGAAAAGAAGAATTTTATTCTATGATAAAATAACATAATGCAAAAATACTTTGATTTATTACTCGAATTACTACGACCTGAAGATGATGATTTTGTAATGGAAGAAAAGAAAAAGCTTTCAGCTACAGCCAAAAAGCTAGAAGAAAGATGAAATAAAAATCTGAAAATCGCTCATAAGGTTTGATTTATATTTGAAGCTTATGAAGATCTATTGAATGAAAAGATTACACTTGATGAATTTTTGGCTACATGAGATATCACTAGTGAAAGAAATATTTCCAAACCTAGTTCGTCTTCTATTGAAGCACTAAATTGAATAATTGAGTGAAAAAACGAGGATGAAAATACTCTATTTATTCTCGATTCTATTAGTTTTGCGAGTCTCGCTAAAAAAGATAAAGAAACTATACAAAATCGAGCAAAAGATCATAACTGTGAATTAGTATTTTGTTAATTTATTTATTAAATAATATAACCATGTCTGACTGTATTTTCTGTAAAATTGCCAACGGAGAAGCTCCATGTTTCAAAATCTGGGAAAATGATGAATTTATGGCATTTCTAGACATCATGCCAAATGTAAAATGACAGACTCTACTTATTCCAAAGAATCACTACGATTCAGATTTATTCCAAATCGATGATGAAAAATTCTATGGAAGACTAATAGCTGCTGCAAAAGAAGTAGTCGATATGCTCAAAAAAAGTCTGAAAGTTCAGCGTGTATGAATGATTATGGAATGAATGTGAGTAAATCATCTACATTTGAAACTCTATCCAATGTACTGATTGGATGAAAATCGAGAACCAAACGAATGTCCATGACATGTATTCTTTGATAAATATCCAGGATTTTTGACTACTCAAATGTGAGATAAAGCTGATATGGAAGAATTGTGAGCTATTCAAGTTCAAATCACGAATTGATCAGCTTTGAATTAATTTGCCATTCTGAGCAATAGCGAAAAATCTTATGTGTATTACCTACAAAAAATAACAAACCGACACTAAATGTCGGTTTTTTATAACCATTAGTTATCAAAAAATGTTATAAATTTCATCAAGTCAATAAAAAATATCAAAAATCTCCAAATTGAATAAGTAAATCGCTCAAAAAGTACCTGATTTTTTGCTTTTTTTCGTTTTTGTGGATATAATTTAATTGTTAATTTATATCCGTAGTCTTTATTTGAATGTACCAGACTTTAGAAGATCTTGAATTCGTATTAACTCAGCCAAAAAGTAGATTTTATAAATTTTCAAAGATTTTCAAAGAATTAAAGGTTCTTTGACTAATTTTTACAGTTCTATTTTTGTGAACATATTTGATTACAAATGCTCAATTAGTAATTGATAATATCAATGATCGTTTTTCTCCAAATGAAGTATATTGAATTTCAGAGGATATTATGAATTCCTCATTTAGTCGAGATCATTGATCTGCTGAAAAAGTTGAAAATCTAGTCGAACAATATGGAGGTGTAGTTTCTATGGAGCAAGAAGTTGCTACTGATATGGATCATTATTTGCAGCAAAATCTAGATAGTTATGATTTTTCTTTCAACTTATTACCTCCTACGAATAGATTAATCATCCCAGCAATCAATCTAGATGTTCCTTTAGTTGAAAGTAGCATAATGAATCAAAAAGATTTCTCTGAAACTGCTTTTGATTCTGATTTGGAAAATTGAGTAGTAAAATACCCTACTACTCCAAATCCATGAGAATGATGAAATGCTTTCTTCTTTGGACATACTTCACAGGAATACTGGAAAAAGAATCCATACTGAACAGTTTTTCGTAATATACCTCAGTTAAAAGAAAATGATAAAATTCAGGTTGTATGGGACTGAGTATTATATGAGTATAAAGTACTAAAGACTGTGGTAGTGAGACCAAGAGATGTAAATAATACTTACGTTAATTTTGGAGAACACTGAAAAGAATATATCACACTTATGTGATGTTATCCAATTGGAAGAATCGATAAAAGAATGATGATTTTTGCCGAAAGGATTTAATTTATAATATAAATAAAAACAAAAATGGATTTACCTATGGAACAGCTTTGGTTCAACATCTTACTTCGAGCACTAATTACAGTGTATAGTGCAAATGGTATATGAAATTTTATAGCATACATTCCATGAATGAACAAGGATGATGCTGAAGTTTTGGGATATGATACTAGTTCAAATTATTCATTTCAGCTAACCTCTTCGTTAATTTTCTGTCTATTATGAATCGCTCAGTTTAGATATCAGATTTTGGTTTACCTTACTATAGTTGAAGTTGTATTAATTATTGTTACTTATTTACGTCTTATTGAATGTAAATTGAGTTATTTAGACAAGAAAAAAATGGCTTTGAAAAAAATTAAGAAAAAGAGATTAGATGAAATTAAATCTAAATTAGATTAATAATTCTGCAATCTAGCAATTCTATCATCGATACTTGGATGAGAATCCCGTATCGATGTTTTTTTTCTTTCAGTTTTTATCACTGCATGACTTCTCATTTTTTCTTTAGCCTTATCTATACCCCAGATTTTAGGTTCAGCTATAAAGAATGTCGAAATGGAATCATTAGCTTTAGATACATATGAATTAGTTGATATTTTTCTTAAAGCTGAAATCATCGCTTGATTATCTCTTGTCAATTCTACTGATCATAAATCAGCCATATATTCTCTTTTACGTGAAATTGCTAATCTTATCAATGGATAGAATAAATATCCTAAAGCTAGAAATGCTATTCAAAATATAAACCATCCATTCACTCATTTAGATTCATTATCAGAAGAGCTAGATGAATATAGATTGTTTCTCAATAAAATTTGTCCAGCTAAACTTGCTACTCAAACAAATACATATGCTACATACATCAGTAGAGAATCGTTGTTTATTAAATGTGTAAGTTCATGACCTGCTACTGCCTCAATTTCTTTTTTATCAAGTTTTTCTAATAATCATGATGTAAAGGCAATTCGTGAATCATTTTTCTTCCATCATGTAGCGAATGCATTCATTCATTGTTCATTCATTATTGCAATCTTTGGCATGGGAAGTCACTTTGAGATACAAAGATTTTCCACTATATTATACACTTCAGGATTATCTTTTCTTGTGATAGCTTTAGCTCCAGAGAGTCAGAACATAATATCTTTCTGCATATAGAATGATATTGCTCCCCAGGCAATCACTCCTAGCATAACTAATGGAATGTAGTGTAAAGTTAGATCCCATCATTCACTCCATGAACCTGTATTTGTGAAAAATAGTGTCAAAACTACCCAAAAAATCAGAATTAAGAAAACTGGGAAAGAGATCAATAATAATGCTGTTTTCCTCTGATTTTCTGCTTTAAAACTTTGCATTCACTGGTAACCAACCATAGTTATTTAGGATTTAGATATAAAGTAACAAGAAAATATTATGTATATAAAATTTAAAAACAATAAAAAACGAACTTTTTGTAGCCTTTATCTTATTGTATTTATTGTCTTGCTTGCATTTTGATATTGGATAACTACAATTAGTTATTAAACTTTTATCATCCAGTTCAGGGAAATGCTAGAATGAATATTGCAGTTCATATGATGACTTGGATTTTTCCTATTCTGAATGTGATATTTGGAGCAAGCTGTTTCTTCTGTAACGAATTGATGATTTAAAAATTTATTAAAAAGATTTACTTCATCAGTTCTCAAATCTTTTTGAAGTTGAATCTTGATTACTACGATATTACAAAGTTCAAATGTTGTTTCTGTACTTGTACTCGCATTTGTTTGAACGTGAATTCTTTCACTTACATCAGCATTGGCAGTTATTCTCTGATCTAATATTGGTACCATGATTACTAGTTCAGTTTTATGAATAGTATGATTGAGTCTAAATGTTTCTATGCTTGCTCTCCCATTGATCTTTTTAGGTGCGATTTGATTAGCTTTTCTATCTCGTCGAAGTAAAGTCGTAACAATAAGCAAATTTATGTTTAGTTTCGGTATCATATTTTTAGCATTTTCTCTAATGAAAGATTGACTAGCTTTTGTTACTGAGATGGTAGATTTTACCGAATATACACAAATGAGTCCATGGATATTCTTCTGAATTTGATTGATATTGACCATGTTAGTCCAATCAGGAAGTTTGATGTTCATTATATCATTAGCCATGGTTTCTGCAGGTGTCTTACAACCTGAAGCTGCGCTTGCTGTAGCATTTGCTACATAT
>Ga0265298_10006566_pt1 | contig 14336 bp, 14 predicted proteins | sample AusTroGonzalo_MG_3_FD_193486 | JGI IMG/M metagenome (GOLD analysis project Ga0265298, IMG submission 193486) | Bovine rumen microbial communities from tropical cattle in Woodstock, Queensland, Australia - Gonzalo_01 | ecosystem: Host-associated > Mammals > Digestive system > Stomach > Rumen ...
ATGACATGGATTACGAGGAAAACCATGAGGTTCTAAGAGCTATTAGGAAGGTGCAAGCGGGATAATTTTCAGTATATACATTTTTTAACTTAATTAATTTGGTAAATATCATAGGAAGCGACTCGGCTATTCATGCAAGCATGATGGCTCTCGCTGCTCCAAACGTTCAAGGGCAAGACCGTCATCCCCTTCGCCACCTCTGGCGGCAGCAGCATCAAGAAAGCTTGCGAAGACCTGAAAGCCGCTTATCCTGGTTTGAATTGGAAGGAAGGTCAGTTGTTGAATCGAGCAACTAAGAAAGATTTGGAGGATTGGGTGAAGAAAATATAATAACCAATAAATCATAAGGCATTCACCAACATCCATGTATCGAGTGCCTGCCAGATGAAGTGCAAGAGTTGTGCTCGCGTCTGCCCCATGCACCTCACACCCTACGACTCTCGCAGCGAGACCGTCGGCTATCTGCATCCCGACTGCCTGAAGTGCGGCAAGTGTACGTTGGCCTGCCCGTCGAAAATAATGACACTAACACATTAACCTGAATTATTCAATGTTGTTTCTTTATATTCGCGAGGCGACACATTGAAGTGCTCCTTGAACACCTTGCTGAAATATTTTGTCGATGAGAAGCCCGTTTTGACTGCAATATCCGACACGGGAAGCGATGTCTCGCGAAGCAGACGGGCAGCCACTTCCATACGCACATTCTTGATATAATCTGAAGGTGACATATTCGTCAGGTTCTGCATGCGTCGATATAGTCCAGTGCGGTCCATCGCCATGAGTTCGCTCAGTGTCTGAACGGAGAAATCCTCGTTGCTGATGTTCTCTTCCGTTATTTCCTTCAACCGCTTCAAGAACTGCTCGTCGGCTGGTGTTCCCTTGAGACGTTCAATCGTCTCATTGCTCAGCTCGACGCGAGCATGACAGGTCTTAGCCTGGACGATGCTTTGCAGAACCCACCTGCGCCACCAATACAGAGCTGCAAGAACGAGGAGTACGACCGCAAAAGCAGACGCAAGCCATATCCACAGCGTGTTTCCAGATGACTGTTCCTCCTGAACAGACTGAGGTCGTGGATAGTAGAACGTATAACAGGGAGCCGTCACTGAGTCGGGATGAAACACGATAATGCCTTTGGCATAGCCCACCGTGATGGAACCATCCTCATTGTTATGCATCTGACCGGTCCGGAACTCGCCTCCGTCAAGATTGATACCGTCAAGGATACCATAGCTTTTGATGCCAAAACTGTCGCGACTAATCACATGAAGGCGTGATAATCCCGTGGTGGTAGCTACCCACACGTCACCCTTGCTGTCGTCAATCATAGCCTGCACATTTAAATTTGGCAGGCCGTCATGCTCATCAAGTGTAGCTACCAGCTGATTGCTGCTATTGAAAATCATCAGGCCTTTGCGCGTTCCTATATATACATAGTCTCCACCCAGGTCGAGCGCACAGTTGGTGATGCCTGCTGCATATTGCGCAGCCAGTTGGCTGGCGTGCGGCGTACGATAGTCTGGCTGACGGGCAAAGACGAAATCGCTGTCGGGATAGTTTGTAAACTGATGTAGTCTACGGGGATTACTATACAAGATGCCACGTTCAAAGGTGCCTGTCCAGATTCCACCATAGCTATCGCAAACGTATGCCGTGATGTCGTCCGCCTTGATTTCCGAAGGTATAGTGTCTTGCGGCCACGCCACCAGCTGGCTGTCAGTCAGCCCCAACCGTTTCATCAGTCCTCCAACATCAGCAATGACCTCCCCTTGCCTTGTATCCAGCACATAGAGCCGGCGCTTATACCTAAGCCACACGTAGCCTAGCGAATCGCAGGTCAACTGTCGCTCGCCATGGTAGTCTGACAGCGGATAGACACTGTTTGGCGACAGCTCATACGAAGTGAAATGAACACCGTCGAAGATATCAATGGTGTTTGTCGTAGCGATGACCATCCTCCCGTCAGGCATCTGCTTGATTTGACGCACCCGACTTTCGGAGAGTCCTTGCCTGATGTCTATTACAACACTCTGCCCCCAGACAGGAAGGAGGCAGACCATCATGAACATCAATACGACTATCCTACTCGTTTTCATGGGGACAAAGATACAAATTCTTTGGCAATTATTGTTGCTGCAAGTGGATAAAAATGTTGAAAATAGTGGTTTTTCTAGTGCTTTCAACGACTTTTGCCTTGTTTTTCAACGCCGCAATACAGTATGACTACCAATATCGTCTTACCTTTGCCTGCAAATTGCAACAACAAAAAAAACACTTATGAACATGAAACATCTATTTCTCAATTTCGCATGCGCTACAGTACTCATCACGTTTGGCTCAACCACAGTATCGGCTCAAAGCACATTAAAGCTTGACACGACATTCGCTAAGAAGTTCGACCCCATTTCCGGCCCTGGCATTCCTGTCGAAGGCAACGGCTATGGCGGCTGGCGAAGTTCCAACAATAGTCTGCGGTATAAAGGTAACCATCCCAAATCAGTCTACGACCTGAATTGGGGCAACACGTCCAGCACAGAAGCCATTGACAGTGGTCGCGTGCCACCAATCCTTCCGGCTATTGAACTGCATGTCCGCGATGCAGTGGTGACGCTGGGCGGCGACGGCAACTACTACATGACAGGCTCTACAGGCGACAACATCTGGGCCTACGCCAAGGGAATAGAACTCTGGCGGTCTAGCGACCTCATGGAGTGGAGTTATATCGGCTTGGTGTGGGACATCGATAAGGAGGCTGACGAGTGGGTGCGCGAGTGGCGTCGCTATCCTAACGACGAAAGCACTCAGGGCGTAAGAGCCGTATGGGCACCCGAAATCCACTATCTACCCAAACACGATAACTACTATATCTGTTTCAGCATGTGTCCTAACGGTATCGGCTTGCTGAAGAGCAGCACCGGCAACCCCGAAGGTCCATACGTCAACTGCTGGGCCAAAAAGAATGAGATGGTGGCAAAAGCCATCGACCCCACATTGTTCGAGGATGAGGACGGAAGCGTGTATATGACCTTCTCGGGCGGTGGCACCATCTACAAGTTGAAAGACGACCTCAGTGGTTTCGACGGCAGTGGCAAGAAAGTAACACTGTCACCTGCCGACACCAATCCCGACCATCATGCCTCGAAATGTGTCAACCGAGGTATGGGCGACTTCGGTCACGAGGGTGCCATACTCTTCAAGTACAAGGGCCGCTACTATCATGGCGGTGCCGACTCTTACTATGGCAGATACTCGTCGTGTATAGCCGTAAGCGACAATATCTACGGCCCATATACCATGCGCCACGAGCCGATACCATGTGATGGCGGCACTAACTTCTTCGTCGATAAGAACGGTGATTTGTGGAGCAGTTATTTCGGCAACGACACTAAGTCGCATTTCCGCGAGAAGTTCAGTGTCGTCAAGGCTCAGGTCTTGGATGACGGACGCATCATTCCCGCACTCGAACAACCTTTTGTGCCTGAGAACAAGAAGAATGCATGGAAAACCAAGTGGGACAAACTGTGGAAACCCTTGACCGTTCAGACAGGTATCGCGGTTCCTCAAGCAAACGAGGCTGCTGAAGACCCGGCAGCCTATTACGACCTAAAAGGCTGCAAGCACGACTCGCTTCAAAAGGGCATCATGGTTGTAAGCTGCATTTCGAAGGACAAACAACGGTCAAGTCGGAAAATACAGGTAAGATAGCAATGCGATCTCGTTATAACTACACTTGCAGACAAAACAAACGCAAAACAACAATATCATCAACGGCATGGCTCTAAAGAAACCCAATGATAAATCTCTCGAAGAAACCATGCAGTTTTGTCCTTCAGTTGCGGAAATGCTAATTTGTCATTAGTATAATTACACCACTGATGCAGATATAGGCATAGACGATGTAGCGGAAAATGCGGTTGGGGATATATTTGAAGACGTAGGCACCCAGCATCGTGCCGATGATGACGCGCCGAGGCCATAGAGATAATCAACAGCGACGGTCTCAGTGAAGAAGCCGTTGTAGGCTCTCACACCAGTCATCATCACATTGCCAATCAGGAAATAGGTCTGTGCCATTGCCATATAATACTCCTTCGTCGGCTCACTTTGGATGAAGTAAAGCACGGCAGGCGGGCCTTGCATACCGAAGAAACCACCCATCAGTCCGCTCAATGTTCCTGCGCCAACCTGTACTTTCTTCGTCGTTGGCAGCTTTATGCGCTGACTGAAAAGCATAAAGTATATGCTAATCAGGATGAGTGCTACACCAAGGATACGTCGTAAGATGTGGTCTTCGATACGTGTCAGGGCGAAGATGGCGATAGTTGAGACGATGATAAACGTCAGCAGTATCGGCCAAAGTCGCTGCCAAGTGACGTAGCCCCTTAATCGCCATACGATAGCAGCAGAAGTGGTGATAGCCAAGAGTCCTGAGAGGGTCGTGGCCTCGCTATATGTAGGCATGAGGAACGGCAGCATCGTCATGATGAAGATGCCAAAACCGAAACCCGTGGTGCGCTGAATGAAACTTGCACCGATGCTCAGCAGGAATATGGAAAGGACTATGCTGCTCAAATCCTAAACTATCCTAATATTCGCTGCAAAGGTACGAAAAATATGGGATTTTTGACTATCTTTGCAATTTGAATTAAGAAGAATTATTAGAAATAATGATGAAGAAGATAGCAATTCCTACACGTGAAGATATGGTTGATGACCATTTCGGCCACTGTGCCTATTATACAGTAGTTACGCTTGATGAGCAGAATCAGATTGTGAACAAGGAACGTCTGGATTCACCTGAAGGATGCGGATGCAAATCGAATATTGCCTCTGTCATGCAGGAGATGGGAATCACTCTGATGCTTGCTGGTAACATGGGCATAGGTGCCTATAACAAGCTGTCAGCCCACAGTATCACCGTCATCAGAGGCTGTCACGGTAAAGTGGATGATGTGCTCAGGTCTTATCAAAATGGCGAACTACAGGATTCTTTGGAATCATGCGACCATCACGATTGTACTCACCATGAAGAGAAGCCTGTGTATGTGATTCCGTCGTTCAAGAAGTAAAGAGATGAAAAAAGCAAGCAGAGAACCGAATGAGCAGCGAGAGCAGAGCCAAGCTTGCATGAATGGCCGAGTCGCGAAGGACGAAGACGAAGTCAAATGGGGACGAATGGAATAAATGGAATAAGATGTATGAATAGCAAGATGGAGAAGATTACATTTAGCCGTACAGAAATCAGCAAGGACATAATGCTTCTTATGGCTCGGACTTCGGAGCTTGTCAAGCAGTTGAACAGCCTGACTTTGGCAGATTTTGCGAAGAAGCAGGAAATCATGAAAGAGTTGTTCGGCTCCGTGGGCAGCAATCCTTTCGTGGGCGACAACTTCCACTGCGACTTCGGAAAGAACATCCACGTGGGTGATAATTTCCATGCCGACTATAACTGCACAATGCTCGATGTGGCCGAGATTCGCATCGGTCGCAACTGTCTGATTGGGCCTGACGTGGGTATCTACACAGCTGGGCATCGGCTGGAGCCTGAAGGAAGAACACTTGACGGTTATGGAATGCCCATCACCATCGGCGATGACGTGTGGATTGGGGGGCACTCTACTGTCTTGCCTGGTGTGACGATTGGCGACGGTGCCGTCATCGCAGCGGGTTCGGTGGTCACTAAAGACGTTGAGCCTCGAACCATGGTGGCTGGAAATCCCGCAAAGGTTAAGAAGAAGATATGAAGTGGACTGTGTTATCAGATAACCGGAGCCGTTCGACTACGCTTTCTGTCCGCAAGATGACTACTATCTGAAGTCGCATCTTTTCGGCGACATCTTTGCTGGCGACCAACTCACAAATGCCAACCGTGAGATAGTGACCGTTGCAGCCCTTAGCGGACTGGAAGGTGTAGCCCCACAGTTGGCTGCCCACAAGAAGGGTGCCGTAAACATGGGCAATCCGCAGGAACTCGTTGACGAACTCTGTGCTTGGCTTGATAAAGAAGGGTACACGCTGAAGAGCAAGTGGCCGAAGGGCGAACCCAACACAGGCTATGCGCAGTATTTCATCGGCAACAGCTATCTGGCCAACGTAGGCGGCGGTGTGATGAACGTCACCTTCGAACCTCGCTGCCGCAACAATTGGCATATCCATCACAAGCAGGTGCAGGTATTGATCTGCGTCGCCGGTCGCGGCTGGTATCAGGAATGGGGCAAGGAACCGCAAGAGATGACTCCCGGCACTGTCATCGTCATCCCTGCCGAAGTGAAGCACTGGCACGGCGCAGCAAAAGACTCCTGGTTCCAACATCTGACGTATCACAAGGAGGTATTAAATGGAGCATCAAACGAGTGGTTAGAACCTGTGACGGATGAGATATACAACAAACTACAATAAGATTTGAAAGCCGCTTATCCTGATGTCAATTGGAAGGAAGGCAGACTCTTGAATAGAGCATCAAAGAAAGATTTGGAGGATTGGGTGAAGAAGTAATATGTATAGTTTAACATATAAAGTTACGACGAGCACCTGCGACAGCGAAGGAAAGCTGAAACTCTATTCCGCTCTCCAGATGATGCAGGACTGTTCAGAGATGTGGATCGACAGCGAGCCGGAAGTCAAGGAATATTTCCTGCAGCAGAATATGGCGCAGCTCTTGGCAACACGTCAGGTAGAGATTATCCGTGTGCCGGACTACAAAGAGGAGTTGACGGTGACAACCTCCGTCTATGGCATGAAGCCCATGTTTGGATTCCGCAACACGTTTATCTACGATGCACAGGGAAATCCCTGCTACAAGACATGGAGCATGGGCGCATTCGTTGACAAGGTGGCAGGCAAACTTGCCTTGCCAGCCCCCCAGGCCTGTCCGACCTTCTCGCCGACTACACGATAGGTGTTGTTCGATGAGTTCTTATCTGTTTTTGATGAATATCTTTTTCCCATTCTCGATATACACTCCGGACTTGACAGCCTTGCCGACATGGCGACCCTGAAGATCGTGTGCTATAGCAGTCTGACGGTTGCCACAGGCGGTACTGCGTATGCCAGAAGGTGTACCGTTGCTGACGTACTCAGCGGTGACGTTCAAGAGCATGTCGCGGTTGGTCTGTTCGTCCGACGAGTTCTCCTGGGTGAGTACAACCTGTGCCGACTCACCTCCCAGTTCGAAAGTCCCTTGATAGAGCACACGGCTCGACCAATAGAGCGTGCCTTCAAGACAGACTCGGTAAGTGCCGCTGGCTACCACGTTTCCGCTGTCGTCCTTGCCGTCCCAAACGTACTGCAGCCGTCCGTTCTGCGGAGTGGCTCCCGTATAGCCGTCCACCTCATCACTGTTGTGGCTCTGCGGATTGGCCTTGCTCACCCACGTGGGGCAGCAGTCCGGACGGTTGTTGTAACCGCCACGCCCTGTGAAGCGCGTCACGAAGACCGTCCTCACCAGCTGTCCTGCGGCATTCTCAATCCAGATGGCATATTGTCCTGTGGCCAGCGTAGGATAATGTGTGTAGTCGAACTTCACCGTCAATGTTCCCGCAGCCTCGCCGCCAGCCGTTGTTTCCTGCGGCTGGGGCGTATTGGCCAGCGTGGTGTCGTCATCACTACAAGCATTGGGCATCAGCAATGCGACAGACAATATTCCGGTGAAAAAGAGTCTGTGAGTCTTCATATCCAACACGTTTTTACTTATAGCTCTGCTCATAAATGGTAAGATAGTCTTCATCCGAGAGGGGCAGTGGGTCGGCGGTGATGTCGCCGCCCAGCACCTCGTGGATGTGCTGCGGCCACTTCTGCAGTTCGTCGCGAGTGATGCCGTAGTCGCTCATCTTCAGACCTGCACAGCCCACGGCGGCTATCAGACGGTCGAGTGCCTGAATGAAGTCCTTGCCGCTCTTTGGGTTCTCCACACCCATTGCACGGGCCATCTTCATCATCGGCTCCTCAGCGGCACGGCGCTCGGCAAAGAAGTCGAAGTAGGCGTGCGAAATCATGATCAGTCCGGCACCGTGAGGCAGTCCGTCGTGGTACGAGCCCATCACGTGCTCCATCGTGTGCTGCGACGTGCAGAGCATGTAGTAGCCAGCCAGTGAGTTTGCCAGGGCCATGTTCGAGCGGGCCTCGCGGTCCTGTCCGTCGGCGTAGGCTTTCGGCAAGTTTTCGGCAATCAGCTCGATAGCCTTCAGTGCGAACATCTCGCCCATCGGGTGCTCGTTCTTGTTAATCACGCTCTCGGCAGCGTGGAAGAAGGCGTCCATGCCCTGATAGGCCGTGAACTGTGGCGGCACACTCATCATCAGGTCGCTGTCAACCACCGAGATTGTTGGGAACATCGAGATATGGAACACGCCCGTCTTCTCCTCCAGATCGTCGTTCGAGATGACCGAGAACATATCCACCTCCGAGCCCGTGCCAGCCGATGTGGTGATGGCGATGAGCGGAGCGCTGGGGTTCTGGAAGTCCTTGTGACCGCCCTTCTGCGAGAAGGCATAGTCCCAGATGTCGCCGTCGTTCACCATCATCAGCGCTATGCACTTGGCGCAGTCCATCACCGAACCGCCGCCCAGCGCCACCACGAAGTCGCAGCCGTTCTTGCGTGCCTTGCGCGAGCCGTCCATCACGTTGTGGTTCGTCGGGTTGGGCCTGATTTCGTCAAACAGCACGTGCTCCACGCCAGCCGCGTCCAGCTCGCGTTCCACGGCCTCCAAATAGCCGTATTTCTTCACCGAAGTGCCGTTGCTCGTTGCAATCAGCGCCTTTCTTCCAGGCATCTGCTCCAGATGCAAGTTCTTCAACTGTCCTGCGCCGAACAATACCTTTGTCGGCATAAAAAACTGAAAATTGTACATACCTTTTTTTATTTTTATACGTTATACATGATGTTTGTTTCGAATCACGCCGCAAAGTTACGACGAAAACTGCCTCTGCAGGTTTTCCCTGCGGTCAAATTTACTTTGCTGAGAAGCCATTAACGCAGTTTTAACACAAAATAACCGCAGAGAAAAGCAGAAATATCCGCAGAGAAAAGTGAAATATTGCGGAATATTCGTAACTTTGCACCCAGTAAACAACAAAACGAGAAGATTATGGCATTAGACGCAGGGGTACAGTTGTACAACTTTATGGAGACCTTCTACTGCTGCACGGTGGACAGCAAGAAGGAGTTTGAATCGGTGGTGTCGGAACACATGCTGGTGTATGTGATCAGCGGCGAACTGGACGTGTTGCTGCACGACCGTCGCCGGCACTTGCAGCGCGGACAGGCATACCTGATACGCAAGAACTTCAGGGCACACAAGATAGAATACCCGTCGAAGGACGGCACGCCGTTCAAGGGGCTGTTTCTGCAACTGAAGCAGCCGATGCTGAAGAAGACGATGCACGAGTATGCGCTGGGCCGCAACGACGTGAAGCCCTACAACTCGCGGTCGCCCTACGTGATGCTGCCCGACAACCCTGTGCTGACGGGGATGTTCCGTTCGCTGGAGGGGTTCTTCGACGCGGGCCACTGTCCGTCAGAGCAGCTGATGGAGGCGAAGATCAAAGAGGTGATACTGACGCTCATCGAGATGATGCCCGAGCTGAAGAGCGTGCTCTTTGACTTTGTGGAGCCGTGGAAGGTGGACCTGCGCGAGTATATGAACGCCAACTTCGCGAGCGACCTCGACCTGGAGGGGTTTGCCCACTACACAGGGCGCTCGCTGTCGGCCTTCAAGAAGGATTTCGTGGAGGCATTCCACGAGTCGCCAATGAAGTGGATTGTGAGCCGACGGCTACAGGAGGCCAAGCAATTGATGGAGCAGCAGGGCGAGCGGGCCAACGACGTATATCTGCGCGTGGGATTCAAGAACCTGAGCCACTTCTCGACCGCCTTCAAGCGCCAATACGGTATTCCTCCGTCGGCCCTCGTGATGGCCTGATGTGCGACACATTATTAATAAAAAAGCAATACGGATATGAAGAATTTTAGACTGAACAACGGCGAAGTGGACTTTTAAAGGATTGTGACTATGACAGAGTTGGAAAAACTAAAGGCAGGACTGGAATACTGCTACGACGACCCTGAGGTGGACGGGCTGAAGCAGCGGGCCATCGTGTGGTGCAAGGAGTACAACGCCATCGACGACACCGACTACGAGGCACAGTACGCCTATCTGAAGAAGATGCTCGGCTCGGTGGGCGAGAAAGTATGGATAGCCAAGACGTTCAACTGCGACAACGGCAAGAACATCCACATCGGACGTAACTTCACGGGCAACTACAACCTGACCATCCTCGACATCCGCGAAGTGTGGATAGGCGACAATGTGATGATAGGCCCCGGCACGCTCATCTCCACCGTCAACCACCCGCTCACGCCTATAGGTCGCCGTCAGCACCTGGGCATCGCCAAGCCCGTGCGCATCGGCAACGACGTGTGGATAGGCGGCAACGTCACCATCCTGCCCGGCGTCACCATCGGCAACAATGTGGTCGTGGCAGCAGGCGCCGTAGTGACCAAGGACATTCCCGACAACACCCTCGTTGGCGGTGTGCCTGCGAAGAAGATCAAGGACCTAGAGGACGATACGAAGGAATAAAAACAGAAGAGAAACAAATAATGAGAATCGACCACGTAGCATTACATTGTCGAGACCTTGAGGCGATGCGCCTTTTCTTTCTCGATTTTTTCGAGGCTGTAAGGCTACATCCACATCTCCATTGCCGTCGGAAGCAAGCGTGGCGTTGACCTGCTTACCCGCCGCCTTGCCGACGACGGCTATCCTGTTGTCTGTGGTCCACGAACCACTGGCGACGGCTATTATGAGAAATTGCATCATTTTCCCAATAATCATTAAATCCCAAGGCAAAATCCCAATGCTTTGGGATTTTTTTCGTATATTTGCCAACAAGTTACGAACCAACAACAAAATGAGATTATGACGAAGATAAACGCATTGCTGATGAACGCAGCCGATAACGTGGTGACTACGGTTGCGGAAATCGCCAAGGGGGAGGATGTCTGCTACATGGATGGCAGCGAATGTGTCACGCTGAAGGCCAAGGAGGATATCCCCTACTGCCATAAGGTGGCGCTGACGGTTCTTCCGGAAGGTGGCGAGGTGATTAAATATGGCGAGAGTCTGGGACGGCTCGTTTGCGCTGTTGCCAAGGGTAGCTGGGTGAACGACCATAATCTGAAGAGTGAGCTGCGCGACTACGACAGCGAACTGGCTGGAGATAACTGGCTGATGTGTGCTGCCCAATCTGCTCCACAACAGATAGCACCATTCAAGTTCTGGGGCTACCGTCGTGCAGAGGGCCGTCCTGGCATCCGTAACCATATCCTGATTCTGCCCACATGCGTCTGTGCCAGTGAGTCATGTCGCATCGTGGCCAGTCAGATTCGCGGGGCGGTGAACATCGTATTCAACACGGGCTGCTCCGACGTGCAAGCCAATACCGACATGAGCCAGAAGGTGCTGACGGGCTTTGCCTGCCATCCCAATGTCTATGGCGTGGTAATCATCGGTCTGGGCTGCGAGACCGTCCCCCATCGGAAACTAAAGGAAAAGATTGAGTGTCTGACCAAGAAGCCCGTCGTGTCATTCGGCATCCAAGAGGAAGGCGGCACCCTGAAGACCATCGAGAAGGCCACCCGTGCTGCTCGCGAGATGGCTCAGCAGGCTGGTTCGCAGCAAAAGGAACTCTTCGATGCCTCAGAACTCTATATAGGCATCGAGTGTGGCGGAAGCGATGCCACATCGGGTATCGCCAGCAATCCGTCAGTCGGTGAGATGAGTGACATCCTCGTTGATATGGGTGCTACGACGGTGATGAGCGAGTCGATAGAGTGGATTGGCGGCGAACACATACTGGCCAAGCGTGCCGCCACGACGGAGATTCACAACCAGATCATCGAAGTGTGCCGTGAGTACGAGGCTCATCTCTCTGCCGCAGGACAAGATTGTCGTGCCGGACAGCCCACACCTGGCAACAAGGCGGGTGGACTGTCCACGCTCGAAGAGAAGAGCTTGGGCTGCATCCGCAAGGGTGGAACCCGCCCCATCGTCGAAGTGCTTCAGCAGGCGGTTCGTCCTTCAAGGAAAGGTGCCGTCGTGATGGACACTGCTGGTTTCGACATCGCCAGTGTCACGTCGATGGTGGCTTCTGGCTGTCAGGCCATCGTCTTCACAACAGGAAGGGGCACCCCTACGGGTAACGCCATCGCTCCCGTGCTGAAGGTGACTGCCAACGAGCGCACCTACCGCATGATGGAGGACAACATGGACGTTGACCTCAGTGCCGTGTTGAGGGGCGAGAAAACCATTGCTCAGATGGGTAGCGAACTTGTTGATATCGTCGCTGAGGTAGCCAGCGGTGGCATGACCAAAGCCGAAGCCTTCGGGTTCTCCGACATCGCCGTGGATCACGTCTGCAGGTTTGTGTAAATACGGGAAATGAACAAATCGAAGGTTATTCCGACTATCAAGAAGTGGTTGCTGATGATTTCCATGTCTTTGGGAATCGGAGGCTATTTCCTTATCCTTGCTCTCAACCTGGGACAGGAAACGAATCATCAGATTGCAACGGTGGTAACCGACATACTGCCGTACCTGCTTTTTGTGATGCTGTTTCTGGAATTCAGCAAGATAGAGCCGCGCGACTTGTTCCCAAAGAAATGGCTGTGGATGACCTTTGCCTTCCAGATAGTCATGGCGTTTGTCACGATAGCCATCCAGAAATATGGGTGTATGCCACAATGGACAACGGCCATGTGGAACGGCTGGCTTGCCAGTATGCTCAGCCCTACAGCCACGGCTGTTGCCGTCATGTCGTCGAAACTCGGGGGAAAGGCAGCAAGTGCCACCACATACGCCGTATTATCGTCATTGCTGGCGGCTTGTGCAATTCCGCTGATATTCCCATTGGCTTCTCCTCAGGCGGCTGACTTGTCATTCTGGATGCTCTTCACGAAAATCTTCGCAAAGGTATTCCCTGTAATTATCCTTCCCTTGATGATATCCCTCTCACTCAGGAAACTGGCTCCCAAGACGCATGATTTCATCGCTCACTTTGCCAAGGACAAGTCGTTCTATCTGTGGTCTGTGTGCATCATGGTGAACACGGCCCAGGTTGCCCGTCTGCTTTTCGGAGGAATAGCTGAAGGATGGGTAATAGGTATCTATGTGGTCTTTGCGGGATTCATTTCTGCCCTGAACTTTATCGTTGGTAAGAAATTCGGCTCCCTGTGCGACGACAGGATCAGTGCAGGACAGAGCCTCGGACAGAAAAACACCATCCTTGGCATCTGGATGGCCATGACATTCCTTGACCCTGCTTCAGGAATCATTGTAGGAGCCTACATGCTCTGGCAGAATGTATTCAATTCACTACAGCTTACTTATCCGAAGTTGAGGTAGTATCTGCAACTTTTCGCTTCGTTCCAACGTCTAACAAACAAAGAATAGAAAGAGAACGAACATGAAGATATTAGGTAACATTATTTGGTTGATCTTTGGCGGGCTACATACTGCCATTGAGTATTTCATCGCCGGACTGATACTAATGATAACTATCATCGGCATCCCGTTCGGCTTGCAGAGTATGAAGCTGGGCGTGCTGGCCATCTGGCCCTTCGGCTCGAAGGTGAAATGGAAGGAGTCGCAGCCGGGCTGTCTGAGCATGTTCATGAATGTGCTGTGGTTCTTTGTGGGCGGCATTTGGATCTGTCTCACCCACATCTTCTACGGCCTGCTGCTCTGCATTACCATCATCGGAATCCCCTGGGGAAAGATGCACTTCCGCTTGGCAAAGCTGGCCTTGTCACCGTTCGGCATGGAGGTTGTATAACAGTTCACAGTCACTCTTCTGAACTGTCAATGTTTAACTGAGTTTAAATAATTGGCAGCAATGTTTACCGTAGTTTAAATTCGGTGCCATAATGGCCTTTTCGGCGTGCCACTTTGTCATTCGGCACGTATATTGCTTTTAGGTGAGTGAGAGCCGGAGCCACAAAGGCAATGGCACTCAGAACATACGTTAAACTAAAAAGTATAATTAGGAGGTATTGATTATGTTACCAGTGATGTTTAAAAACAGTTGGTTCCCAACAGTATTTGACGATTTCCTGAACACTGATTTTATGCCTCGTGCCAACAGTACAGCACCCGCAGTCAATGTCAAGGAGAGTGAGAAGGCCTACACGATGGAACTTGCAGCTCCAGGCATTAAGAAAGAATATTGCCGTGTGGCCATCAACGACGAGGGCAACCTCACCATCGCCATCGAGAACAAACAGGAGCACAAGCATGAGGACAAGCACCATCACTATCTGCGCCGCGAGTTCAGCT
>Ga0265298_10006567_pt1 | contig 14335 bp, 10 predicted proteins | sample AusTroGonzalo_MG_3_FD_193486 | JGI IMG/M metagenome (GOLD analysis project Ga0265298, IMG submission 193486) | Bovine rumen microbial communities from tropical cattle in Woodstock, Queensland, Australia - Gonzalo_01 | ecosystem: Host-associated > Mammals > Digestive system > Stomach > Rumen ...
GCACTGCTGCGCGAGATAATCCTTGAGCGTTATATCTCAGGTTTCACGGAGTTTACACCATGGGACGATGCCCGCAGACTGAGAGGTGCCGGTGAGAGCGACATTGCTGTAGCCATACCGTTGAACACACCTACGGCCACAGCCCACCCGGAGCGCTTCTATTATCCTGAAACAGAGATATTGGCCAATCCAAATGCGCCTTCTGATCCAGGACTCTACACGCCTACGGAAGTAAACAGATAATTCCCTCACAAAACATTGACGGACATGAAGAAACTGATAATCTCTCTACTTGTAGGTGTCCTTATTCCTGCATACCACGCCGAAGCCTGCACATCAGTCATCGTCTCAGGCAAGGTGTCGCCAGATGGACGCCCCTATATTTTCAAGAACCGTGATACCGAGGGGACTGACAACCTCACCGTTCTGGTCAAGGGCTCGCGTTTTCGCTACATCGCCGTCGTCACTGCCAACGATACCCTGCACAATGGGGTCTGGTCTGGTCACAATGAGGCAGGCTTTGCGATTGTCAACACGGCGGCCTATAACCTGAACGGCCGACCACAACCACAACATACGTTCGCCGCCAATGAGCATCGCAAGGAGCCCAAGGACAATGATGCCACGATTATGCGTAAGGCACTGGAACGTTGCGCCACCCTTCGCGACTTTGAACTGTTTCTCGACAGTCTGAAAACCATTGGTCCCATCCCCACCAACTCTAATTTTGCGGTACTCGATGCTCAGGGCGGCTGCGCCTATTACGAGACTGGTAATAAGGGCTATGTGAAATATGATGCCAACGATCCTGCCCAGGCACCATACGGTTATCTGGTACGTACCAACCACGGCATGTCGGGTGATAGGACCTTGGATAAAGGCGTGGAGCGTTATCTGGCCATCAACGAGTGGATGACGAAAGCCAGTTTCTCTGGCCAACTGGGTTTTGAAAACATCATCCGTCGTGTGACACGCCATCTGACGCATGGCCTGACACGTATCAACCTCTATGACTACGCGCCACAAGACGATCGCGACCCCGTATTTGTACCCTTCCGCGATTTCATCCCCAGATATCAGACGGCTTCGGCACACCTGATCCAAGGTGTACGACAAGGCGAGAACCCGTTGCTGACGGTCAGTTGGATTATCCCGGGTTCTACGCTTACCACTGTGGCCATACCTCTATGGATCACAAAGCAGAATGAACTGCCTGCTGTGATTACCAGAAACGCCAAAGGCCGTTCCACTCTGGTGGATGCGGGCTTCCAGTTGAAGAAACAACTGTTTCCCTTGGAGCGAGGCAATGGTAGCGACTACATAAACGTAGCCCGTCTTATCAACGATGCCGGCACTGGTATTTTACAGCAGATTGAACCCATTGAAACCGAAATTTTCCGTCATGGTTATGAGGTGCTGCAGGTTGTACGCAGAAATGGGGCGGCTGGTAAGGAAACAACCGAGTTCTATCGATGGGTAGACCAATACCTACGCGAACAATATCATCAACGTTTTAATATAGAAATATAATGAACAGAAAAATAATTCTGACTCTGGCCATCGTGGCAGGAGGGGTGTTAGTGGCTAATGCCCAGAAGGTATCTACGTTGAAGTTGTCAGGCACGTTAGCCTCCAATCAGCATGAGAAGGTTTACTTGCAGAAGTATATAGACCGTTATTATGAAGTGATTGATTCGGCTGTGGTTGAAAACGGCAAGTTTAGTTTCAGCAACCAGATTGCATTACCGGAGATCTATGGATTAAGTGTCAGTAAGAAAGATACACCTCTGCTGGTCTTTCTCGACGAGGGCGACATCCATGTTGACCTGAGCCCGGCTCGTGGTTATCAGGAGTCGAAGATTACAGGCTCGGCCACCCACGACCTGTATCTCGCGTTCCATAATGATCGTGACCGCAATCTGACAACATTCATCCAGCAGCATCCTCATTCTATTGTGTCGCTGTATGTTCTCTATCGGGAATATGTCAGTCGTTTGTCATCGGCAGAGATCAAACAGCATCTAGATTTGCTTGATTCCAATCTGCAGCAGTTGAGTTATGCCGATATATTACGTCAGGTCATAGAAACACGCAAGGTTACTGATATCGGGCAACAGGCACCAGACTTTAGTATCTCAGACATTGACGGCAAGACGGTTAAGTTAAGTGATTATATTGGTAAGGGATATCTGCTGCTCGATTTCTGGGCATCGTGGTGTGGCCCCTGCCGTAAAGAGAATCCGAATGTGGTTGAGGCTTATAACAAATATCACAATCAGGGTTTTGACGTGCTGGCAGTCTCACTCGATAAGACGAAAGATGCATGGCTGAGGGGCATCGAAGAAGACGGATTGAAGTATCACCATGTATCAGAGTTGAAATACTGGAACAGTGATGCGGCACGGCTTTACGGTATTCGTTCCATTCCGTCGAACCTGCTCCTCAACAGTGAAGGAAAAATCGTAGCCAAAAATCTTCGAGGAGATGAACTCCAGGAGGTTCTTTCTCAGTTCATAAATGCAAAATGAGAATAGAGACGATAGGACAATAAAGTAAAATACCATAGTTTTGGTAGTTGGAATGCCATGTTACGGCGATTGTGCACCTCGCATAATCGCCGTACCTTTGCACCCAGATAATTAAACCGACAAAATTATGGCAGAAAACAAAAAGTTAAGCATCATCGCCTTCAGTGGCGACTTTGACAAACTGACCGCCGTATTCACATTAGGAACGGGTGCGGCTGCGGTAGGTTATGAGGTGAATATCTTCTTCACGTTCTGGGGACTCGACGCCATCAAGAAAAAGCAAGGCAGAAGTCTTACGGGCGGTAACTGGCTCACCAAGATCTTCGGATTCATGATGGGTGGCCTGAAGGTGACACCCACCTCGCGATTCAACTTCCTCGGTGCAGGGCCGAAGATCTTCCGCTATCTGATGCGTAAGAACAATGTGGCCACCCTCGAAGAACTTGTTGAGGCCGCCAAGGCATTAGGCATCAACCTTTACGCCTGCGAGATGGCGATGCATGTGCTTGGTCTGAAGAAAGAAGACTTCATTCCCGAGGTGAAAGATGTGCTCGGCGTAGCCTCGTTCCTGAACCTCTCAGAAGGTGGACAAACGCTGTTCATTTAAAACCACGAATTTCACGAATTACACGAATAATAAACCGACGATTATGGCAACAAAAGTTTTAGACATTACGAAAGAGCATTGCCCGATGACTTTCGTAAAGACAAAGATTGAACTCTCGAAACTCGATGAGGGTGACATCCTGGAAGTGCTCCTTACCGAGGGTGAACCCCTTGACAACGTTCCGCGCAATGCGAAGGAACAGGGCTATAACGTGCTATCCATCGAGCATGTTGAAGGCACCACACACAAGGTGACAATTAAGAAATAATAATGTATAACCACGGAGCAAAGAGGTATTGTTCCTTTAACTTCTTAGTGAGCGAAGCGAACGATAACTTCTTCTAACTCCCTTTAACTCCTTTAAAAAATGGCAGATTCTAATTTACAGCGCAGTGTGACCACTGCTACGGCCAGAAGACTGGCTACGACGACGAAGACCGCCCCGCAGATGGGCTCGATCACCCCGAGATTACTCCTGAAACTGTTGCCCTGGGTACAGGTCAGTGGCGGCACTTTCCGCGTGAACCGCACGAAGGTGGAACTCCGCAAGAACGACCGTCTGCCCATCCAGTATGTGAACGGACAGCCCTCGTTTACGGCGAAGAACCTGAAGGCCATCCCGCTGTTCTCGGAGTTTGACGACGAGATATTGAACCGCTTGGTGAGTTCGTTTGAGACGAAGGAGGTGGACGTGGATAAACTGTTTGTGGAGGAGGGTAAGGACAAGCAGCGCTTCTTCATCGTGGCCAGTGGTCAGGCTGAGGTCATCAGTAAAGGTCCTCACGGCGAGGAACTGCGGATCGCTCTGCTGGGCGACGGCGAGTACTTCGGCGAGGCTGACCTGTTGGACGAACAGGAGTCGACGGTGTCGGTGAGGGCCATCACGCCCACCGTGTTCCTCGGCCTGAAACTGAAGGAACTGATTAAGTTCATCAAGGAGGTGCCCGACTTCCGCGAGACGTTCAACAAGGCCGTTGACAAACAGTTGCGCCTGAAGGCCTCTGTCAACGACAATGGTGAGAAGCACATCGACCTGGTGAGTGGCCATGAGGAGGATAACATCATTCCTGAGACCTACATCGACTACGAGGAAAATCCCACGGAGTACTCGTTGAATACACTGCAGACCGTGGTGCGAGTGCATACCCGTGTGAGCGACCTCTATAACAATCCCTACAACCAGTTGGAAGAGCAACTGCGCCTGTCGATTGAGAGTATCAAGGAGCGTCAGGAGTGGGAACTGATCAATAATAAGCAGTTCGGCTTGCTGGCTGCTGCCAACCCCGCCTATCGCATCACCACACGTTATGGCGCGCCAACACCTGATGACCTCGACGAACTGCTGAGTCTTGTCTGGAAGGAGCCAGCCTTCTTCGTGGCCCATCCGCGTGCTATCGCCGCCTTTGAGCGCGAGTGTACGTGGCGTGGTGTGCCTCCTGTGACTACAGACCTCTTCGGTACGAAGGTCATCCTGTGGCGCGGTGTGCCCCTGATTCCTTCAGACAAGGTAGAGGTGGAAGGACAGTATCTGACGGGTCGCGGCGTAGGTACCACGAAGATAATTCTCGTACGCGCTGGCGAACAGAACCAGGGTGTGATCGGTCTGCATCAGAGCGGCATACCTGGTGAGATTGCACCAAGTCTGAGTGCCCGTCTGATGGGACTCGACAAGTTCGGTGTGGCTTCCTACCTGCTCACGAAATACTTCTCGCTGGCCGCCCTTACCGACGATGCCATCGCCGTACTCGAGAATGTGGAGGTAGGCTATTATCACGATTATCAGCATCGAAATAAAGTAGAGAAATAATGATAAATATACAAAATATTGACGGTTACGGCATCGAGGATCCTGGCTTCGAACTCTTGCGGCAGGTGGCGCAGAAATACTGCCCCGAAGAGTTGCAGCAGGCACGAAAAGAGGTCATCCCCAATGAGGCATTCAATCTTTCGTCGCTGACAGGCCTACTCCAGACATTCGCAGGTGCGGATTACAATTCCACATCTACAGAGGATAGTCTATCCACTCCCCTCGCCCTTCGGAGAGGGGACGGGGGTGAGACTATTGGTGTCCGTCCTTTCGGTGAGACCGAACTTTCGTCGCTCCACTACGAGGAGGCTGACACGCTGAACTCGGAGCAGATCAAGAAGGATTTCCCTGTGCTCCATCAGAAGGTGAACGGCCACGATCTCGTATGGCTCGACAACGGGGCCACCACGCAGAAACCGTTGCAGGTGATCGACAAGATCAGCGACTATTATAAAAACTATAATAGCAATATCCACCGTGGTGCCCATACGTTGGCTGCCCGTGCCACGGATGCCTATGAGGAGGCCCGAGAAAAAGTGCAGCGCTTCATCAATGCCGCCAGCAGCGAGGAGATCATCTTCGTGCGTGGCACCACCGAGGGCATCAACCTGGTGGCGCAGACCTATGGCCGTCAGTTCCTGACGCCGGGCGATGAGGTCATCGTCAGCGAACTCGACCACCACGCCAACATCGTGCCTTGGCAGCAGGTGGCCCACGAGAAGGGTGCCACGCTGAAGGCCATCCCTACGGACAAAAACGGCGACCTGATTCTCTCGGAGTTCGAGCGTCTGATTACCCCCCGTACACGCTTCGTCAGCGTGGGGCATGTGAACAACACCTTCGGTACCATCAACGATGTGAAGCGCATCATCGACATCGCACACTCGCACAACATCCCCGTGCTCATCGATGGTGCACAGTCTATCGCTCACACGCCCGTCGATGTACAGCAACTGGGTGCCGACTTCTTCGTCTTCTCAGGCCACAAGATTTACGGTCCCAACGGCATCGGTGTGGTGTATGGTCGTAAGGATCTGCTCGACAAGATGCAGCCCTGGCAGGGTGGTGGTAATATGATTAAGGATGTGACCATTGAGCGCACGGAGTACAATGTGCCGCCTGCCCGATTCGAGGCTGGTACGCCCAATGTGGCCGATGCTATCGGACTCGGTGCCGCCCTCGACTATGTGAGTCGTCTTGGTATCCGCAATATTGAGGCCCACGAGCACCAACTCACCGAATATGCCCGCGAACAACTGGCTCAGATCAAGGGTCTGACGCTTATCGGCAATCCCAAGAACCGTGTGTCGGTGGTGAGTTTCGTGCTTGATGGTATTCCCGTTCCCGAAACAGGTACGTTATTAGATAAGGAGGGCATCGCAGTGCGTGCTGGTCACCACTGCGCCCAGCCCGCCCTCCGTGCCCTCGGCTACGAGATGAGCGTCCGTCCCACCTTTGCCCTCTACAACACTCGCGAAGATGTGGATAAACTGGTTGTTGCCCTCCGTAAGATCGTAGGCAGTAGAAAAGTATAATAATGTATGCAATACGAAACGAAAGTATTAACCACAAAATATCAGAAGCCTGATGCCTATGGGGCGCTCTCGATGCCCGTGTATTACACGGCGGCATTCGAGTTCCCCTCGGCCAAGGCGATGAACGACGCCTTCTGCGGTCGTTCGATGGATCCGTCGTACGCCCGCATCGCCAACCCCACGACAACGTATTTAGAAGAACGCGTGCGACAGATAACGGGAGCCACCAGTGTGACAGCGCTGAACACGGGTATGGCCGCAATTGCCTATGCCCTGACGGCGGTGAGTGGGGCTGGGCTGAATATCGTGGCTTCGAAACACCTGTTTGGCAATAGTGTCTCGCTGATTCGCGACACGCTGGGCAGTTTTGGCGTAGAACCGCGCTTTGCCGACTTCACGAAGCCTGAAGAGGTGGAGGCGCTGATTGACGACAAGACCGCCGCATTGTTTTTTGAGATTATCACCAATCCACAACTGTTTGTGGCCGATATCCGCCAACTGTCGGAGATGGCCCATGCTAAGGGTGTGCCCCTGATAGCCGATACGACCATCGTGCCATTTCCAGCCTTTCATGCCGTCGACTTTGGTGTGGATATCGAGGTGGTGTCGAGCACGAAGTATATCTCTGGCGGCGGCACAGGTCTTGGTGGCCTGCTCATCGACTACGGACGGTTCGACTGGTCGCAGAGTCCTTCGCCAGCCTTACAGAACCGCACGAAAAGAGTAGGGAAGAAGTTGGCTTTTACAGCCCGCGTGAAAACGGAATTGGTGACGAACCTTGGGGCACTGATGACACCGCAGGTGGCGTATATGGAGACGCTCGGCCTCGATACGCTCGATATCCGTTTCCGTCGCCAGGCAGAGACCACCCTGTGGCTTGCCCGGCAGTGTCAAGCACTGCCGGAGATCAAGCGCGTGAATTATACGGGTTTGGAGGATAATCCCTTCTATGAATTATCAAAGGCACAATTCGGCTCTTTGCCTGGTGCCGTCTTTACCATCGACCTCGAATCGAAGGAGGCTGCATGGGCGTTCATCGACAAGTTGCAGATTATCCGTCGCGCCACGAACCTCTTCGATCGTAAGTCGCTGGCCATTCATCCTGCCTCAACCATCTTTGGCCTCTTCACCCCAGAGCAGTGCGCCGAGATGTCGGTCCCCGACACCACAGTCCGCCTCAGCATCGGACTTGAAGCCGGTGAGGATTTGTTAGAAGATATCAAACAGGCTATAGGCAGGCGCGGGGATTAGAAGTTGACTTCGCAACCGATACCCAGCACGCGGTTGGTGCGGGTGAAGGAGTCGCTCACACCGGCAGTGGGATAGTCGTTGCGGTCATAATCCTCGTAGTTGGTCTGGAAATAACCGGCCTTCAGGACAATCTGGTCGCTGGCCTTGTAGTTGAAACCGAAACCGATGCTGCTGGAGTTGACCACAAACGACATGTCGTTCATGTAGGTGTCGGTCAACTGGTAGCGGGTGAGTTGGCCGCCAGCGGAAATGGTCAGACGGTCGGTCACATCCCATTCCACACCGCCAAGGTATTCGTTGGTACCGCCATCGAGCAGGTTCTGTGTGTTGTTGTACCAGCGGGCGTTCTTGTCGTAGAAGTGATGGTAGCCGAGGTTCAGGCGTACCTCATCGGCGGGGCTCCACATGGCACCGAGGGCCAGTTGGGCGGGAGAGTCCTCGTCGATTTTCTCGCCATCGCGGAACTTGTTGACAGCCGCAATCTCACTGGCCTCGTTGACGGTTGACTCGTTCAGCATGTGAATCTCGGTCTTGGCCTCGTACTTGGCGGCGAAATTGAAACGGCCAACCTTGTAGTCGATGCCGACAATGGGCGCCACACCGACGCTCGATTGGTTGCAGAGCAGGTTCACACCCTGTGAGTATTTCTGCAGGGCGTTGAGGCTCTGTCTGGTGCCTTGCAGGGTGGCTGCGGTGCCTTCGAGTTGTGCCTTCTTGGCGGCCAACTGCTGGTATTCGGGCAGGGCAGTAGCACCGGCGGCCTCATACTGTGCCATGCCGGCATTGACCTGTGCCAGACCATTGTTGACGGTGCTGATACCACCATCGACCAATGCGGTGGCCGACTGGAGGAAACTGCCGAAGTCGACATAGCCGCCTGCCGTCTTGACCTGGATATTGCTGATCTTGGCCTTGTAGGTGGCTGTGCCGTAGAGCAGGCGCAGACCGCCATAGACGGAGAGGTTGGGCAGGATCTTATAGGCAGCACCTAACTGGAATCCGAAATAGTATTGGCGGCCCTGCATGTAGCCGTCCATATCATAGCCGGACACGCCAGGTGCCTGTTGACCGAGGGCGGTGGCAATCTGATCCAGACCGCTCAACTGATGGGCAATGCCACCGACGACGCTCTCGAAAGAACCCAGACCGTCGGCAAACTCACAACTACCGCCACCGCCAGGTACGGAGAAGTTGAACTGCATGCTCCAGTCGCCTTTGTTATAGGCTGCCTGAAGCGAGGGGATGAAGGGTGCATCGGCTACGCCCTCGAATATCTTGGTGGTCTGTCCCTGGTTCTTACGACCTAAGGCAAACACGGCATTGGTACTTGTAATGGTACGCGTCTGGTGCGCATACTGCCAGTTGAAACCCAGATGGAATCCTTCCGGGAGGAAAGCCACACCTGCGGGGTTGCTATACACACCATCAAGGCCGATGGCGGCATCGCGGGCAGGGTTGCGTAAGAAGTCGATACTCTGGTTGGTGTTGGTTAAGATGCCACCTGCTGTGGCGGTCATTACTGATGCCAGCATTGCGCCAGCCATCATTCCTTTAATTTTGTTCATATTCCTAAAACAATCTTTAAAAAATCGGCTGCAAAGGTATGTAGTTTGTTCTAAAAGCGGTTGTTTGCGTACACAAAGTTAACGTATATTAACGGAAATTGCACACAAACATGCACAAATGTGCAATTTTGTGCAATCTCTCACCTCTTACCACTCACCTCTTACTTCTTCAATTCGGGGTAGGAGATACGTGTGTGGTAGATGGTCTTCAGTTTCTCGATGAGAACGGTCTTGGCGTAGGCGATGTCGCGGAACGTGATGGGACACTCCTTGAAATAGCCCTCTTCCACTTGCGTGTCGATGATGCGGTTGACCATCTCGCGGATGCTGTTCTCCGTATAGTCAGGCAATGACCGTGAGGCGGCCTCTACGGAATCGGCCATCATCAGAATGGCCTGCTCCTTGGTAAAGGGGTTGGGGCCGGGATAGGTGAACAGCAGGTCGTCGACAGCCTCGTCGGGGAAGGCGTTCTTCTGCTTGACATAGAAGTACCTGGTTTTGCCGATGCCATGATGGGTGGCGATGAAGTCCTTGATGATATCGGGCAGATTGTATTTCTCAGCCAGTTTAAGACCCTCGGTGACGTGACTGATGATCATCTGGGCACTATCCACGAAGGTCATGCTCTCATGGGGATTGACGCCCGACTGGTTCTCGGTGAAATAGATGGGGTTCTGAATCTTTCCGATGTCATGGTAATAGGCACCGGTACGAACGAGTTGACTCTTGGCACCGATCTTGTTGGCTATCTCCGCGGCCAGGTTGCCCACCTGGATGGAATGCTGGAAGGTGCCGGGTGCCACCTCGCTCATCTTGCGCAGCACCTCCTTGTTCATATCCGAGAGTTCGATCAGGGTGATGTTTGAGGTGAAGCCGAAGGCCTTCTCGATGAGATAGAGCAACGGGTAGGAGCAGAAGAGGAAGATGCCGTTGACAAACAGGTAGTTGTACTCGCCGTAATCGATTTTCGAGATATTGTCGTTCATGATCCAGTCGAGTGCGAGGTTCGTCAGCGAGGCGGCCACGGTGACCAGTACGGCTGTCCAGAACAACTGCGACCGGCTGGAGAGTTCCCTTAGGGCGAAGATGGCTACGATGCCGGCCACGGTCTCGACGGCCACGAACTCCATGGGGTGCTGCAGGGCACTGGCACAGATGAGTATCATGATGACATGGGTCATGAAGGCTGTGCGCGAGTCCATGAACACGCGGATGAAGATGGGCACCATCACAAACGGGATGATGTAGACGTGCAGGACGTTATGGGACACCATGACCGAGGAGATGACGGTGAAGAAGATGACCAACGAATAGAGCATGGCTATCGACCGGATCTTCTCGAAGTAGTCGTTGCGGAAAAGGGTCAGGAAGATGGTCAGGCAGACAATGAGGATGGTGACATACAGGATCTGTCCCATGATGGTGACGCTGATCTGCTGGTCGTTCTTGTCGCGACGCTCCATCTCCTTCTGGTAGGACATGAGGATGTTGTAGGTCTTGCTATCCACAATATCGCCCCTGTCGATGATCTTCTGTCCGCGCTGGGCGATACCGCTGGCCAGGGGGATGCTGTTGGTAAGGTCGCTCAGACTGGCCTCGCTGCGCTCCTTGTCATAACTCAGATTGGGGGAGATATAGTCGTTGAGGTTGCACTTCTGCAGACTCTCGCGATGACTTTCCAACTCGGGGTCAAGAAACAGTTGCTCGTAAGCCGAGACGGTGGAATAGACCTTGTTGATCTTCATGCTGACGGCGGTCTTGCCACTGACAACGCGGATGGTCTTGGTGGTGTCTTTATTGACGGTGGCATAGTCGGTGGTGCTCATAATGCCCTGCTGGTAGATGGCATGAAGCCGGTTGGCAATGATGCTGATATAATCGTTTGGCACACCGGGGATGCCTTGGTCGTAGTCTTTCACGAACTGACGGATATGCTGACCCTCGACGCCCTTGTTCAGATTGAAATAGGGTTCGTATTGCTTCAACAGACTGTCGCGCTCTTCCCTGACGGCCTCGTCGGTCTTCAGGATTGGGAAGTCAAAAGGCGCCCGCAGGTCGGAGTAGGTCCAGGGCTTTCCTTTTTCCACCTTGAACGTGTTGCTCGTGTCATTGGGCAGGAACCATGTGATAATGGTTACGGTGACAATGATAATGCCGACACGAATCAGAAATTCTCGCCAGGTAATGTCTGTTTTCAGATTGAAATTGGTCATGACAGTATATTTTTGCTGCAAAGATACAAAACTTTTCACTTTTCACTATTAACTATTCACTTTTTTTTGTACCTTTGCACCAAAATTCAATATAATATGTTAGAAAGAAGAGTGAGGGTGCGTTTTGCACCGAGTCCAACAGGGGCATTGCACATCGGTGGTGTGCGTACCGCCTTGTATAATTATCTGTTTGCCCGCCAGCATCACGGTGACCTTGTGTTCCGTATCGAGGATACCGATTCCACACGCTTCGTGCCTGGTGCAGAAGAATATATCATCGAGTCGTTCAAGTGGTTGGGTATTCAGTTTGACGAGGGTGTCAGTTTTGGCGGCGACAAGGGTCCCTACCGTCAGAGTGAGCGTCGTGAGATCTATAAGGAATATGTCCAGCAACTGCTGGATGCAGGCAAGGCTTATATTGCCTTTGATACGCCTCAGGAACTGGAGGCCAAGCGTGCGGAGATCCAGAATTTCCAGTACGACTGTCATACCCGCGGTCAGATGCGTAACTCGCTGACCCTGCCCAAGGAAGAGGTGGAGCAGATGATTGCCGACGGTCAGCAGTATGTGGTGCGCTTCAAGATCGAGGCCGGCCAGGAAGTGCTGGTGAACGACCTCATCCGTGGTGAGGTGCGCGTGAAAAGCGATATCCTCGATGACAAGGTGCTTTATAAGAGTGCAGACCAACTGCCCACCTATCATCTGGCCAATATCGTCGACGATCACCTGATGGAGATCTCACACGTCATCCGTGGCGAGGAGTGGTTGCCAAGCGCCCCGCTCCATGTGCTGCTCTACCAGGCCTTCGGCTGGGAGGATACCATGCCACAGTTTGCCCACTTGCCCTTGTTGCTGAAGCCCGTCGGCAATGGAAAACTTTCCAAGCGCGATGGCGATAAACTGGGATTCCCCGTATTCCCTCTGGAATGGCATGACCCCAAGACGGGCGAAGTCAGTTCCGGCTATCGTGAACAAGGCTATCTGCCCGAAGCCGTCATCAACTTCCTGGCGCTTTTGGGATGGAGCCCTGGCAACGACCAGGAAATGATGACTCTGGACGAAATGGTCAGCCTGTTCGACATCTCCAAATGTTCGAAGAATGGTGCCAAGTTTGACTTTATGAAAGCAGAATGGTTCAACCGCCAGTACCTCCTGCAGCGTCCTGACACCGACTGGTGCCCGGCCTTCGATAAGGTGCTGAAGGAGAATGGTATTATAGCCACTGCTGCACAGGAGGCTGAAGTGGTTCGGATGATGAAGACGAAGGTCATCGAGGTGACAGACAAGCAGGGCAACACCAGAAAGCGCAACATTTCCTTCGCCAGCGACCTCTGGCCTTTGGCCAAGTTCTTCTTCGTGGCTCCCACTGACTTTGACAGGGAGGGCGACAAGTTTATCCGCAAGAACTGGAACGAGGGTACGGCTGATCAGATGCGCCAGATGCAGGCAGTGCTGGAAACCATCAGCGACTGGAGTGTAGAGGGCCAGAAAGCCGTTGTTGACCCGTGGGTGGAGCAGGCAGGCTTCAAACCTTGGAACGCATGGCGCATCGCCCTTGTCGGCACAGGACAGGGACCTGATATGTACGAACTCTCTGCCTTCCTGGGCAAAGAGGAGACACTTGCCAGAATGAAACGCGCAATTGAAGTGCTGGGCTAATGATTTACAACCTCATTATTTATCTCTATCTCCTTGGCGTGGCGATTTACAGTCGCTTCAACGAGAAGGTGCGTAAAATGTGGCGCGGTGAGCGAGAGGCTTTCCGTATCCTGAAGGAGAAGGTAGACCCGGAAGCCAAATATGTGTGGTTCCATGCCGCCTCCTTAGGAGAGTTTGAACAGGGGCGTCCGTTGATGGAGCAACTCCGGAAGGCGCATCCTGAGTATAAGATCCTGCTGACGTTCTTTTCGCCTTCTGGCTATGAGGTACGTAAGAATTATGAGGGTGCCGACATCATCACCTATCTGCCGTTGGATACCATCACGAATGCCCGTCGTTTTCTTCGACTCGTCCGTCCGGTGATGGCATTCTTCATCAAGTATGAGTTCTGGTATAATTATCTGCACATCCTGAAACACCGGAATGTGCCCGTGTATAGTGTATCGAGCATATTCCGTCCCGACCAGGTGTTCTTTAAGTGGTATGGTCGGCAGTATGGTCGTGTGCTGCACTGCTTCACCTATTTCTTCGTGCAGAACGAGATGAGCAAGGATTTGCTGGCGAAGATCGGCATTACGAATGCCTCGATTGTGGGTGACACCCGTTTCGACCGTGTGCTGCAGATCAAGGAGGCTTCCAAGCAACTGCCCATTGTCGAAGCGTTCAAACAGGATGCCAAGGTGTTTGTGGCCGGGTCATCATGGCCGCCTGATGAAGCAATTTTCATCAAGTACTTTAACGAGCACCGTGATTGGAAAATGATCATCGCCCCGCATGTCATCGGCGAGGATCATCTGCAACAAATCGAGAGGTTGCTGGAGGGTCGTAAGGTTGTTCGCTATACCGCTGCCGAAAAGGCTGCTCTCTCGGATGCTGAGGTGCTAATCGTGAATTGCTTCGGTCTGCTGTCAAGCATCTACCACTATGGCGATGTGGCTTATGTCGGTGGTGGTTTCGGCGTCGGCATCCATAATCTTCTGGAAGCGGCCGTCTGGGATGTACCCGTGTTCTTCGGCCCCAACAACCAACGGTTCCAGGAGGCTCAGGACCTGAAGAAGAACGGCGGCTTTGAGATTACGAACTACGAAGACTTTGAACGGCAGATGAACCGTTTTGCAGAAGATGAGGCCTATCGCACCGCGCAGGGACAACAGGCCGGTCAGTTCGTAA
>Ga0265298_10006570_pt1 | contig 14325 bp, 18 predicted proteins | sample AusTroGonzalo_MG_3_FD_193486 | JGI IMG/M metagenome (GOLD analysis project Ga0265298, IMG submission 193486) | Bovine rumen microbial communities from tropical cattle in Woodstock, Queensland, Australia - Gonzalo_01 | ecosystem: Host-associated > Mammals > Digestive system > Stomach > Rumen ...
CATCGTGAACGATATATAATAACAACTAAAATTATTGCAACATGGACTTTACGACTACTTTTCAGATTGCGCAGATGATTGTGAATGAACTCGCAGGAAGCGCTTTTGTACACAGAATGCAGGGACAGCTCTTCAAGAGCCAGGGTTTGACCAAACTTGGCCAGAAGTACCTCGACCATTACACCGAGGAAATGGGCTGGGTGGAGAAATACACGGACCGTTTGCTGGATCTGGGTTGCACGCCCGAGGTGAAGGTCTGCAACCAGACCACGCTGATCGAAGACGCCAAAGCCTACCTCGAGGCCGATCTTAAGCTTCAGAAGGAAGGCGTGGAGACGCTCTATAAGATCATGCCGTCCCTTGCGTCCGATCCCACGACCTACGACCTCACCAAGGCGTATCTGCTGGACGAGGAAGAGGATCTGTACTGGGATGAAGAGCAGCTGGACCTGATCGGGAAGATCGGCTACCAGAACTGGCTCGTCAAGCAGCTTTAATTCGGAATGGACATGATCAAGGAACAGTTCAAGCTCGATAACCAGCTCTGCTTCAGGCTGTACACGGCTTCCCGCCTGATCACGCAGGTGTATCATCCGCTGCTGTCTCTGCACGGGCTGACCTACCCGCAGTACCTCGTTTTGCTGGTGCTGTGGGAAAAGGACGGCCAGCCGGTGAATGACATTGCCAAGCGGCTGCACCTGGAGACCAATACCGTGACGCCGCTCCTGCAGCGGATGGAAAAGGAGGGGATCCTGACCCGCACCAAGGGCAAGAAGGACGCCCGGCAGATGATTGTCACCCTGACCCGGGAGGGAAAGGAGCTGCAGAAGGAGCTTGACCGGGTGCCCGCCACCGTCGGCAGATCCGTCCTCTGCGACAGCATCACGCCCGAGACCGTTCCCGATCTATTCCGTATGCTGGACGACATCATCAAGCAACTGGACAACGCCTAAAAAGAAATGGATCTTCAGAACTATATGAACGGCGCCATCCGGCGTATTATGTCCAAGGCCTATCTCAACGTGCTCAGCAACCCGCGCGAGGCCAAGACCATCCTTCGTCTACAGAACGTGTTTCTCAAATCCGAGAAACGTCGCGCTGCCGTGGCCAAGGAAACGGGCCTGGACGTACCTCCCTTCCTGATCTGCAGCATTTCCACCGAGTGCAACCTCTCCTGCAAAGGATGCTACGCTCGGGCCAACGGCATTGCCGACGATCCGGGAAAGAGCAAGCGCCCGTCCCTCTCGCCGGAGCAGTGGCGTGGTATCTTCGAGGAGGCGGCCGGGCTGGGAATCAATTTCGCACTGCTCGCCGGCGGCGAGCCGATGATGCGCAAGGACGTCCTGGAGGAGGTGTCGAAGGTGGAAGATATGATCTTCCCGGTCTTCACCAACGGAACCTTGATCGGTCCGATGTACATTTCCTTCCTGAAGGAGCATCTCAACCTGATTCCGGTCATCAGCATCGAAGGCACGCAGCACGTCACGGACACGCGTCGCGGCAAAGGCGTGTACGAGCGGGCCATGATGTCCGCTGAAAACCTGCATAAGGAGAACCTGTTCTTCGGCGTCAGCATCACCGTGACGACCGAGAACTTCTCCCTGGTCACTTCGGATGAATATGTCGACCGGCTCCGCGAAATGGGCTGCAAGCTGATCATCTACGTGGAATACGTCCCGACCGAGAAGGAGACGGAGTACCTCGCTTTCGGCGAGCAGGATCTGGAGATGATGGAGGCCGTGCAGGCCCATCAGCGGGAACGCTATAACGACATCATCATCATTTCCTTCCCTGGCGACGAGAAACACCTGGGCGGCTGCCTCGCGGCGGGTCGCGGCTTCTTCCACATCGGTCCCGACGGCAGTGCGGAGCCCTGTCCTTTCTCGCCCTACAGCGACTGCAACGTGACCGCCATCGGCGTGAAAGGGGCCTTGGAATCGCCCTTGTTCAGGCAGCTGCGGAGCATGCACCTGGTCGGCGGCGAGCATTCCGGCGGCTGTGCCCTCTGGGAGCACCGTCAGGAAGTAGAACAATTAGTCAACCCATCAAATAACATATAAAATCATGACTACAGCCATTCGCTATTACAGCAAATTCGGGCATTCTGAGAAGCTTGCCCAGGCCATCGGGGAAGTGGCGAAGACCACTCCTGCATCCGTCGCGACGCCCCTGGAAGGTAACGTGGATATTCTCTACCTGGTCGCCGGCATCTTCCTTGGAAAGGTCAACAAGGACATGATTCAGTTCATCAGGAATCTGAAGCCGGAGCAGGTCGGGAAAGTCGTCCTGGTCGGCTCCTCTGCGCTGATCCAGGATCCGGTGAAGGAAATGCGGGAAGCCCTCCAGGAAGGCGGCATCGCCGTTTACGAGCGCGCCTTTACCTGCAAGGGTGCCATGGGCCCGGTGCACAGCGGCCACCCCAATTCGGAAGACATCGACGTGCTGAAACTGTTCGTCGCGTCCATCCAGGGGGAATAGACTTATTCCCCAGAATTCATTAGCATTATTTTGCGCGCGACTTCGTCCGGATGGTCCACCAGGAACTGTCCGTGATTCATACCGGGAAAGATTTCCACGTGCGCAGCAGGGAAGATAGCCTTCAGATGTTCGGCCTGCGGCCGGGCAACGAAGGCTTCTTTCGTGCCATACCAGTAATGGATGTCGGCGCCGTGGATGGACTCCAACTTGTTGGTATAGACATCCTTGTATCCGTCGCGGACGGCCTTTCCCTTGCCGTAGGGCCAGACTTTCCGGCACTCGTCCAGCAGCACGTCGAAGTAGTGCGAGTGGAATACCCATTTCCAGAAACCGGTCCAGTGGTAGCAGGTCCAGACGTTGGCGCTCTGGTAGTAGCGCAGCGGGTCTACGCTCCATTTCGGCAGGGGCAGCAGGGGAGCGGCATCCAGGATGGCATGGTCGACGGTAATCTCGTTCCGCTCGAGGATGCGGGAGAGGATCTTGCCGCCCAGAGACAGACCGTAGGCGAGGTCCAGGTGGCCGTCTAGATTCTCCTGGACATAGCGGATGGACTGCGCCGCCTGGTCGTCGACCGAGGTGAAGCGGGACTCCTGCCCCAGCAGGAAGCCGTCGACGCCGGCGGCGATGATGTGGAAGCGGTCCTGTAGCAGCTCGATGAGCGGCAGGAAGATCTCATAGGACACGCCCAGTCCGGGCAACAGCAGCAGGCTGGGGTGGTGGGATGCGCCGTAGGTTTTAAAGGTCATAGCACTTTCTTTACGCCCGGGATCAGCCGGACAAGCCAGGTAAAGACAAACGATGCCACGGTGCTCACGACCGCGATGAACAGGAATTTGCCGAAGGCGCCGAGCCAGAGGCCGTCCGTCAGGTGCTGCAGGACGAGCATCAGCAGCATATGGAATACGTAGGCGCCGTAGGACTGCGCAGCGCACCAGCGCCAGAAGTCACTGGTCCCGTTGGCCATCTCGCGGAACAGCCACAGCAGGCCGAAGGAGATGAAGACGCACATCAGCGATTCATAGATGCCGAACCAGCGCCACACGAAACTGCTCCAGGGCCCGTCGCCGCGCAGGTAATTGCCCAGGGCCAAGAGCAGACCGACCGCCAGGGAGGCCGCGCCGACGCGCGTGCTCATCTTTTCCAGCCAGCCGCAGCGTCCGGCCAGGACACCGATCGTGAACATCATCACATATTGCAGATAATGAGCCGGTTCCAGCGGCATCGGCAGGATGCCGAACGGCCAGATCCAGTGGTCCTGCGGGCTCACCTGTCGGATGAAATGACTGCCGACGCCCATCACCAGGGCGATGATGAATAGGCCCCAGAAAGGCAACTGCTGCATCCGGCAGGACTTTAGGGCCGGCACGAAGCGGCGGATCAGCGCATAGACGAGGCAGAAGACCAGCAGGCTCTCGACAAACCACATGTGGCCGATTTCCGGCTTGCCGGAAAGGAGCGCCAGCAATCCGCCCATGACGAGCAGGGGGATGCCCAGCCGGACGAGTTTCTTCCGGACGAACGCGCGTCCGCCGTGCTTGTCGTAGCTCCGGGGGACGAAGTACCCGGAAATCAGGAAGTAAAGTCCCATGAAGAAACTGGCATTGGTTGAGAAGAAATGCCAGATCCAGGGCATGAACTCGGCCGGATTGCTGGGCGTATAGGCCCAGCTGCCTCCGTTTCCGTAGGCCTGTCCCGCGTGATGAAAGATCACCAGCACGGTCAGGAAGACCTTCAGGTTATCCAGATAGTATTGCCTCTGTTCGTTCATTTCGCCAGGAAACGGGCAGACATGTTGACGCTGATGCCGAAGTTGATGCTCCAGGCAGCTGCGGGAGAGGGGAAAGCCGTGCGGGCCACGTAGAGCCGGGACCGGACGGAGAATTCGGAAAGTCCCTGCAGGGTCTGGACGAATTCGACGATCCGGGAGAATTTATAGTCAGCCGAGATGCCGGCCTGGAAACGGAATCCGGCGATCTCGTCAGTTTTCCTGTTCGGATCCCCAGGATGGGAAGGATAGTCGATGAAACCGACGCCGACACCCGCGAAAGGAACCAATTTCCACCATTGGGAATCCATAACGGTATAGCCGAGCGAGGCCTCGATATTGCCGCCCATCATCCGTTCTCCGGCGTTCCAATGGTAGCCGCTTCGCGGAATGGACTGCTTGTAGCGACCGCCCCAGCCGAGGAGCCCGCCCAGAGACAGGTTGACCCGGTTGTAAAAGAAATCGAAGCCGAAGTCGATGCCCGCAATCGGGGTCACATAATCGGTCATGGGCCCGAGATAGCATTCGCTCCCGACCCCGAAATGCATCCCTAAACCGAAACCGCGGGGGTTGATTTTCAGGTCGTTATATTGGATTTCCTCCGTCTTTGACAGTTCCTCGAAGACGCGGCGGGAGTATGCCTGCACGGCCTGGGCGTCCTGCCCCTGATTCGTTGCATCTTTCATCTCCGCCAGGAAGTTGTCAGCCACGTCCAGATGGAAATCAATGACATTTTTCAGGTCGAAGGTGGATCCTTGCAGGTAATCCTTCATGGCACGCCGGCGGCAGAGTTCGACATAGTCGAATCCGGTCTGGATATATTGCAGCATCGTCTCCGTCCGGTAATCAGGATGTACCCAGGAGGTGTAAGGGTTCAGGTAACTGCGTGTGGAGGGGATCCGGAAGCGTGTGTTGCCCGTCTTCCGGTCCTGGATCGTCCAGGCGATGTTGTATTCGAATTCGGAGATCTTGGGCAGTTCGCTCTTCCGGGAGGAGATGTCGTCGTAGCTTAACAGCCCTTCATCCCAATAACGGAGCGCGCGGTCCATCGTGAGGTCGGGCGTGAAGGAGGGATTGGAACGGTCGGGCTGGTCCTGCTCGGCTGCCGGGGTCTCCTGCTTGGCTGTCCGGACGAACCACCCGATCTTCGGGGTCATCGTATAGTCCTGCGGATCTTCCTGGACGCCGACGATGCCTGCGACCAGTTCCATCGCGGTCTCCTGCAGCACGGTGCCGGCCAGGTCGACCACCTGATATTTGAAGGGAACGACCACCGTTTCCGGCAGCATGTTCTGCGTGATGTTTACTTTCTCGGGCGTTTTCCCGTCATTGTCATATGGGAAGAACTTGAGGAACCAGCCGTCGAACTGGGTCATCTTCGGCTGACGCGGTCCGCAGGTGGGGCCCTGGACGGTCCTGGGGCGGGTGGTGTTGACGATGTCTTTCCAGAACCAGTAGTCAGGTCGTCCCTCGGCTGCCTTGACAAACTCTTCCAGGATGGGCACCAATTCCTCCGTCCACCAGCCCAGGCCGAAAGCATCCAGCGCGCGGGTCTTGTTCAATACGTTACGCCAGTCATCTGGAGTGCCCGTCAAGGTGATGGACGGGATGCCGCAGACGGCATAGATGGCGGTATAATCGAAATAATTCTTGACCACATCCATCAGCGTCACCTCCGAGGCGATCCGCTCGTTCGTTCCGGTCGTGGAGAAATCAGCGACCAGCGTGGTCGCCAGGTCATTGTTGGTGTATTTCCCGATTTCCTGCGTAAAACCGCTGATGAGTCCTTCCCAGTCGGCCTCTTCGGAGAAGAGATCGTTCGTCCTGACCTGGAGTTCCTTCTTCCCTTCGTGGAAAACCAACACGTTCCGATATTGCTCGGGGTCCTCATTCACGATATGGCTGAACTGCTGGCAGATAATCAGCCAGATGGCATCCGGCGTCAGGACGACGGGGCGGTGCTGGCACCACGCATTAAACAGCATCTTGAATAAGACGTCCTCGCCGATGTCATACAGATTTGCTTCATCGGCAAAACTGTTCGCCAGGATCTGCGGCTCCCAGTCCGAGAACCATTTTCCGTCATAGTTCCGGCGGAGATCGCTGGCCAATTGCGAGCCTGTCACCTGGACGCCGCAGTGGCTTTCCGGAGGATCCACTTCATCCACGGCAAAGGTGATGCGACCTTCTTCCTGATACAGAATCACCTGTTTCGGCTGGGCGGACAGCCCGGCGCAGACGAACAAGCCAACGACAAATAATAAACCCCTTTTCATTGCTTAAGATAATATCACTTCCGATACAAATTTAATGATAAAAACGGAAATTAACCCGTTTTTTCGATTGTAAACCTTTTACAAATGTCTTTACAATCGTTTTACACTTTTTACAATGCTTTCGCTTTTCAGTGAATTGATTGTCAATATGTTAAATGCTTTGGCACGGCAAATGATAGTCCCTGTTCCGTAACAAACACGATTTGCTTATGTCTATTTGCCGCATCAGTAGTACCATCTTTCTCATTGCCTGTGGGCTTGTCCTGTCTTCGTGTTCCATCATTAGGGGATACCGTGCCGACGGGTTGGATGGGCCGAACATTTTCAGCTTCGAACACCATGTCCACGATACGGTTCCCAACGGCGACCAGGTGTTCCGGTTCAAAGTGGCTGAATCCCGGGCCGATTGGATCGATACGCTTCATTTCTACAACGAGAAGCCGAATAAGGTCAACCTGACTTTCCGGGAAGCGATGTGGGATAAAAGCAACACGCAGGGGATCATGATCATCCATGATAATGAGATCGTTTACGAAATGTACCGGGGCGATTTTACGGCCGACCGCCTGGCGACCGTCTTCTCCGTGTCCAAATCCATTACATCCCTGCTGTGCGGCATTGCGGTGGATGAAGGTTCTATAGAAAGCATCGACGATCCCGTTACCCAGTACCTGCCGGAACTGAAGGGGAGAGACCCCCGGTGGGAGAAGCTGACCGTCCGGCACCTGCTATGCATGCGCAGCGGCTTGGATTTCGATGATGAATATGATTTCAATATCAAAGCGTTGAAGGCAGTCAACGCCATTGCGAAATTGAACTACGGGCACGATATGATGAGGCAGATTCGGAGGCTGAAATTCCGCCGTGATCCGGGGACCAGGTTCCACTACGAAAGCATGACTACGGCCATCCTCGGTATGGTCATCGAGCGCGCCACGGGCAGGCGCTATGTCGATTATCTCAGCGAGAAGGTCTGGAAGCCGCTGCAGATGGAGTCGGTGGCGCTGATCAATATCGACAGCCGCAAGCACGGTGCGGCGCATGCCTTCGGCGGGATCACCTGCACACTGAAAGACCTGGCCAAGATCGGCCGCCTCTATCTGAATAAGGGCCTATGGGATGGCAAGCGCATCGTAAGCGAGGAATGGATCCATCTGACGACCGATTTCGACCCCAGGTCAAGTTACCATTACAGTTGGTATGATGTCCGGTATGACGGCTTTGAAACGGGGGAATATCCGGGTTTTTACGCGCTGGGTATATGTCATCAAGTCCTTTATGTCAACCCGTATAAAAACCTGATAATGGTTAGGATCGGCCTGGGTAACGGCCACGGTGGGTTCATACCCGGCGTGTTTGAGCAGCTGAGCAACGTATGGCAATAATTTTCGTATATTTGCTTTGAAAAATGGAGCCATGGAATACCTTTCAAAGCAACGATACGACGAGATTGCCTCCGAGCTGAAGCATTTGATAGGCGAGGTCTATCCCAAGGTGCAGGACGAGCTCGCGGAGGCCAGCGCCCAGGGGGACCGGAGCGACAATGCCGGATACCGCGAAGCGCGGCGGATCCAGGCGAAGACCATCAGCCGGATCCGCTTTCTGCAGAAAATCCTGGAGCATTCCCGCGTGATCGATCCCGACGCCCTCCCCAAAGACAGGGTGAGCCTGCTGAGCGTGGTCGAATTCACGAACCTGTCGACCAATAAACGTATGAAATTCGAGATCGTCAGCCCCCACGAGATGAACCTCGAGGCGGGGAAGATTTCCTTGAAATCCCCGATCGGCGCCGCCCTGATGGGCAAGAAGGTCGGCGAAATCGCCGAGGCCCATGTCCCCTCCGGAATTCTCCGCCTCCGAATCGAGAGCATTTCCTTAGACTGAGTCGCAAGGATTTGCGTTTGAAGTATTTTCTTCCGACATTTGTCTTAAACGGAAGAATTATATGCTCAAACACATTCATCATCTCCCTGCGGTACTGTTTGCTACATTGCTGGCCATTTTCTTTGTCTCCTGTGATAAAAGGGCGCCTCAAGTGCCCACACAATCTATTGTCGTGTCATTCAATCCGGGTAGTCTGTACGAAGAACTGGACTGCCTCGAACAGATGTCTGCCAAGATTTCTTCTGGTGGAGGATTTGTTATTACTGACAGTCTGCTGGTTTACGACCAGAAAGGGATGCTTGTGTCCAAATACGGAGTCGAAAGCCATTCATTTGAGAATAAGGAACAGGTGCTGGATCTTCCTGAAGGGACGTATACCCTGATCCTCTGGCAAACGGCCTACAGGGCGACCGACGGCGTGAAAGCCTGGATAATAGGGGAGGAGGAGTCGCTGTCCAACGTGCAGCTTACCAGCGACGGAGCCTCCTTCACATATTCCTGGGCCGTGGGTGTGGCATCGACCGAAGTGACGATCGATGACCGTCCCGCAAAAGTGCAGATCGTGAGGATGACGCCCAGATCCATCGGCAGTATCATGGACGTCACGATTGACAACATTCCGGAAGACAAGGAGTACATCCGGGTAGCCATGATCGGCGGTAAAGCTATTTATGGCCTCTATCTGAATCCTTCCAATCCGGACAAATGGATTGGTGAAGAGTCTGCGAGCGGCATCCTGTTCAGGGTCTATCCGTACGAAAAAGGCAAAGGCAAGTTCTTCACCCTGGTGCAGGGAGAGGATCTGGATTTGTTTATCCGTGGAGACCGGGACGGCAGCCATGAAGATGTGAGCTCCTGCCCGCATAAGACCCTGGCTGTCGGGGGGCGTTACACTTTCTACATTGATATGGCCCGATCCAGCTGGCTGCCTCCTTTCTTCGGCTCCGCCGCGGATTTCGTCGCATGGAAAGCCGATCGCGACGCCGGTCTTCTTGTTTTCGATCCTTTTCTCAACTGGGGAAGCAACCTTGCCGATGTGGAAGCAAATGTCCACTGCCGGGCGTGGTGGAGGGATTTCAACGGGGAGATTACCTCCAGCAAGCGCTGGTACAAGGCTTTCAACGTGTCCGATTCCCTGTGGGAAGGCTATGGCTTCGCTACGCAGGACTATCAGAACCTGACCTATGTCATTTGCCAGAATACAGATCCTGCTGTGCCGATCGACATGGCCAGGGAACTGGTCCTGCATCAGGGATACATTTACGCGGGTAAGCTTCGATACCCCAGCAGTTCAACGGACTACGATATCTATTTCTCGGCCGATAAAGCCCTGGAGGTTTACATCCGTCCCCTCGAAGATGGTACCTGGAGAATCGCCTATCAGCCCACGGATTCCGATGACCTGCAGTATATCATTAAGCCGTAACGCGTTTCAACTTGGCCATGCTCGTTGCTGCAGGCTAATTTAAAACCTTTTCTGCAAGCCGCATGGCCAGGATGGCAATGGGGATGGTCAGGGCCATTACGACAATCAGCACAGGGATGTTGTTGATGACCGGAATCATCAACTGGTCATAGCCCGGGCGCCCTTCTTCGTATCATATCCACAGAAAAAGCGAATGAGTTCGGCCAGTGCCGTCAGGACGATGGTGCCGATGATGTATGCGATATCCGCCTCGCCGGCCATCAAGAGAACTTTGAAGACAGGTTTCATGTCGTTTTAAATTGATAATTTCTGGTACAAAGTACGGAAGATGCAGTAAAGAAATCAATCCCAAGAATTAGCGATTTGTTGGTTAGCAGAAAAGCCGTACATTTGTAACGGAATGAATATCGACGCCATACTGACCGCCCTTCTGATTCCCTTTGCCGGTACGGCTCTGGGATCTGCCTTCGTGTTCTTCATGAAGCAGGAGATTCCGGGCCGCCTGCAGAAAGCGTTGCTGGGCTTTGCCTCCGGCGTGATGGTCGCCGCCTCCGTGTGGTCCCTGCTCATTCCGTCTATGGAAATGGGGGGCGGGAATGTCTGGCCCGCTGTCGTCGGTTTGCTGGGAGGTTTCGCTTTCCTTCTGTTGATTGACTATGTGACGCCTCATATCCATGCGTCCGGTCAGGCAGAGGGCCCGCAAAGCCGCTTGTCCCGCACCACCAAACTGGCCCTGGCGGTTACCATCCATAACTTCCCTGAGGGAATGGCGGTTGGTGTCGCTATTGCGGGGGCCATGAATTCCGGTTTCAGCATGGCAGGCGCATTGGCCTTGTCGCTGGGTATTGCGATCCAGAACATCCCGGAAGGTGCCATCATTTCGATGCCGCTTCGAGGCGCCGGTAACAGTCGTTTGAAAGCATTCGGCGTGGGAAGCCTCAGCGGTATCGTAGAGCCCATTGGCGGAGCCCTGGTGCTGTTGCTCGCATCGGCCGTAACGCCGCTGATGCCCTATCTGCTGGCTTTTGCCGCCGGCGCGATGCTCTACGTGGTCATTGAAGAGCTCGTTCCTGAGACAGCGGAAGGAGAACACTCGAACCTGGGCACCCTGGGCTTTGCCTTTGGTTTCGCCCTGATGATGGTGCTGGATGTGGTAATGGGATAATCTGGCGTGTTGATTACTGATACTCCAGCCCCTTGACGCCAACACCGATATTGACAGGAATTTTCATCATTTTTCCCATGGCGGAATAGCGCTCATAACTGCTCTTGAAGTAAAGTGCCGTGGACATGTGAAGAGCACGTGGATGACGTTCCGACTCCGGCGTTTCCAGTATTCTGCGCACTGCGTCATCATCAGTGGCCACAACCTGTAAAGCTACGAAATATCTGCCAGGCTCCAGCAGAATGATCTCCTCCGGCTGAATACTGTAATCCTTTCGGGAATCAGATTCTATGATATTGAAATATATGGGCTTATGCAGCACGTTGACAAAAAGATTCCGGATCACCCTCTATGCGATATACATTGATGGATGCGACGCATCCAGGAATATAGTTGTCCAGGATCGTGAAATGAATGTCCTTAATCAAGAATGGTTTCCTGACCTTTGCTATACAGCCCAGTTCCGCGCCTTTCCCTCCGCCACCGGGACGGTAAAAATCAGCACCTCCAATCCGTTCATTGATCTTCACGCCAGGTTGGATCAGGTACTTCTCCTTGGTGTTTCCTCCGATGAATACGGCTGGAGGCAGCTCCTGTTCGTGAAGAACGATGACCACGTCATCCTCCGCTTTTGTGACGGGATAAGAGGATGTTTCATATGAAACGTGGAAGAACTTAAGTGTATCAGGGGGTATGGATATCTCGAAATGGCCATCCACGGTGTACTTCCAATTTGGCGTGTCGGAACTCCGACTTGTACGTATTCGACGGCCTCTCCTTTCTCATTGATAATCCGTCCTCTGACGGTGACACGCTCCTGCGCGAAAACACAGACAGGAAGAAGCAGGAACACCAGAAATAGCTTGAAATTCATACGATGTTCGTATTCCGGAAAGAAATCACGAATGAATAACGTTCCATGGTCTATGTCGCCATGAATATCCTCATCATCGGCCTCGGTGTCATCGGGGCAACCTACAGCTATCTGTTTCAGAAAGCCCAGCCAAAACCAAGATAGGGATAGAATCTGAATTGGTTACCACTGATATTGTAGGTAGGAATGGCGCCGACACGGAACAGGAAGCCCTTGCTGGTGACAAGGCGATATCCCAGGCTCAAATAGGGGATCACGCCGAGATTACTGGCGGGTTTCGCACCTGAGGCAGATGTGTATAGGTCGGCACAAAGAGCTGCACCGGCTCCTGCTTCGAATTTCGAGTTACCCTTACCCAGGAGATAATTTACTTCGACAGGGATGGACAGGCGGAACATCTGGTTGTAGGTGTCGATTTTATTCCCATCAGCATAGAATGCTACGCTGATGGAAGAATATGCGTAGCCGAATCCCAAACCCGTTCTCCAGCCGAATCCATCCGACACGTCTTTCTTGAAACGGGCGTCATAGTTGAAACCGATACCCTGGGAGGCACCGAGAAGCTCACCATAAATAACATGGCTGCGCGTCTGATTCTGCGCAGCACTGTTGCTGCAGAAGATACAGGTGAAAAACAGTGCTGACAGGAAAAGTGCAATCTTATTCATAATGCCAGATTATAAAAAGTTTGATTTAGATAGAAATTCGGACTAAAAGTTGAGCGCCAGGCCAATCCCGTTATCATTTTCGCCGACAATGAGACTGGAATGGTCATTACCCCGCATGCTGCTGGGCATGTTCCTCGCTGCGACACCTCGTAATTGTGCAATAAACGTGCCCACAGGGCCGTAGAAGTGTGTTTTCTGAGCGGCAGATATGCTAAGTTCGTATGAGTTAATACGCTATTTAAGGAAATTCCGTAAATTTGCTCCGCTAAATCGAAAAATAGCAGAACTGAAATAAGACTCATCGAATGAGAAAAATATCATACCTGCTTGCCATTTCCTTGCTGACGTCATGCACCATTATCCGGGGTTATATGGCCGACGGGGCGTATGGTCCGACAAGTTTCAGCTATGAGAAGCAGTTGAAGGATACTATCGTCAACCGCTCTGAAGTCTTCACTTTTGACCGTGCATCACTGCAGGCTGACTGGATTGACACCTTGCACTTCTTCAACCAGGGCCGGATGTATTCAAATACTACGATGTGGGAGGCCATCGGCCCTAAAACGGAGACACAGGGCGTTCTGATTGTCAAGGATGACAGCATCGTCTATGAAAAATGCACGGGCGACATTACTCCCGATAAGATTGCCGGCGTTTTCTCAGTCACCAAGTCGGTCACTTCGCTGCTTTGTGGCATTGCGGTAGATGAAGGGTATATCAAGAACGTCGATGATGCTGTGACGGAATACCTGCCGGAACTAAAGAAGGGTGACCCGATGTGGCAGAAGCTCACCATCCGGCATTTGCTGGACATGCAAAGCGGCCTGGACTTCGATGATACCTATACGCTGAGCCTGAAGCAGAAGGATCTCAAGCGTCTGAATGCGATGGCCAAACTGAATTATGGCCGCAACATTCCCGCTCAGGTCAGGAAATTGAAGTTCCGCTGTGAGCCTGGTACGGAATATCGGTACGAGAGTATGACTACTGAGATTCTGGGGCTTGTCATCGAGAGTGCTACGGGCCGAAGCTATTCCGATTATCTTGCAGAAAAGGTCTGGACACCAATCGGGATGGAGTCTCCGGCCTATATGAATTACGACAGTAAGAAGCACCACACGGCCCACGCTTTCGGAGGTTTGGCCCTGACGATGCGGGACCTGGCGAAGATTGGACGGCTGTATTTGAACCACGGGCAGTGGGACGGGAAGAAGATTGTGAGCGAATCCTGGATTGAGCAATCCACCGTGTACTCCACGGATAATGAGGGTTACCACTTCTGCTGGTACAACACCAGTTGCATCGGGGCCGATAAGGCAGACTATCCCGGATACTATGCCATGGGCATCCGGGGGCAGGTCCTTTTTGTGAACCCCTATAAGAATCTGATTATGGTAAGGCTGGGGCTCAGGGATGACACCTACGCCCATATCCCTTACCTGTTTGAGCAACTGAGCAATATCTGGCCGGAATAACAGTACTACAAATTCGGATTTATTTAACTGACTTTGACTGCTTCCCTTATCATCGGTAGGGGCATATCGACAAAAATGGTTACCTTTATGTTTGATAAATCGAGATTTATGGACATCATCATATATGGCAGCCTGCATGGGGCGGCGAAACGCTACGCCGAGGGGCTTGCGGAAAGGACAGGGCTAAAGGCGGTTGACTACAAGGAGGTGGACAGCCTGGGACTGTACAAGCGCGTTATCTACATTGGGGCGATATATGCCAGCGGAGTAACCGGACTGAAGAAAACCGTGGCCAAAATGACCCGGAATCAAGA
>Ga0265298_10006571_pt1 | contig 14325 bp, 6 predicted proteins | sample AusTroGonzalo_MG_3_FD_193486 | JGI IMG/M metagenome (GOLD analysis project Ga0265298, IMG submission 193486) | Bovine rumen microbial communities from tropical cattle in Woodstock, Queensland, Australia - Gonzalo_01 | ecosystem: Host-associated > Mammals > Digestive system > Stomach > Rumen ...
TTTCTTGTCGGCATAGTTCCAGTAGCTGTCGTAGCCTTCAAACGCCAGGTCGAGCTGACCGGCCTGCATTTTCGTCTCTTGCAGACAGAAGAAGTCGGCGTCGAGCTGACGGAACACGTCACTGAATCCTTTTCCCTCACAGGCGCGCAGCCCGTTCACATTCCAACTGATAAACTTCATTTTAGGTTATTAGGTTTTGAGGTTATTGGGTTTTGAGCAAGTCGCGTACCTACGACACGCATCCTCTTCGCGTTCTTGTCCCAGCCGTTAAAATGGCTGGCTATCTCTGTCATGCCCCTACAGTGCTGTTGGCTGCGCGTTTTCATACTTGCGAAACTTGAGGTTATTTAGGACAACTTAAGTTTCGCCACTGCGGCCTTCAGACCCGGCGCCGTGGCGGTAAGGGTGACTTTCCCCGGTGTTTGCCCGGCACGGAGGATGACGGTGCAGGTGCCGTTGAAGAGTGAGCGGCTGTTACCCACAGTCATCTCGTCGGAGTTGATGTCGCCGCTGATGACGCCAACAATCTCTGCGTTGCCCTCTACGCTGAAGGTCACCTTATCGGTGGCTATCTGCACACGGCGTCCGCGCTTGTCGACGGCAACGATGCGCACATGCTGGAGATCCTGCCCATCGGCGCGCCAGGCATTGTTGTCGGGCTCGGCAATGAGCCTGACGGCCTGTCCGGTGGTTGCTATCTGATGCCGCGCCACAACACTATTGCCCTTATAGGCCACAGCCTCGAGCGTTCCAGGCTGATAGATCACATTGTCCCAGTGTATCTGGTTGCGGTGCTTAGTGTCGGTCACGGGGTTGGCTTTTCTTCCGATGCTCTTGCCGTTGAGCAGCAGCTCTACTTCGTCGGCATTGGTGTAGGTATAGAGCGAGAGCTTCTGTCCGTCGAAACGGTTCCAGTGGTCGCTCATGCCGTCGTTGCCTGTCTGCACGCCGTTCCACATCTGGTCGCCTTTCTTGTCGATGATGCCGATATGCACCACTGGCTCGTCGGGCTTGAACATGCTCTTCATGAGATATGCCTTTGGCTTCGGCTCAAGGTCTATATAGAAGCATCCCTGTGCCCATCCCTTGGCTGGCCATCCCTGGCTCTCGCCCAGATAGTCGATGGCGCCCCAGTATGCCAGGCCGATAACGCGGTCGAGATTCATCTCGAAGAAATTGGGGCCCATGGCGGCCATGGTGGCCTCGCTCTGGTAGAAGGTCATCCAGGGGAATCTGCGGCCGTCGCCGGGGAAGTACATGTATCGGTAGTTGTAGGCCTGCACGTCGGTGATCATGGCGAGGTCGGCAGGCAGCGAGTCGGTGTCCCAGTTGCGGTAACGGGGATGCATGGCCACGGTGACGAGGCGGGTGGAGTCGTAACGGCTGATGAGGGGCCGCATGAGGCGGTAGATGGTGACGCCAAAGTCGTTGAAGGGCATGTTGGCATCTTGCTGCAGCTCGTTGCCTAAGCTCCAGAGCACTACTGAGGGGGAGTTACGGTCGCGCTTGATCCATTCGGGCACATTCTGCTGCCAGAGGTTCTCGAAGGGAACACGCCCGCCGGTGTGCTGGCGCGTCCACTTGTCGTAGAGCTCGTCGACCACAAGGATTCCGTTCTCATCGCAGAGCTCAATGAACTCGCGACTGTAGGGATTGTGGGATGTGCGGATATGGTTGACACCAAACTTCTTCATGAGCTGCAGGCGTTTCTCGATGGCTCGCGGGTAAGCAGCGGCGCCGAGGGCTCCCAGGCTGTGGTGGTTGGCATAGCCTTTGAGCAGCACCTTCTGTCCGTTGAGCTTCAGCCCGAAGGCTGGTCCTATCTCTATGGTGCGTATGCCGAAACGTGTAGACGCCTCGTCGATAACAGCGCCTTTGGCACCGATGAGCTGTACCCGTGCGGTATAGCGCCGCGGAGCCTCCAGCGTCCAGAGCTGCGGCAAGGGTATCTCCACGTTGCTGGCCACGAGAGCCTCTTGTGTGCGTGCCATGCGATGGCGCTCGATGCGCTGCTGACAGTCGTAGACGGTGTTGCCGTCGGGGTCGGCAATGAGCACTCTGACCTGTGCGGCCTGCCGTGTGCGGTTGGTGATTTCGGCTGAGATGCTGACGAAACGGTTGTCGCGGGTGGTGACATAGAGTGGATGGCGCTCGAAGTAAAGCTCCTTGTCGGTGGCCACGAGGCGCACGTTGCGATAGAGTCCGCCACCAGTGTACCATCGTGAGTTGCCCGGCTCGCGTGTGTCGGCACAGACGGCAATGACATTGTCTTGCCCGAAACGCAGACGGTCGGTAACATCAATCTGGAAGCCCACGTAGCCATAGTCGGTGCCTCCAATGCGTTCGCCGTTGAGATAGACATCGGCCACATAGAGTATGCCGTCGAAGTCGAGCAGCAATCGTTTTCCACGGAGGCTGTCGGCCGGTGTGAGATGAAGGCGGTACCAGCCCTTCCCCATCTCCTTGAAGCCACGGCTGGACAGGCGGCTCTTGATGTTGGCCGCCACGTCGCTGTTGTCGGCTTTTTCCGAGGCGTCTGGAGCCACCCACGGCTGTTCTATCTGGAAGTCGTGGGGCACATTGACCACCCGCCATCCACTGTCGTCGAAGGCCGGCTGCTCGAAGCCTGTGCCGTCGCCGGCGTGGAATCGCCATGAGAAATTAAGAGAATAAGAAACGGAGTAAATGAGAGACGGAAAGACGATGAAGGCCATGGTGAGCACCAAACGATTGATAAAAGCTGTGCCCGCACTCGGCATCATTTGCTGTTGTCTTACGCTAAGAATCCTTTTCATTGTTTTCTTCATTTCTCTTTTTCTCATTATCTCATTCTCTCACTCCCCATTAGAACGGCAGGTACCAGTTGTTCTTATCTTCGAGGCTAACCACCGGTTCCTTATAGGCCAGTTTCTTGGCCAGCCAGCGGCTGCCGAAGTTAGCATCGTAGAGGCCAGCCTCGTTCTTATGGCGGGCCATACGCATGAGGTCGTACCAGCGTGTACCCTCGAAGGAGAGCTCAAGGGCATACTCGTCGCAGAGAATATCTTCCATGGCATTGATGGAGTCTTGCTTGGTGAGCTGACGGTCCCAGACAAAGATTTGCTGTGTCTCGCCGAGGCTATCGACAACCTCCTCATTATGTCCGCTAATGACCTTATAGCTGTCGGCAATCTCACGCAGCTTCTTGCCCACCACTTCGTCATAGCGGTAGGGCGATGCCACGTAGTCCTGTCCATTGAAGTCGCGGCACATGCCTGCGCCGTGCATGTGTATGCCAATGCGAGCGGCGGCACCTTCGAAGCGCGAGATGTTTGCCGTAGACAGCAGCGGGAAGGTGGTCTGCAAGGCGGCCTTGGTGGCCTCGGTCATGTAGTAGCTGGCATCGTCGCCGAGCAGGTGGGCACCAATGCCGTCCTTGAGTATAGCGAAGGCAGCGTCGGGCATTCCTAAGCGGTTGAAGGCCTCGGCCAGATGGAGCAGCACGGTGGTGGTGCGGTAGATGATGATGTTGGCACTCTCATACTTGCGTATCCACGTCTTCGTTACTTCGTCTTCGCTCTCCATGCGCAGGATGTCGGTGATGCGCTGGTCGCCCAGCTTGGCGCTCTTGATTTCGGAACGGGCAAGACCGGTGGTGGGCGTAACGAAATAGTAATACTCGGTAGAGTCGGAAAGCGCCAGATAAGCATCGCTGGGCTCTATCTGCACCTGGTCTACGTAGAGGCCGTTGGCCTGGGCGTCGGCCGACGTGGCATAGTAATTATAGCCGAAGGCCAGGGGAACGTTGGTTGTTGCTCCCTGGGTGCGGTTGACGGCCATGGGAATGTAGGTAATGATGTCGGCAGTGTTGTTGGCCGAAAGGAAGATTGACGACCATGTGGATGCTCCCGTCACCGACCTGTTGTTGTCGTTGTCCCAGTCGCCCGGCCGTTCGTTTTCTGAGCTGTAGGCACCGCCCATCAGTCCGCGCCTTCCAGTGGAGTAAGCCGTAAAGAATGGCGATACGGGATTGTCGGACACGTCGGTGAGATAGGTGATGTAATGGCGTGCCGCCTCAGCATACTGGTTGTTCTCCAAGTAGAGGTCGCCGAGCACGACGTCGAGCGGCATCATCAGCAGTCTGCTGGCGACGCTCTTCGACGAGTTGCTGCTGTTGGGCGAGCCGATATCGAAGATGACATTGCCGAAATTGGTTACAGGCGTCCTGGTGTACTGCTCCAAGTCGGGAGCCAGCGCGCTGACAATGCCGGCGATATCGAGTACGGGATAGCTGTTGTTGTCTATCTGCGAAATCTTGGTGAGCGGCTCGGTGAAGAAGGGCACGCTTCCATAGTTGCGCACTAACTGCAGGTAGGCCCATGCGCGGATGGCCTTCACGCCAACATACTCGTTGATGGCCACATTGGTGGCACCGGTATAGAGCGCGGTGTCGCGGTGGGCTATGTAGTAGTTGCAGTTGTTGATGACACGGTAGTAGACGTAGGCCGAGTCATAGCGGTTGGCAGTGGTGGCCTCGAACTTTGCCAGCTGCGTGAGCATGCTGTCGGTATACTGTGTGGTTTTCACCAGGTCGCCGCGCATCTCTCCCTGGAACACCCACTGGTCAGCCAGCTGCTGCATGGCCTGCAGGATGCCAAAGGCATAGAACATGGAGTCGGTTTTCTGGCTCAGCTCCGGGTCGAACACCTGCCGTTCGCTGTCGGTCTCCAGCATGTCGGAACAAGCCGTGAAAGCGGCGGCACCGCCGCAACACAGCAGACAGGCAATGAGATATTTCGTGATATTCTTGATGTTCATAATTCTTAATTCAAAATTCTTAATTCTTAATCGCGAAGCGATAACTCTAAATTCTAAATTCTTAATTCTAAACTCTTACAGGTTAATCTTCAGCCCGGCGACGAAGGTACGGCCCTGAGCCAGGTTACCGCAGTCGATGCCCTGATAGAAGACACTGTTGTTGACAGAGAATTCTGGATCGTTGCCTAAGTACTTGGTGACGGTGAGCAGATTCTGTGCCTCAGCCCATACGGAGAGGCCCTGGAGCCACGTCCACGAGCCGGGGATGGGCACCTGATAGGTGAGATTAACGGTTTTCAGGCGCAGATAGCTTCCGTCTTCTATCCACCGGTCGCTGAAGCGGTTGTTGCCCATGGGGTCACCATAGTTGACGCGGGGCAGCTCAGCCTGCTGACCTTCATAGCGCCAGCGTCCTGTCTCGGCCACCTGCTGGTTGTAGAACGTGGAACCGCTGTTCAGCACCGAGCGCTGATAGTTGTACACATCGTTGCCCATGGAGTAGTTCAGTCCGATGTTGAGCGTGAGGTGCTTGTAGTTCACCGTAGCGAAGATGTTGCCATAGAGGTCGGGGTTGGGATCGCCGATGATGGTCTTGTCACCCTCGTCAATCTTGCCGTCGTTGTTCAGGTCGCAGAAGTGCACGTCGCCTGCCACGAAGGAGTGACGCTGTCCGGCATTGTCGACCATATAGAGATAGCCGCCTTTACCTGCTGCCTGCGCTTCGCCATCGGTGGCGAAGACTCCCTGGGTTTTGTAGCCGTAGAAAAGAGCCACGGGATTGCCCACCGAGGTAAGGATGTTGTCCACGCCGTAGATGGAGCTGGTGTAGTTGCCGTCGGGCAGCTGCGTCACCTCGTTCTTGTAGTGGCCCACGGAAGCGCCGAGCTCTACGCGCCAGTCTTTCGTCACCACGGGCTTGAACGAGAGTGCGGCTTCGAAGCCGGTGTTCTTCAGCTTGCCGCCGTTGCTCCAATAGCGGTTGATGCCGCCGATGGGGTTGGAGAAGGTTTTCAGCGTAAGCAGGTTGTTGGTCTTATTGAAGAAGTAGTCGAACGACAGGGCCACACGGTTGTCGAGCATGAAAGCCTCTAAGCCGATGTTGGTCTTATTGGTGGTTTCCCATTGTATCTTGTCGTTACCGATGTTCGTGAGCTGCATGCCGCTGGCATGGGCGTTGTACTTCACCTGCGAGAAGCTGGTGCGGGCGGCGTAGTTGTTGATGTTGTCGTTGCCGCTGATGTCGAAGCCTGCGTTCACGCGCAGGAAGTTGACTGCCTTTCCGTGGGGGAACCACGCTTCGTTGGAGAGCACCCATCCTAACTGCACGCTGGGGAAGACGGCCCACTTCACGCCGAAGAGTCCGAGTCCGCTGGCATCATCGCCGAAACGGCTGTTGGCTTCGGTCGAGAGACTGACGGTAGCGAAGTAGGTGTTGCGGAAATTATAGTCAACATTGGCATACCACTGGATGGTCTTCCACACGTCGCTCACACCGTCGATGCCGGGATAGCCGTCGAGGCTGAGGGCTGGGTTCTTATCGTTCTGGCGTGAGCGGTACTCAGTCTTCAGGTCGCTGTTGTCGAACGAGAAGTAATTGTATCGCCCGCCCACGAAAGCGTTGATGGTATGCTGGCCGAACTGGCGGTTCCAGTCGAGCTGTGCCTTAGCCATGAAGTTCTGCTCCTTGGCATACATGGAGCCCACGAGTGACGTTACCGAGCCCAAGCCTTCTACCTCGAACGAGGGGAAGCCCACGTTAGGCCGGAAATAGCGCTGGGCGTTGCGGTTCAGTGTATAGCTCACGTCGGCGGTAAGCTTGAATGCCTGTGTGAACTGATAGACAGGAGCCACGTGAACGTTGAAGTAGGTGTTCTCAGCCTTGTTCTTGTTGTCACCCGTGGCATTGTCGAAGAGTGCGGCGGGGTTACCTAACGAATAGGTAGTGCCGAGGGCAGAGAACAGCTCGTCGTAGTCGGAGAGCAGTGAGGTGAACCCTCCCTTTCCGCCATTGATGAGCTTGTTGTACTGATAGGGTGCCACTAACGGCGACTTGAGCAGCGCCAATGCCGTTGGTGAGGTGACCGTGCCAGAGGTAAAGCTCTCAGGCATGCCGTCGTCGAACACCGTGCTGTTGGTGCGTGCAATGGAGATATCGAACTTCGTCATCAGGTTCCACAGAATGCTGATATCCGTATTGAAGCGAACGTTCATGCGGTCGAACGCGCTCTCCTTGACGGTATTCTCGGCCTTCACATACCCCACAGAGAGGTTATACATGCCGATGTCATCGCCACCCTGCACGTTGATGCTATAGTTCTGCGTGAAGGCATTGCGGTAAACCTCGTCCTTCCAGTCGGTATTATTATGATAGGTATAGTAATAATAGCCGTTGGGGTCGTCGTCAAGGAAGTTGAACTTCAGTTCCTGCAGTCCCTGGCGCAGCTTCTGCTGGGTGATGGTCTGCTGGATGGCGGGCGTACCCATCATCTCCGTGGCAAACACGCGGTACTGTGCGGCATTCATCATAGTCGGCGTCTGCGGAATAAGCTGGAAGCCTGCCGAGATGTTGGCATCGATGCGGGTAGCCATGGAGTGTCCACGCTTGGTCTCGATCAGTATGACGCCATTGGCACCACGGGCGCCATAGAGCGCAGTGGCGTTTTTCAGCACGGTCACCTTCTCGATGTCGTCGGGCGAGATGTTAGCCAGGATGTTGTTGAACTGTCCGCTATGCAGTGACGTGCGGCTACGCTGCATATCCTGCTCAATGCCGTCGATAACCACTAAAGGCTGGGCATCGCTGGTAATGCTGTTCAGGCCGCGGATGAACATAGCCGCACCGCCTTCGGCGGCTGCCGACCGTACGATACTGCGCACGTCGGCACCGAGCTTGTTGGCAATCTCATTCTCCACGGTGATGCCGAAGCGGTCGATCTTGGCCGTTTTCTGGGCGGTGTAGCTCACGCCTGTGCCGTACATGGCTCCGAAGCGGTCGCTCAGCATCTTCACCTCGACGGTCTGTGTACTGTCGCCGGCAATGACTGCTACCTGCTGAGGAAGATACTGCGGCGAGAAGACGTAGAGGGCAGTGGTAAACGTGGGCACCTTGATGGCAAAGGTGCCGTCTTCATCGGTCATGGCCGTGAAACGGTCGTAGCCCAGGGCCCGAAGCTGTATACCTGCCAAGGGCGACTTCGTGGCCAGATCGGTCACCTTGCCCTTGAGCGTCATCAGGGGATAGTTCACTTGCTTGAGTTTGGAGCGGTCGGGCTGCTTGATGCTGGTCTCCACCTCTTCCAATTCTTCTTCGTCATCGTCGGTCTGGGCAAACGTAACAGCAGGAAGTCCCAACACGATTGTACAGACAGCAATCCTGAGGCCGCTGTGCTGTAGCATATTGATTATAGTACGCTTCATGTTCATTGCTTGTTAGATTCTTCATATTCCACCAACTCAACAGGCTTAGCAAGGATGGCAGCTATGCGCAGGTCGCGAGAGAAGGCAGCCATCAGGGTCTTGTTAAAGACTGACATCGGCGAAGTGATTTTTATATTCGGACAAATCATCGTAGAGCTTGTGCCCAATCCGTAGTACGAGACGGGGAAGGTGAACTGGCCGATGAACACCGTATCCACCTTCAGCGGGTCGTTGGAGAAGCCGCGGATGGTGGTGCTGTTGGTCTTGTTGTCGGCAATGACGTCGGCGTCTTTCCATGCATTGCCCACCACAGCCGTGTCAACATAGTTGGTATAGTTGCGGAACCACTCTATGTTTTCCTCCGACTCGTTGAGGAACGTGTATTCCTTCAGTGTTCCGGTCTCATCGCAATAGCTCAGCGCGAAGTTGACGCGGTTGGGCAGGTTCTCTGCCTTGGCATTGTCGAACCGCTCGGGTACGAACACGCAATAGAAGTTATATGTGGTGCTCAGCACGTTGGGCAGATAGACATCGATCTCGGGCTTGGAGTATCCGCCGTTCGGCTCGGCCCACACATAGCGCAGGCTCCCGTCCTTGGCAAACTCCATACCGTCATAACCCTTCAGCGTGACATTCACCGAATGGGCATTACCCGTTGCCACACGGGCGGTGTTGCTGCGCGTATCGAAGCTGCGCTCCGGCACATACCACTCCCACGGATAGATGGCGATGCTGTCTACGAGGCGGCCATAGCCGTTGCTCATCATGATCTTTTCGCGCATGTAAGCCGGATTGAGGATGTCTCGGGGGTTCGACAGCTTGTTGCGCGTGGTGGTGCGCAGGGTGTCGCTACCCAGATAGGAGGCGGTGCCTTCCACCCACTGGTTGTAACCGTCGTTATTGCTGAACACGAGGTTGTTCACCAACGAGCGTTTCACCAGCGAGTCTTTCAGATAAGCCACATCGTCGATGGTATAGGTAGCCGGCGAGGCACCAATGGTCACGGTGTTATTGGTCTCGATAAACGACTGCGCCGATGTGGTTGGAATGTAGTTGTAGTAGCGCTTGATACGCTCATAGTTGCTGTTCCACACATCGTTCACCGGCAGCACGAAGGTATAGGTGCTGTCTTCATGGTCTAACTGCGTGCGGAGCGTGTTGTTCAGCGTATTCTCGGTAATCATCACAGAGTCGATATACGTCTGCACGCCGTTGACGATGGGGCCTACCACCGATGCCTTCGTGTCTAAGTACGTCAGCTCATACTTCTGGAAGTATGCCCGCAGGGAGTCGATGTCCTTGCCGGCGGAGAGCTGCTCGTCGGTGACAAAGTCGTAAAGGTTGGGATAGTAGACGGCGGCGCCGTTGAGCAGGTGCATCACACCGTTGTTGCTGGGCTGGTTAGGCTGCGAGACAACCACGTTGTCGAACGTATAGCTGCCTGTTCCCACAAAGTTGTACGACTTGCCGTTGAGCATGTGGACGCGCTCGTTCAGCGTTCCCGTGGCGTTATGTCCATAGTCGGCCACATGGTTGAGCACAAACTGGCGGAGCAGGGCCTTACTATCCAGCTGTTGCAGGGCGGAGGCGTCGAACGTATTATTGAGCGGCGCCCACACCGTATAGTAGTGCGACTGGTTCAGCTCGTCGTCGAAGCCCGCCTTCTTCACCAGCGCGGCAAAGTCGCTGAGCTGGCTGTTCTGCTGGATATTCTCCCACAGCGTCTGGTTGCCTGTCGCCACAGCATCGCTCCTGACCTCATTGTAGTCGCTGAAGTCGGAACACGACAGCAGCGCTACGCCAACAGATAAATGACAGATCATCAGTGAGGCACTGATCAGCCATTTATTCTTATTACCTATCTTATATATATTGGTCATCATAATTCTAATTATCTCAATAGATCAATAGCTCATTGTCTCAATATCTCGTTAATTCTTTTTCCCCTTAGTACCAGTCTTCAGAATACTCCTGACTGTCGACAACACCAACGGGAGCCAGCTCTACAAAGTCGAGACCCACGGGATTCATGGTATTGTCGGGGTTCAGCGTCTTGATACGCAGCCAGTTCTCCTCGCCTTGCATCAGCTGTACACGTCCAAGGATGTAGCGAACGGTCAAGCTACCGGTACCCCACTCCGTGCGGGCGCTGTTGTTGGCGGCATAGCCGTTTTCGCCGTGGCCGCAATAGCTGTGGGGACCGCGCATATAGCTGCGGTTGCGCAAGGCCACGTCCGACTCGATACCCTGATCGTCTTCGGCCTTCGGGTCGGTCAGACCGATACGCGGGTCTTCCACCTGCACCGTAGCATCGAAGGGCAGGCCGATGGCGGTCATCGACTGCACGTTCGACGACGTGCCGATGTAGTACTGCATGAACGAGCCGTAAGTCATCGGGGCATAGACCACACGAATCTCATAGACGCCCGTGGGTACCGACGGCAGGCGGAAGGCAATGTCGTAGCGTCCCCAGAACTGTATCTGGTCGGCCTGCCAACAGCGCCATGCGCCGCGCAGGCAGTAGGCCAGGCAGAACACGTCGTCGTAGACCACCATGTTGTCGAACAGATTGCTGGGCAGTCCGCGACGCGAGGTGTCGTAAGTATTGGAGATGTTGCCGTCGCCCGTAGACCAGTAGCGGTAGCGGTTGTTGATGAGCTCGGGGAAGAGCGACGTACAGTTCACGCGCATACGCTCGTTGAGCACGCCGCGCGGCACGATGCGGTCGTAGACCAGCATGCCGCCGATGGAGAGCACATAGCCGTTGTAGGCCGACAGCTGCTGTCCGCGGTTCACCTTCACGCCCCGGCGGATGAGCTCATGGTTGGTACCTGTGGAACCCACCTCATTGGTCAGCGTGTTGTTGGTCTGATAACGGTTGATATAGATATTACGATTCTCGGTATGCGGTTCCCAAAGTTTCATCATGGTATGGGGCAGCATCGTCTCGTAATAGTCATACTGGTCGGCATCCGGGGCGTAGTTCCAGAACGAGCTGGATCCCTTCTCGAAGAGCAGCTGGTTTTCCGACATGGAAGCGTAGAGGATGTGATAGGCCACAAACATGTTCAGCGCATTGAAGCGGTTGGTATAGTCGTCGCCCGTGCTCACGCTGATGCCGTTCTCACGGATATAGTCGTACCAGTCGGACGAGTTGGCGTAAGCCTCGTTGGCGTAGCGCACCAGGTCGTCGAAACTGTTGATGCCATTGCTGCGCATCACGTCGTCGCTCTCGGCAAAGAGCGTGTAGCCCACCTTGCACGAGCTTTCCCACGACAGCGTACCCGTATAGTTCTCACGCGGGCGCTGATAGAAGGTGAAGTCGTCGCCCTTGCTGTACTTCATCAGCGAATCGGCCAGTCCGGTAACCTGCAGGGCCTGACTGAAGATGCTGTACTGCGGCTCGCGCTCCAGCACGTCGCCGATGAAGCGGGTGAAGCGGGGTATGACATTGTCAAGAATATGCACAATGCCGTTGGTCACCTCATTGTCGGAGCTGACCACGGTGGCCTTGTTGTTGAACACCGGGCGGCCGATGCTGTCGGAAGCATAGCTGAACTCATAGCCCAGCAGCGTAGACACCTCGCCCGTACCTGTCAGGCTCACTGCCGTGCGCACATTGGCCGAGAGGTGATAGCGCACAATGTTCAGACAGAGGCTGTCGCTCAATCCCTCGACCGAGCGCTCGGTCATGCCGTTGTGGGGAATCACGGCCTCGGCGTCGTCGTAGAGGCTGTCGCAATAGGCCTCCAGTCCCTCGTTCGTCGGTGCGAAGCAGGTGTAGGTGCCGTAAGCCGCCATCAGCCTGTCGTAGCGCACGCGCTTCAATACATAGTTGAAGTGTGTGAGTGTGCTGTCGGAAGCTATGAACGACTCAATGGTCTCACCCGTAAACGTATAAAGGTCGGACTCGTCGGGCTCGGGGTTACAGGCGCCCAAGCCAAACAGCAGTAAACAATAACCAATGACCGAGATGCGTTGGCTCATTGCTTTTAAGATTGTATTTGTCATGTCTTTGGTCCTCCTTACATTAATAGTTCTTCTCATAATTATTAGCCGTACTGTAGACAGGATTCTGCCTGAGCACAGGACAGACCTCCAAGTCGCTCTTCGGCACAGGCATGTAGAGCGTAGGCTCCGTGCCTAACTTGGCTGAGACGGCCGTACCCTGCGCACCTAACTTGCGCGCCATGAGCGCCAGCATATCCTTGTTGGTAGGTGCGAAAGGCTGCTTGCGGTCGTTGATGGCGGCCATGGTCGACTTGTAGTCGACGGTACCTTCCGTATGACGGTAGTTGTAGCGCATCAGGTCGTACCAGCGCTTGCCTTCGAAGGCCAGCTCGCGCAAGCGCTCGGCCATCACGAGGTTTTCCATCACGCTGACACCGCCACTGTAAGTATTCCACTTCAGGGAGTCGCTCTCAGCATCCTTCGAGCGGATGTTCACCGCCTTCACAATGTTGAAGGCCGTGCGCAGATGCTCTACATCTTCATCGCCGGTGGCCAGGGCCGTGAGGGCCTCAGCCTTCATCAGCATCACGTCGGTGAGGCGGTAGATGATGTAGTTCTGGCGGTACTGTGAATAGGAGCGGCGCGTGGTCGGCACAGCCTCGGCCTCGCCACTGGCCGAGTTGATGTGTGTGGCGTTCTGGGCCACCATCTTGCGCAAATCGAGCTGGTCGCCCGTCTGCCTGTAGGTGTTCTGAACAGCGCGGTAGTCGTTGACGCTGCTACCCGTGGTGGTATACACCGCCTTGCCCTTGGCAAAGATGTCGGGAGCCTGCAGATAGCCGGTGGTGCGTCCGCTGGCATACGAGTTGAACATCTCACACACGGCGGTGTTGCTGTTCGAGCCGTTGTACTGCAGTTCGAAAATGCTCTCGCTGGCGTTCTGGTCGATGAACAGTTCGTTGAACAGCTCATTACCGTCGGCCAGCGGATACTCCTTCTGGCTGGCAGCCATCTTGTTGCGCTGACTGGAAAGATACTGCTCCTTCTTCGACTCAATCACCTTGTCGCAGTATTCCACGGCTTTGCTGTAGTCGGCGGCACTGTGGTTGACACTGCCTAACCACAGGTAGATGTCGGCCATGAGGGCCTGAATGCCGTCGAGCGTCATGTAGCCCACCCGCCGCCAGTCGTTGAAGGCCGTGGCGGAAATGGGATTGCGCTCTGCCACCTCTAAGTCAGCAATGCAAGCGCGGAGCACCGAGTCGGGTGCCGACTGTGGAATGTCTAAGTTCTGGCTGCTGTTCATGAACGCTTCCGTGGTATAAGGCACGTCGCGGTAGTTGCGCACTAAGTAGAAGTAGCACAGTGCGCGCAGGCCCAGCATCTGGGAGCAGTCCGACAGATAGTCGCCCTCAGTATAGGAGGGGTCTTCGCTCATCACGGCAGCGGCACGTGCCAGCACCAAGTTACAGTTATTGATTACCGAGTAGAAGGCGCCCCAGGTAGCGAACTGATTGTCGTACTGGGTGTTGCCGGTGTTTATTTCAACCAAGTCTTCAAGCACGCCCTGCGCGGTGCCGCCCGTCACTCGGGCCACGGGTAAGAGCTCGTCGGAGCGCAGGTCGCCCCAGACGATGAGTCGCTTCACCACGTCGGTACTGATCATCGACTTGTAGGCTCCGTTCACCATCAGCTGAACGTCGCCCTTGGATTTCCAGAAATCCTCGTCAACGGTCTTGTCGTCGGGCAGGATAACCGTATCGACGCAACTGCTCAGGACGAGAATAAAGAATGAAAATATGATAATATTCAGTCGTTTCATAATCATTTCCTTGTTTTAATTCTTCAGTGTTTTCTTAGAAGCCGACGTTAAGTGTAACAGTAAACTGCTTAGAGCGCGGAGTCTGAGAAGTATCCTCAGCTACGCCATAGCCCTTCGGCGACACTTCGGGGTCTACGCCGCTGTACTTCGTCCAGAGATAGAGGTTGTTCAGCGAGCCATAGAGCTGCAACTGGTTCAGGCCTAAGCTCTTGATAAACTTCTTGTCGAAGTTATAGGCAATCTGCAGGTTCTGGAAGCGCACGAAACCGCCGTCTTCCACATAGCGGTCGCTGCCCTGGAAGTTATAGCCCGAGTTATACATGGCACGGGGGATGGGC
>Ga0265298_10006572_pt1 | contig 14323 bp, 9 predicted proteins | sample AusTroGonzalo_MG_3_FD_193486 | JGI IMG/M metagenome (GOLD analysis project Ga0265298, IMG submission 193486) | Bovine rumen microbial communities from tropical cattle in Woodstock, Queensland, Australia - Gonzalo_01 | ecosystem: Host-associated > Mammals > Digestive system > Stomach > Rumen ...
TAATCTCGTAATAATAAGGTATCACATTGCTCGAGGCTGTGGCGTGGCCCTGACTGTGGGGTACGATCAGACGTACCTTTGAAATCTCGTCGGTCATGCTCTTCTGCCTGCCTACCTTAATATAACTTAATGGTACCAGCCAGCCTGCGGGTACTGACGAACTGCCATAAGCGGAAGACATCAGCCCCTTTGTAAAATAGGCCGTGAAAGTACCACTGTTACGGGTGACACGCATCACGTCGAGGAAATCGGAGTAAACATCCGTATTGTTTCTGAGAGTGACGCTGTCTGCCTGGATGTTAAACTCCTTGAAGCGACAACAGATATTAGCTGACTCGCCATCCTTGATCATCTCGCCACAGCCCTCACGGACAATCTGCATGTAGACACCACTCTTGTCGAGCTTCACAAACTCATTTCGGGTCAGGTCGGTCTTATGGCCCTGTTGGACAAACTGGTCTTCAGAAATCACCATAATGCTGGAGTCGGCAATGAACTTGGAGATGGCGTTGCGCTCTTTCTCCTTCATGTCACCGTACGTCTCGTAATCGTTGCAACTTGCAAAGACGGCAATGGCAGCTATGATTATCAGTACTATTTTCTTCATATCGGGGGCAAAGTTACAAAAATAATGCATAATGCACAATGCATAATGCATAATTTTGCTGTCGCCTTGATAAAATTTAACGTTTCAGCAAGTCGGCGTAGGCTTTAATGGCTTTGTGGACAATCTTGACGGCCTCGTCCATCGTGCAGTTGAGTCGTCCACCAGAAGCATTGAGATGTCCACCGCCGTTAAAAAAGTCTTCTGCCATTTTGTTGCAGGGGAAGTCGTCGACGGAACGGAGACTAATCCAGATGATGTTATCTTTCTCCGTGTCTTCGCGCAGGGAAATGGAGAGCTTAAGCCCTTTAATCTGCTGGGGGATGTTGACAAGCCCTTCGGCATCGCCCTTGAGGAAATTGAAACGGCTCAGCTCCTCGCGGTTAATGGTGTAGAAGGAGGCATGGTACTCAGGCAGATAGACCAGCTTCTCGTACATCACGTAGCCCATCAGCCGGATGCGGCTTTCAGAATAGTTATGGTAGACGTTACGATAGATGCGATCCTTGTCGATATGTTTGGTGAGCAGCTGCGAGATGATGAAGAAGATTTCAGGGCGGGTGCTGTTGAAGGTGAAGCCGCCAGTATCGGTCATCATACCGCAGTAGACAGGGATGGCGAAGTGCTTCGTCTGCTTCTCAAAGGCCCCCATCTGCCATACGATGCGGAACACTAGTTCACTGGTGCTGCTGGCTTCGGGGTGGGAGATGGTCAGTTCCGTTGGTACATCGGGGTTGAGATGGTGGTCGATGAGTACACGTGTGGCACGGGTGCCCAGAAGTGTTGACTCCATCTCGTCGACGCGGCTGGCCGTGTTGAAGTCGAGGCAAAACACGAGGTCGGCAATTTTGAAGAGCATGTCGCACTTCTCGCGGTGCTTGTCGTAACGGACAATCTTCTCAGAGTTCGGCAACCACTTCAGGAAATCGGGATACATGTCAGGCACGATGACTACCGGTTCTTTCCCTTTTGAACGTAGAAATTCTGCCCAGCCGAGGCTGGAGCCGATGGCATCGCCATCAGGACTGCGGTGGCAGGTGATGAGAATAGTTTGTGAGTTGGCGATCAGCTGGCTGAGATGAGCCAGCTGATCGTCAGTCAGAATATTGATGTCCATTTAAAACAGTTTGTTGGGATAAACGCCTTCGTCGACAAGTTTCTGGATACGGTCGACGGTATCCTGACGGTCGGCGGCATAGGTCACACCAAACCATTTGCTGGTGGTATCGAGTACCTCGCAGGTGGCAGTACCCTCAGTGATGAGTTTGTTGACCATCAGCGGGATAAAGAACTCTGCCTTCAGGTTCTGCATATTCTTCGGGTCGCTAAGGAACTCCTTGAAATATTCCTCACTGTATTCGAAATAATCAGGGGTGAAGCCCCACATGTTCATTGATACGGGCACATTCTCACCCAACGGCTGCCACTGGCCCTGCTCATCCTTGAAGCGGATGGCCTGGTCTGGGGCACCTGCCTGAGAGCCGTCCTCAGCGCAGCGTACAATCTCGGTGCGCTCCACGACATCGGTCAGATGGCGCTTGTCGTTGTAGGCACAGACACCACGGGCCACAGTACCATTTTCAGAGAGCGTATTGCATACGCGGAAACCTACCATTGCATACTGGTTCTTGGCTCCCTCGGGTAGGTTGCTGAGGTACTTGCCAATCTGCATGAAGGCATCACGACCATAGAAATCGTCGCAGTTAATGACGCAGAAGGGCTCCTTGATGACGTCCTTACCCATCAGTACTGCATGGTTGGTGCCCCATGGCTTCTGACGGCTTTCGGGTACGCTGAATCCTTCAGGCAGTGCATCGAGTGCCTGGAAACACAGTTCACAAGGAATCTGCCCCTGATATTTTGAAAGGATCTGTGTGCGGAACTGCTCCTCGAAATCTTTGCGGATCACCCACACGATCTTGCCGAATCCGGCTTGGATGGCATCGTAGATACTATAGTCCATAATGGTCTCACCGTTGGGGCCCAGACCGTCGAGTTGCTTTAGGCCTCCGTAGCGGCTGCCCATACCTGCTGCAAGCAGAAAAAGAGTTGGTTTCATAAGCTATATTTTTTGAGTTAGGAATAAACTGAGTGCAAAGATACGAATTTAATGCTGCCCAATGACATTTTTTCTTAATTCTTAACTCTTAATTCTCAATTATTAACTATTCACTCATCAGAATGGATAACCGATGGCGAAGTGGAGGGTGTGGAGTTCGCTGAAATGGTCAGCGTTGAAAAAGTAGCGTTTGTTGATGACATTGGGGATGTGGAGGGCAAAGCCCCAATCGAGGCGGATGACGAGGAATCCCAGGTCATAGCGCAGACCGACACCTGTGCCGAGGGCAATGTCGTTGAGGAAGTCCCGCTTGTTGTAGTACATCAAGTCAACCCACAAGATCGTGGCGAGGGCCTCCTGCTGTTCTTTGTCGAGTGTGGTGTAATCGAAGTCGTCAGGAATATTGATTTCCCAGTCCTTGCCGAGTCGCCAGACGTTGCCCGCGTCGAGAAAAACGGCACCTTTCAGGTTTCCGAAGATGGGCGCACGGTATTCAAGGTTGGCCAGCAACTTCATGTCACCGTTGCGCATCAGGTAGAATAATTGTTTCCACTGGCGATTATTGAATCCGAAGTCGGAGAACCGGCCTGGGCCTACGCCGCGTACGGGAAATGCGCGGATGCTATTGGCACCGCCGATGTAAAACTCCTCACTGTAGGGCGCTTCCTCACTGTTGCCGTAGTTGTAAATATAGCCGGCGTTCAGGTGGCCTACGAGGGTTGCCTCGGTGCCCAGGCTCCAGGTCTTTGTGAAATCGGTCTCAAAGCGGAGAAACTGGGAATAGGGGTTCTTGAAGAGCGTCTTCTCCTTCTCATTAAAGTCTTTGCCTCGAGCCATGTCAAGGAGTGATACAACGTTGCCTGACTCCTCAATGGTGGTCTCCCAGCGGATGGGGTTGCGCAGATGCTTGGGGCTCGTGTATGTATAGGTATAGCGCATCTTGGGGATAAAGTAGTCGCCCATCGTGCGGTCGAGATACGGATTGATGATGACCAGTGTATCATACGCTTTAGTATGGCTGTTCATGAACTGGTACTTCACCGTGAGGGGCGAGAACTCGTGGCGGCTTGTCTCGCTGGGCTCCCAGCGGTAGGTCCATTCACCGCCGGCGACGTGCATCTTATAGTATTTGGGACGATGGATGATGTCGGTGGATACTTTTGCATAGGTGGTCGGGGTGGAGTAGAAGCGTCGGCGACGTATGGGACGCCCGTCCTTATCGCGGCGCACGCGGTCGGAATCGTAGAAGGGAGCTATGATGCGCGGGAATTCGATGCTGAGGTCAGCACCATACTGGTAGTTGTTCATGTGTTCGCCGTCGACATTCTGCCATTCGTAGGAACCGTGCAGGTTGATGTCTAGTTTTTCACCACCCTTGAAAGCATTACGCTTGGTGAAACCGATCTTCATCTCTGGTCCTCGGCGACCGTTGGTACGGCCGTTGATATTGGTTTCGACGTAGAAGTCGTAGGGTTTGTCGAAAACACAGTTGAGGCTCAGGTCGAGGGTGTCGGTACCAGGACGGGGGGTGAAGAGGAAATCTGTGGACGAGAAGACACCAGTGGCGTTGATGTTGCTCGACGACTCGAGATAATTGTCGTAGCTGAACAGCTGTCTGGGTCGCAGACGCATGTTCTTCATGATGACAGGTGGGCGGATTGGCGACTTCTTGCCGTTGAAGTGGATGGTAAGGCTCCGCCGCTGGATACTGTCGGTAAGGGGCTCACGGGCCATCTTGCGGAAGTTGACGTCGATGTGGCCGATATACCATTTGTCGAGGGTGCCATCGGGCAGTCCCTCGGCGAGTTGCAGGCGCAGTTGGGTCTTGCCTGCCTTCTGCAGGGTGTCGGCGAGGTAGTTGGCGTAACTGGTCTTATAGAAGTAGTATCCGTTGTTGCGGAAAAGGGTGCTGAGCCGATTGCGTTCGTTGTCGAGTGATGACAGTGCGAAGGCGTTGCCTTTTTGGATGAGTGCGTTTGTGCTGGTAGAGTCGATAAGGTGTTGCAGGGTATCTGGGAATCCTATGTAGGCCACACTGTCGAGCATGAAAAGCGAGTCGAGGCGGATGCTGTAGGCAATCTTACTCTTCTTGGGATTCTTCTGGGGGATGATGTCATAAGTCACGTCGGCACGGAAATAGCCATTGTTGCGGAGCACAGACTGGGCCACAGAGGCGTGGAGGGCAGGATTCACCTGGCTTATCAGCACGGGGGGCTTGCCGAAAGTCTTGGTCATCCAGCGGGCAAAACCGGAGTTTTTCTGAGAGTATTTGTTGTAGACCCAGAGATGCCATGACCAGGGAACGGTGTAGTAACTGCTGCCGAAGAGCGAGCCGTTGGGTTCGGTGGCGAGGGCGGCTTCCACCTCTTCTTTGGTGGCTTCAAGATGATCATCAAAGGCATCATTGCGCTCGTCGGTGTACTGAATCTTCTTCAGACCGGTAAAGAGCTGGTCATCTTCGGGGATGCCCTTTGTCATTGAGCAACCTGCAAGCAACAAGGGAAGCACGAAGAGACTGTATCTGATATATCTGTTGATCTGTTTCATGGCGTTACTGCTTTTATGGTGTCAGTCCTCAAACTGTCGCGTCGCATGAGCGTTGCAGGCTGGCGCATCATCGGCTGGGGTTCCTTTTTCCAGAAGGTGAAGATATCCCAGAAGTTCTGGAGCTTGCGGCGCCATACGAAGCCGATACCGTACATGTTGGTATAGCCCTCTAACCAGTCGTAGACGTTTTGTTGGTAGAATATCTTGATGTTCTGGGTAGCGTTCTGGTTCAGACGGTACTCCATAGTGACATTGTCGAAGAACGACTGCTTCTCTCCCATGTCGGTGTTTGCTCCTGAGGCCACCTTGCCACCCAATTCCACTTTCAGACGGTTGTTCATAAAGCGTTTGGCAAACTTGAAGGAGTAGTCGGTATGTGTGGTGCCACTGGCATCTGTGGTGTTGTCAATACCCACACTCACGTCGATGGTCTTCAGTGCTGCACCCGTCAGTTGGTTGATCTCGCTCTGCAGGAAGGTACTGAGTGCTGAGTTCATTGAGAAATTCTGACTGTCGCTACTGGTCAGGTACATGCCTGTGGTGAGCATAGCCACAGCCGTCTTGCCGCGTTCCTCTGCTGACATGGTGGCCAGTTCGCCAGCAATGTCATTGCTTTCGGGAGCTTCGATAATGAACTGCAGACCCATGTTGTTGAGCGTCTGGGTAATGACCACGCCACAGTCGAAGGTGACGCTACGGCTTCCTCCAGCTTCGCTGCTCACAGAGGCCTTGGTGCGTTCGGTGGCAGTGATGTTCAGCTTGGGATTCATGGGGTCGCCAGTGAACTCCACATAGCTGCCTTCCTTGATGGTGAAGGTTTTCAGCGGGATGATGGGCAGCGAGTACTTCATCTGTCCCTCGGTCATGGTGTATCGGCCTGTCAGGTTAATGCCCTCGGAGTTGTATTTCATGCGCAGGTCACCACCGCCCATCAGATCGACATAATTGGTTTGGTCAGCATTGAGGTTACAGACGATGTGGGTACCTTCAGAGACATTGATGGTCAGGTCGACGTTCAGCCCAGATGGCATGGGACGTGTGACAACGACCTGTGTCGTGTCGTTGAAGTCGGTGAACTTCACCAACTCGTCAAGGCGGTTGTCGGTGGAAAGGGGAGAGTCGAGCAGCATATAGGTCATGTCGGTGGAGCCAAGCACGTCGAGTCTGCCTCGCATGTTCAACTCTTCTAATGGTCCGCGCAGGCGGGCGACAAAATTGATGAAGGCTTTTCCGAAGGCAATCGATTTGGCCTCCTGTTTGGCTTTGATAATCTGTAGGTTACGGGCTTGCATCCGCATGTCCATCATAATGCGGTCGGTGTCAGAGAAGTCAATGTTGCCCATCAGGTTGAGTGGTTCATCATTGTAGGCGTAGAGTCCGAAGTTCTCAAGCAACAGGTGTGAGTCGACGATGCGCACAGGGTCATTGTCGAAGCGCATCCTCACACCATAGGGGATGCTGACGAGGTAGGCAGAGTCAAGATACATCTCACCATCGACCTTCGGGTGGGTGGTTGTACCTTTAATGGTAAGACTGCCTTCGCCGTAGCCGTCGAGACCGATGATCTGGTCGGGTACAAAGCCGTTGGCCAGTGAGAGGGGCAGACGTGTCATCGTGAGAATAGCGTCAATCTTGCTTTCACCGTTTTTCTCCTTTGGCGATTGGAAGGTGCCGCTAAGCAGTCCGAATTCTTCATCGTCAAGCATCAGGCGGGCTTCAACGGCATGGGTGTCATCTTCCTTCTTCAGATAGACAAGTTCTGAAGAAATGTTACCGATAGGAGATCCTTCGTAGGTCATATCCTGAACGGCCATGTCGGATGCCACAGAGATATGTTCGTTCATGTCCTGTAGGATGTGATAGTCACCATTGAGCCTTCCTGTGATACGTGGCAGGTAGGGTATGACGGAAGTGATCTCTCCAAGGTCTATACGGTACAGCGAGAGGGTCAGATCCTGCAGCATCGTGGAGTCCTGATTTTCTGTGTAAAGCTTCAAACCGGTTTTGTCATCGGCGATGAGGTCAACCTTTGCCTGGATCTTCTTGTCGCTGCCCATAAAGACGAAGTTGTCCTTGTTCAGGTTGAACTCTTTATAGCCCAAGGTAGGACGCTCTGGCATCAGCCTGAAACGGATACCGCCGTTTTCCATTTCAGCCGTAGCTCCTATACGCACGCCAAGTCGGTCTTTATTATCGAAATACCGCAGTCCTGCGAGGGCTCCGTGCTCATGGATGTGGCCGTCGACAAGGGCGTTGAACACGAATTGTGGATTCCGCTTGTTGTTACGCACTTGTCCCTGATAGGTTATCCTGTCGCCTTTCTGAGTGAGGTTCAGACGGATGGTGTCGATGCGTATGCTATCGTAGTTGAGTGAGTAAAGATAGCTGTTGCCGTTGATACCAGTCACGGGCGACGTGGTCATGTCAATCATCAGCTCCTTGAATTCGATGTCACTGGTGCGCAACAGGTTGGCGATGGGGTTGTTACGTCTGCTCTCTACGTGCAGTTTTACGGTTGGCAGGAGTCGTTTGATGGCGGGCTGGTCAATGATTTTCTGCTCATATTGTGCCATGACGGAGTCCATGAGGGCCGTGCTTTGGCTGATGAGCCGTTCATAACCACTGCTACCGTCAAACTTGACGATGAAATCACCGCTTTGGACTCGCAAGCAGGTGGTGTCAGGGCCGGTCTTGATAAGTATTCCGATATCATCGGGATGATAGGTGCTTTTTTCATCCTGGATGAAGAGGTCGCTGAGGAAACCGCTGACGTAGTGGGTCTGTTTCATATCGGAAGTGACATCGATATGTCCGCAGACTCCAACAGTGAGCGTGTCATTGACCAGACGCAGCCTGAAGAGGTCGGCTCGGGAGATGTCGGCACTGATGGTGGCTTCCAGTTTCTTGGTAGAGAGCAGGGCATCGATGCCGATACTGCCATTCAGCAGTTCGTTGTGTCCTGTGACAGTAGCCTGTGCTCTGCCGTCCCTGAGGTTGGCAATGGCGGTGAGGCCTGATAGATTCCACTGACCATATTGTAGCTGACTGATGGTGGCATCGGCTGTCAGATGGCTGCGGTTGGAGAGGACGTCTGTGCCGTAACCCTTGGCCTTGATAGTGGCTGTCACAGTATAGATGGAGTCTTTCGGCATGAAATGGTGGATGTTCAGGTTGTTGACCATAATGTCGGCATCGTAGCTCATGGCGTCGATGTTGATCTCGCCTTTGGCATTTTGCGGGATGGTGGCTGTACCGTCGAGTCTGATGGTGCCGCTGCTTTCACGGGCTGTTAGGTTAGCGGCGTATTGGGGACCGTTGGCTTTAACCGTCCCGTCGAGGCTGATACCGTTGGGGATGCGGTAGCCGCTCATCACTTTCGGGTCGAGCATGGCAGTCAGGAAACCAAGGTCTTGTGTCTTGGCATTGAGTTTGATATCGGCTTTCAGCTTTCTGAGGTCTGTCACGTTACCTGCAGTTCCGTTGGCAGTGAGGTGGAATGCTGTTGGCAACGAGATATTAAGCCCCGTGAACTCCATCTGCTGTATGTTGCCATTCAACGACCCCTTGATGCTGATGGGGTAGTTAGGATAGCGCTGGATGAACTTCTGGGGCATATCACCGATGAATCGTATCAGGTCTTGCTTGCCAAGTTGTGCATTCAGACGTAGCCGCATCTTACCTGGATCCTTGTCGTCGAAGGCATTGAAGTCCATATCTATTTCCGCAGCCAGGTCGGAGTCGGGTGTTTTGAGAATCATGGCGGGTACCTCGATGTGATTCATCGCGGAGTCAAGTTTGAGACCACCCCTCAGGTCTGTGATTTCTAATCCACTTCTCTCTTTGGCAGCCGTCTGACGGATATAGAGGGATGTGGCTGAAGGTGTGTAGCTGATGGAGTCCAGTCCCAGACGGATACCCTCTAGGGCAATGTGGTTGTAGTCGAGACCCTGAATCTCCGGCTCCCAACGGTTGTCATAGGTCAGACGACCGTCAAGCCAGTCAAGACTTCCCACTCGGTAGGTGCTGGTGCCGAGGTCGATGTCGGCTTCATGGGCTACAGCCTGTCCCAGGTAGGTCCCCACGTTGAGGGTGTCGCCTGGCAAGTGAATGGTGAGGGCGGTACGGTAAATACTCAACGAGTCGGCAGCAATCTTCCATTTTACATCTGAGGTGGTTGTATCGGCGGCGGCAGTGTCGCTAAGGGCTATGTCTAATTGGGCATTAGAGAGCCGTCCGCCATTGACTTCTACCGTCTCTCCTTCCAGGTCGATGCCTTTCGAGGAGAGCCATAGTTCCTCCAGTTGACCTTTGATGCGCAAGTCGCTGATGAAACCGTTGGTGTTGAGTTTCGCATGGTTCATCGAGAACTCGTTGATGACCACGCGCTTATCCAGCAAAGGCAGTAGTTGTACGTCGACCACCAGCTTCCGTATATCGGCTATCGTGTCTTTTATTTGTGGTAATGAGTCATTGGCCTTAATGACCCGGAAATCATCGATGCCTAAGTCCAGCGGCCACTCCAGATTGACGTGGCCTACTGTAATATCCATGCGCGTTTTTTCTGAAGCAATGGCAGTCACTTTCTTGACCGCCCAGTTTTGCACGGGTGGCAGATAAAGTAGTACGGCGAGTATGATAAACAGCAGAATGGGCGTGAGCACCGCAATCCCAATCCACTTGAATACCTTCTTCATTTTCTGTTTTATCGATGCAAAAGTACAATAATTATCTGAAAAAACAATCATTCCCGTCATTTTTTGTGGATTATATTTGGATATTTGATAAATAATCCTTATCTTTGTCAACGAAATGACGATGTAATAACTAAAAACTAATTTGGCTTATGAGAAAATTGATCTTGTTGGTTATGATGATGGCGATGGCCATTACATCACAAGCTTTGAATTATGACCTGGCTAGGAGAGAAGCTCTTTTTCTCTCTGACAAGATGGCTTATGAACTGGGCTTGACAGAAGGACAGCTCAATGCTGTCTATGAAATCAATCTCGACTATTTCCTGAGTGTTGGCCGCGAGGATGCCTATGGCATTTGGTGGCGGCAAAGGAACTATGAGATGCAGAATGTACTCACTCCGATTCAGTATGACAACTTTGTACGCCTGAACTATTTTTATCGTCCTATCTCATGGCGCGATGGCCGTTGGCGCTTCAGTATCTACCGACGCTATAATGACCGCGGCTATTACTACCGTGCACGCCCAGATGTCTATATGACTTATCGTGGAGGTCGTCATTTTGGCCCTAACAGACCGGGTGGTGTCCGTCGTGGAGGACCAGGTCCTGAGCGTGGCTTCCGTCAGGGCCCAGGTGTGCGTCGTGATGCCAGAGGACAGATTGCTCCTCCTCGCAGCAACAATCTTCGTGGAACTGCTCCACGTCCCAATGGCAACCTCAGAGGTGGCAATCCTGCTCCCCCACGACAGAATCAGTTCCGTGGAAATGGCCAGTCTCCTCGGCAAGGCCCTCGCACGACGGTAAGTCCCAATGGCACTCGGAGAATGGATACGGGTACGCGTCGTTTGGCACCAAGTGGAAGGGTGACGCGTAATGGTATGGTGCAGCGGGTAGGAGGTACCTCGCGTACTACAGTGACCGTGCGCCCTGATCCTAACCAGCAGCGCCAGACAACAACCAGAAATGGTAACAATAACCGTCAGAACGTGGGTAACAACAACCGTCAGAATATGGGTAATAACAACCGCCAGGCTCCCAACAGAAATGGCAATCCCCAACGGCGAGACAGACGCTGACAAAACAAATCCCTGCAAGACCTGCAGGGATTTTCTATTTCTTGAAGGATTGCCAGAGTTTGTCATCCGGCAAGGGCGCTTCTACGATAATCTGTTCCTTTGATACGGGATGGATGAACTCAATTCTTCTGGCCATCAGTGAGATGCTGCCGTCAGGATTACTGCGGGGAGCCCCGTATTTCAGGTCACCTTTGATAGGATAGCCAGCTGCTGCAAGCTGGCAACGGATCTGGTGGTGGCGGCCTGTCATCAGGTTGACCTCTAAAAGGGTGTAGTTATCGCTTTGGCTGATGACCCTGTATTTGAGAATGGCTTTCTTGGCATTGGGCTTCTCTGTGGTGTAGGCATAGCTCTTGTTCTGCTTCTCATTGCGCACCAGCCAGTTTTCAAGAACTTGCCACTCGCCATCGTCAGAGAGCTTTTCACTGTTCACCATGATCTTTTCACTTCTTTTGACGATTGCCCAATAGGTCTTGTGTACTTCGCCTTCAGCAAACATCTTATTCAAGCGTGTGAGGGCTTTCGAGGTACGGGCAAAAACCACGAGACCGCTGACAGGACGATCCAGGCGATGAACTACGCCAAGGAATACGGCTCCCGGCTTTGCGTACTTCTCCTTGATATAGTCCTTCACAATATCAGAGAGGGGAGTATCGCCAGTCTTATCTCCCTGTACGATCTCCCCGCTCTGTTTATTGACAATGATAATATGGTTGTCCTCGTAAACGACTTCCATAATTATGCATTATGCATTATGAATTGTGCATTAATTACATATTCATGCCGCCATCTACCTGGATGACCTGACCACTGACATAGCTCGACATGTCACTGGCGAGGAAGGTAGCCACGTTGGCGATATCTTCTACCTGTCCGCCACGACGCAGAGGAATCTTGTTCTTCCATTCGTTACGAACTTCTTCAGGCAGCGCTGCCGTCATCGCTGTTTCGATGAAACCTGGGGCGATGGCATTGGCACGGATACCCTTTGGTCCCATCTCCTGACCAATACTCTTGGCGAGGGCAATCAGACCAGCCTTCGATGCGGCATAGTTAGCCTGTCCGGCATTACCGTGAACACCTACCACAGAGGCCATGTTGATGATAGAGCCACCACGCTGGCGCATCATCACAGGTACACAGGCATGGATGAAATTGAATGCTGACTTCAGGTTGACGGCAATCACGGCATCCCACTGCTGCTCTGTCATGCGCAGCATCAGACCATCCTTCGTAATACCGGCATTGTTGACCAGGATATCGATGCTTCCGAACTCTTCTTTCACGGCCTTCACCACTTCCTCTGTCTGAGCGAAGTCAGCAGCATTCGAAGCATAGCTCTTGGCCTTCACACCCTTGGCAGCTATTTCCTTTTCAGTCTCCTCGTTGATCTCGAGGTCGGTGAATGCAATGTTAGCGCCTTCATCGGCGAACTTCAGTGCGATAGCCTTTCCGATACCGCGTGCAGCACCTGTAATCAGCGCTGTCTTACCTTCTAATAATCCCATAATTACTTTGTTTGATTATAATTTATTTTCTTTGAAATTTTCCTAATGCACCATAGACGACCTTGGCCACTTGGGGCTTCGTGTCCTCCTCTTTCATACCGTGCGCAATGCGTCCGTATATATAAGGTACTTCCAGTCCCTTGATACAATAGTGGGTGATGTCGGCCACCAGGTCCACGTTGTCGATGTCGAACTCACCGTCTTCCTTGCCTTCTGTGTACACCTTGCGGAAAAGTTCTATCTCTGCATCGTCAAAGTGCTTACGAACCTTTTCCACCATCCAGATGTTACGGAAGAATTCTGCACGGAGGTTTCCGTTACGCACGACCGTCTCACGGATCATGCTCAGGTGGGTGTATATCAGCTCGATGATCTTGTCCTGAGGACGGATTCTTCGGGCTGCTACTTCGTCGAGCTTGTCGCTCAGACGCTCCAACTCACTCTCGATCACGGCGTAGTAGATCTCCTCCTTCGACTTGAAGTAGGTGTAGAGCGTACGACGACCTTTGCCCGACTGCAATGCGATGTCGTTCATTGTCGTATTCTCCAGACCGTTTTTGGCAAACAGTTGGCGTGCGACGTCTACCAGTCTCTGTCTTGTCTTTGATATGGACATATCTGCTTCCTCCTAAACTTTAAAAATTGCACACAGCAATTACAGTGTGCAAAATTAACGCTTTTCTTTGAAATACGCAAGTATTTTGCTGAAAAAAGTTCATTGGAGACGTAAAAAACAAAAAAATCGCCTAATTATTTGCGTATTTCGAAAAATAGTCGTACCTTTGCACCCGATTTCAAGAAAATGCCTCTTTGGCGTCATAAAAATAACATCGCGGAGTGGAGCAGTTGGTAGCTCGCCAGGCTCATAACCTGGAGGTCGCACGTTCGAATCCTGCCTCCGCAACTACAGAAGCCCGATGCTGATCGGGCTTTTTTCGTGGGCACAAAAAAGAAAGCGCAAGTTCGTCAGAACCTGCGCTTTCTTTGTATAGGTAAGTGAAAACTTTTACTTCATCTGTGCCAAAACCTTCTTGTAGTACCTGTTGGTTGATTTAATTTTGTAGTGTACTCCACCGTTCCAGGTGCGGATAGCCTTTTCAATGCTATTCTCTGGGTTGTAGTACTTCTGAATTAACAGGAACATCTCCTTCGACTTGGCTACGCTATAGCGGTCGGCCATGGTGTATCGCTTCTTACTCTTTTGCTTTTTCAGAATGTCGTTGCAATCCTTCACTAGTATCGGAGTAATCTGCATGGCACCTACTGAGTTTCCACTCACGGCGTTGGGATTTCCTTCGCTTTCTACTTGAATAATCGCATCCATTACTGGATTCCAGTTGACGCCTGCCGTTTTATTGCTCTTGGTTGCTTTGCCTGTTGCAAAAGCATTTGTCGATACCAACATCAGAGCCAGCAGGCTCACACTTACAATCTTAAAAATACTATGCATAATCTCTATACTTTAGGCGACATCTCGTCACGAGAACCGCGTTATCCTTTAGATTTCCTTAGTGGAATTCTCTAATTCCGCTGCAAAGTTACGTAGAATCAGCGAGTTAGCCAAATTCTTTTTGGTTTTTTAAGACTTTTGTGCGCGTACACTGATTTAAGTCAAGAACTGTAAAATGTGAAAAAGTGGAGAATTTTCATTCCAAATCGACCACTGTGATGCCTGCTCCGCCGAACTGTACATGCTCGTCGCGGAAGTGGCTCACGTTGGGAATAGTGGCCAGATATTGACGGATAATTTGGCGCAGGATCCCCGTTCCTGTACCATGTAATATACGTACGCGCGAGACACCTACCAAGATGGCGTCGTCGATGAAGTAGGTGAC